>Ga0302285_10001640_pt1 | contig 12512 bp, 7 predicted proteins | sample III_Fen_E2_2_FD_200455 | JGI IMG/M metagenome (GOLD analysis project Ga0302285, IMG submission 200455) | Peat permafrost microbial communities from Stordalen Mire near Abisko, Sweden - III_Fen_E2_2 | ecosystem: Environmental > Terrestrial > Soil > Wetlands > Permafrost | place: Sweden: Abisko...
TGTTGAAATAGAAATCACTAAATCACGAAGATACATTATTCTTTGTTGGTTGATTAGGAAATGTTGGATTTAAAGAATTTCTCCCTCAATTCGAGATGGATCTGATAAATACACATAATTTAAGTAGCCACAAGTAAATGAAATATTCTTGCACACGCACACAAATAGGCTTGATAGGTATGATTCTCAATAATTCCAAGCAGGTTAGTTCTTTGAATTGGAATTGCTAAAAATATATCATCATCATGCTAATGTATCCTGTGGATGTTTAACCTAGTTTATTTTCTCTGAGATGAATCCATTAAGTTATTGGTGGGTTATTGATTATTTATCAGACTTCTGTTCTTAATGATATTATCTTCTTTGTTCGTTTGGTGCTGCTGTGTGGATGACTCTTATCTTGTTATCTGGTTACAACTAGCTCATATTGTTCTAAGAGCTTTGCCTTTGAAATGGTTGTCTGCTTGTTGATGGTCTGAAAGGTTAAGTGCTCCTTTAGAGATAAAGCATAGCTGTAGTTTTAAAGGAAATATCCTCCCCAGCAGTGCTACCACGTATTTTAAAACTTTTTGAGTGAAACAAGGTATTATGATTAGCACTCCTGCTAGTTAGTCTCAATCTATGAGGTGTCCGATCAGTTTACGGGATGATATTCGAGGTATTCTAAGTCTAATATGGATCACTTCTTTGAGAGTATGGTTAAAATGTTTGTTTAGAAGCTGAATTTACTGTTTAATTTGGTTCTCCCATTGACGAATGCAACTATTACCTCCATGAATCGGTCGTGTCTCTGAATCTCGATCGACTAGCTGAGATTGACTCTCTCTAGTGAACTTACTACCCAACTGCAATCCCAGGATCTTTTAACCCCTTCAGAAACGAAGTATCAATGATTCTTCCTTGTTTGTCAATCAGTTTATTATGTCGTAATCTCTGTTTAACACCTTTACTGAGGAAGAACGCTTCCAAGTGTTTATCCAACAGAGGGTTGTAAAATTCTTTGCTTGGATGTGCATTAAATATGAAACTCGCATTATTTGGTACTTGAGCAGGTAAACTAGATTTCAAGAGCGTACTCTTAGTATTGCTAAAATCTGATGGTTAAAGTACTTAATACTGTGAATTAGACTGCTAATAGTGTTGTTATGGTTGTTTCCGTTATGGATCTAATGTTGAGTATGACACATTGTTGGGAATTGCATTGTGTGCTCGGAATGATTAAAATGAAGGAGGAAATGCATTCAAGATCTGAAAATTATGGAGATTGCTTTTGTAGTTTGCATCTCTGCTGCTTAATGTGCAGCAGCTGGAGTTAGACGGATTCGTTTTGTTAGGGTAAGAATCAGTGTTTGGGATAATAGTGGAAGGACTTGGAGTTATAGTACTGTTGTTGTTAATGTTGCTTCTCATTTTTGATATGATTAATAAAATAAGATCTGTGTTAATTTTTTGGATAGTTCTCAATTTAGTAAGTGCCTGCAAAAAGACAACAATAAGAGTTAAGAATTGCTAATTGTTATTAAGGTAATAAGAATCCTAGAACTATTGTCTCTATTCTTGAGGATGATTGGGAGAATAATAAATAGATCATAATTAATATTTTTCTCTATGAAAAAAGGGCAAATAAATGAATTTTTTAGTGGATAATTTATTAATCATAACCACCACTTACACACACACGCAGACACTTACACACATACATAAATTCCTATCGCAGGAATCAATATTTCTCATCCATAATAGCAAAATATATCTTTAATAATAATTTATAAAAAATGCAAATAATAGATATGATGCTCATGAACGATATCTGAAAAGTATTTTTTTCAGTATTTGGTTTTCTTTTTAGGCAGTGGCTCAAATGGATGATGAAGAGATTGTTTGGATAATTTCTCTAAGTGTTACTGCTAGTATTCTGGGATGTTCGAGCGAAGTTACATGTCATCGGAGAGAGTCAATTCGAGAATCGATGGATCTTGATTTCGTAGCAGATTTTAGATCTCCTTGGATTCCAGTACATGCTAGGGAAGGTCTTTTAACTTCGAGCGTTACTGGGAACTCTGTGAGATAAAAATGAGAACAACATGAGATAAGGTGTGTGTAAGGGGAAATTAAAGTGTTTATTTGTGTTTTTTTACTCTTGTGCTTCTGGATGGCTGCTTCGTTTTGTTGTTTCGCTTGTATTGTTTAGCTGATTAGCTGCTGATTTTTGGGGTATGTTTGGTGTTGTTTTTGTAAAGGGTAACTGGACTGTCATCACTGTTAATTTCGTCTTCGAGATCTTCTTCGTCTAATTCTTCGTCTTCAGGGTCTTCAGATCCGTCTTCTTAGTATTCTTCATCACTGTTAGATTAGATTTATTCTGGAGATTCATCAGATTATTCTTCTTGTTCAGATGCAACTTCTTCTTCATCCTCGTTATCTTCTTCTTGTTCATTCTCATCAACTTCTTCATTTTCCTCCTGTTCTTCATCTTCTCCTTCTTCTTCTTACTCCTCCTGTTATTCTTCCTCCTCGTTTTAAGAGTGTTATTCATCTTCTTCTTCACCTTCTTCCACTTCCTCATCCTCATTTTCATTCTCATCCTCTTCTTCTACTTCTTCCTCTTCCTCATTTTTCTTCTTATTCTTTTTCTAATTATTACTATTCTTTAACCCTTTTTTCCCTTTTTCCTTCTTCTTTTTGTCTGATTATTTCTTTTTCAATTTCGTTACTTTTTCGACTTCATTTTTAGATTTTAAATTCCTTCTCGCAATCCTTCTTCTTAGCAATCTCCTTTAAATACTCGCTTGAGTCTCCTGTGTCTCAATCATTTTCTGCAGACTTATATGTTTCAGTTTCTCTCTTTTGCAGACTTAAGAGATCAACAATCTAACTCTCTCAATATCCAGTCTTAAATCTGTCATCTAATCTAGCTAATGAGTCAATATCTTCTCCTACTTTAACTGCCTGTCATAATTCAACTACTTAGCTTAGCGTCCTTTCTCAAGGATCTAAGATTTACTATCTGGACAGGTATGTGATTCACGATCCTAAACCAAAAAGAATAGTTACAACTCCCAGTTATGAGATTATGAAAATATATTTTTTTCTACCTTTTTCTTTCGTTCTTCTTCTGAGAGATTTTTGATGTACTTATTGAGCAATGAGTTCTAATCTAAGAGTTAGATATCACCTCCATACAGGAGGTAGATTCCCTTAAGTTTATTAATCGTTTCGTTCCTCAGACATCGAATGCAATAACAATAACCCTATTGTGATTAAATAAAAAGATATTTTCAGTCCCAATCAATCATCAATATTAAAGGATTTCTCTAAATGAACGGAGAGATTCTAAATAGTAAGGAATAATCACTGACCTGGCAGAAGGGACATACCCAATCAGTCTTGGAATGTGTTTCGTGTTTGTACTCGTAATTGAGTTTCAAGCAATTCAAGCAAAATCTACGCTTGCAGATAAGCTCCCCATCTGATCAAAGAAAAACAAGAAAAAAAAGGGTTAGTTTTGGGGGAAGGGGGCTGTAGCTTGTGGGAAGATTTAAGTTACTGCTTTTTTTGATGTATGAATTGTAGTTGTTTCGCTTGCGGTTCAAGAACGGTCGACGCTGGGTTGTCTCATATTCCACTAAGAAAGGGAAACACAAATCACAAAATACATTTAGATTTACTTTTGAAAAAGTAAAGTTTAAATTCTCTTATGTAGCTTATGCTAGCTCTGCTTACTTGATGACAAGAATACTGTATCACTAGGGTATTAGTTCGCTGATGGCATGCCCATGACGGAGCTTCTGTAGTTGCAGGTGATCATATATGTGATATCAAACAGCTGTCTGCAGTGATGACAAATATCGAAATTACGAGTCTAAGCTAATGATTCAATATGCTGCTTGCTATGTGCATCCATAGGATGACGTTTGATTGTATCGAGTACTTCAATTTCCTTGTAGGGGTTCTTGGAATTACGATGTGTCACCAGATGCTAGAGCTAGAGGTACTGTTGAAGGGGGGGATTTAAGATGTAAGATTCCAAAAATTCAATACTTTTAAAGATTTTTTATGTTACATTATGCGAAGTTGATGTGAAGAGAGTTTTCAATGGGAGATTGTATTGCTTAAAGAACGAATGCTCTCTATAGGAATTGAACCGGAGGAGGAGTTTCTCGTTAACTAGCAGAGGCTGTGTGTTCAGGGCATCTTCGAGAGTTAGTGTGAAGGTAAACTCTTTTTTACCGTTCTTACTGCAATTAGTGAGTTTAGAAACACTATCTGCTATTTGCTTTTCTTCTAATTCAAAGATCAAGCTCTGGAGGTAGTTGATATGCAGATCGTTGATTTCTTGTTCAGTCATCTTCAAGCGGATGTCAATTCCAAGGATTTTCTAGAATCCTCCGAATCTAGGATCCATTCCTGGGCATAGTTAGAGTTATACCTGCTAGGATTATTGTTGAGAGGCTTTTTTGGATTTTGAAATGACAAAGTCAGTTTGATTTTCTAAATAAAGCAGTTTGCCGGAATGGATCTCAGTTTGAACTTTGCTGTGGAGTCTAAGGGAGAATGAAAAAAGAGAAAGGGAATTGGGTTAGAAAGGCTATGGGAAAAGTATGGTTGTCTATGGTGAGATAGTAAAATGAAAGCGTACTTTTTAAGATTTTGTTTATTGGTAGAGTTGACTTCTTCGAGTTTCTACTAAAGTCGATCCATCTCTTCTGAAAGTGTCCTTTTTAATCTCAACTTTTGCTATTTAGGATTTTCTTCGTCACTTGAACTGTAAAGATCTTCTTATTCGATATCGTTATCTTCATTGGAACTTTCTTCAACTTCCTCTTCATCTTCCATATTTTCTTCGTCTCCATCTACTTCTTCTTCATCCTCATCTTCATTTTCATTTTCTTCATCATTTTCATCTCCTTCTCCTTCCTCCTCATCTACTTCTTCCCCTTCTCCTTCATCATCTTCCTCTCCTACTTAACTCTCCCCTTAATCATTATCATCCCCCTCTTCCTCCTCCTCCTCTACTTCTTCTTCCTCCATTTCTTCTTGTTTCTCTAAATTCGCAAGTAGTTTCTTTTCGAGAGCTTAAAGTTTCTTGCATTCTCCTAATAACTCTTATTAACTCCTTTTCTTTCCCTTTTAACTTTAACATATTTCATCTTTTTTCTTAACTGCATTTGCTAGGACACTCTTAGATGCTGCTTCTTTGAAGTGATTTTGAATTATCAATCCTGCTACATTAGCAGCATGCTTAATGCATTTATACAGTACACCCTAGTAATCTGCATTCGATGTGGAATCATTTATAAACCTCTCTTTATCAATATCTTCATGAATCGCATTGTAGATCATATAATTGGCATATTTCTGTTTTCCAAGAATAGCTAAAGAAAAACAAAATTAAAAACAATTAAATTTCTGGTAAAAACATGTTCCCTTTTTTTTAATTGAAATTATCATTCAAAAACACTGCAGTAAAATCTCGTTGATTAATTCAATTAGATATGATAGACGCTTTAGAATAAATCATTCAATTAATTAAATAAACTAAATCAAAAATCAATCTATACCAATAATAATATTTATACAGTATTGCGCTTTTCATATGAAAAAATAGACAAAACTGCAGAGTTCTCGAGTTCTGCAAATCCCATGGAAATTAGAATGGGAATAATCGATCCCCCTGGGGAGGATAATCTTAATGAATTCTGAATATAAAATCACACTGAAATTAAATCCCAAAGAGAGAGAGAGAGAGAGATGTGTGCTTAATCAATAAAACAATTAGCCCTGGGATGTTGTATAAAAAGCCAGATATATATTTATGTATCTCTATCTTTTTTTTATATTTCTCTGTGTGTTCTCTATTTGAAAAAGCTCCTTAATCCTCCCATTTGTTAAAATGAATTCTTGTTTATTTTAACCCTAAAACCTTGGAAGTATTTAGCCATATTTATAATGTAAAATTAGTACTATTTTAGTGGAATTCGACGAGATGTTCTAGATATGATATCCTTTCAAGCTCATTGCTGTCGATTTTGCGGAAATAATATTTGTTCACGTGTCTCCAAAAGCAAAGTAGGGTATTTTCAGGCTGATTCTAGCCTAGAATCGATGAAGATGTGCTAGAGTTGATGTTCCGTACTCTCACTTTCTCGCTATTTAGGTGGAAAACAGGCATTTATCGCAAAAAGATTTAAAAAAGATTTTTTATGGATACTTTAGAATAGGATCGAAGAATTCGAAATTTGCGTGTTTTTTGTCGATTTTTATGAGTCTTTCAACGCCATTGCGAATTTCGCTTTGGGGATGCTTTTTGTCTTCACCTTTCTCATCCTTGGAGCTCATCTGTGGATGCCCTGTGAGATTCGTCCCTGTGGATCCAAGCTAGCGAACCTTCCTAGATTTGGGTAAATATATATTTATATTCTTCTTGTATGTGAGCGCGCGTGTATTTGTGAGTATGTGAATTCGCTCTCTCTTTTGCTTAGCAATTATATATATCTTTGAGGAGTTTATGCGTCCCCACCCCCTTCTTTCCTTTATTTTTAGAAGCTTTCTCTTGATTAGAAATCCAAATAATTCAATAAACTACCCCCCAATAATATATCGAGAATTCATATTCATTTAGATTTTTGTATGTATGCATGAATAAATTGCTAATGTTAGCTGAATTTCTTCGTTTTTGAATTCAAATATGCATAAAATTGGGAAAGTGAATTTAAAGAAAAATTATTTTCATAGTTTTTGGAGCAATTTTATTTGAAATTCAAATTATGGGCAGTTTAATGTATTCATAATGCTTTTGTAGCAAACATATTGTGTGAATATTTGATAGGAAATATCTTTTCCAAATAGATTTTGATCTATTTTAAGTTATTATCAATTGAATACACTAAATCTTGGGAAATTGTCAAAAATAATCAAATAAAATTCTTATTCCTCTCTCTCTCTCCCCCCCCCCCATCCTATTATTATCCTATTTCTACATCAAATGAAATACATGCGACAACGGATCAAATCAAACAATATCATTCCCCATCTGAATGCAAGCTCATTCTTTTGAATATTGTTATCAAAAGGGTTATCGCTGATGGGGGAGTATTTCTTAGAATTAATAAACAAAAATAATATCAAACCTAGAATTCGGTGAATTTTCAATTTCTGATCTAAAAAGCAAAAACATATCATAAAAACTAATACAGAAAGAAAGAAATAATGCAGTAAACATATCCCTAGCAAATCTTAATGGTCGCTGAGAAACCATCCATAGCGAGAACAATCGCTTAGGCACTCTACCCTGAATACCTCTCCACCAGAGCTATTGGACATGATCTATTCTTTTTCCCATAATAATTCTTTGGAATTGTAAGATATATGAGAGAGATTGAGTGGTTAGTCTTCTCAATTAGACTTATACATTTTGTGAACATTCTTTATTTTATGGACTATTTGGTGGATGCTAATAAATTTGTTCTTCTAGCCCTCGTTGATCAAAGTCACATCAGCGATTGGACATGTATTCTGCACTGACTTTGAGCAATAGGACAAAGGCAAAGATGTTGATCTATCTGAACTCTTTGACGCACCCACAATCAAAAAGCCTTCTAACCCACACTCGTAAGCATCCATGAGTTTACTACAGCCAATAAAACTGAATGAGTTCGTCTTAAAAACATACGAAAACTCTTGGGTTCATATCAAATTCATTTTTTACAATTTAAGCATTCAAACAAGGATCCAAATTCTCTAAGTTTCATAGAAAATCTAATAAAATAGGACAATAATCTAAGGAATAGATTTATTTTAGAGTTCTATAAAAAAAAAGGAAACAATTTCAATAAAGCCCAAATGATTTTACTTTTCTAGTACGAAAATTAACTGAAGGGATAAATAAATGATTATTGCATTTAGAAATGTTTAAATGTTTCACTTAGACACACATACACACAGTCATAGTCTAAAAGTCCAACCTACTAGTTCTAGCTAGATTCACACAAAACAAACTTTTAAAATTCTACCATTATTTAAAATCACAATCTTTTTTTTGATTTATTTATTATTCTCTAGGAATATCGTGAGTTATCTGCAGGCTTGTGCTTATGGATGTGATTACATCGTACTTTGGATGGATAACGATCGAGAAGGGGAGAATATCTGCTATGAAGTGTTAAGTATCTGTGATCCGCTGCTGAATCCAACGAAGAAAGAGTAATAATAACAATATGTCTTCCGGGCTAGATTCTCATCGGTAACAGCGAAGGATATTATCACAGCATACTAGTCCTTAGCATCCTAACCTAATTTCAATATGTCCATCGCTGTAGATACTAGATAGATCCTTGATCTTAAAGTAATTTTAAAATATATCCCAAAAAATGATTTGTTTTCGTTAAAAATGAAAAATCTAATTGAATTTTTGAAACAGCTTGGTATGGCTTTTAGCAAATACCAATCCCTCTATTTGTAAGGGAAATATAACCTTCAAGGGAAGAAGAAGATATCATATGGGCCATGTTAGACACCTACACTTGCGTTTTGTGTTGACCGTTATGATCTAATCTAAGGTTTTATTCCAGAACGATATTTCAAGGTTCAAATCTAGGTTAAAACGAAGAATGATGTAAGGAAATTTAGGTTTTATTATCAAAAATGAGTTAATTCGGTTTCTACAGGAGATATCCTACATAGAAGGAGAGTGGGCGAAGGAGTCTACTACGAATAAGCAGTAAGCTGAGTTGGTTTGTGAAGAGATCAATAAGCTGCAGGAGCTGAAGGTTGTGTAAATCGATTTTTAACACGAAATCCATTTCAAACCAAAGGGACTGAATACAGTCGAAATGCTCAAAATAGCTTCAAGATATTACAGTAATTTATCATCGTGTTTATGTCAACTTTCTAATACTCGATTGTTCTAGACATCGGCCCTTTGGAAGCACTGCATTTGGCTGAGTCATTGTATCTAAATGGGTTAATATCTTATCCTAGAACAGAATCAACGTAGTACCCTAAGAATTTCGATTTCAAAGACGTTCTATCAGTGCTTTCGAGGAAAAATTACTTGAATAAGGAGATATCAATTCAAGCAGAGTTTGTACTATCCACAGGAATAGATAAACCACATAACGGATTTGATGCGGGTGATCATCCACCCATCACACCAACCGCAAAAGTCAGCAAAATATTGTTTAGCTGGTTTTTTCCAAGCAAATTTAGACTGATTATGTGTTCACTAAACTCTTCCCTAACCTTTTTTCTTATTTAGGAACTATAATTCAGTCTAAGTCCATCCTAGCAATGCATCTATGAGCTCATTGTACGCAATTTCCTAGGATCATTGCTATCTGATGGGATAATCGCTAAGACAACTCTCTGGATTATTCCAAATATCTTAAAAATTACTTCTTCTAAGATAACTTCTTTTGGATATCGTCGAATAATTCCATGGGATGCATTCCCTGAGAGACACCCCGATATTCTAGGGAAAGTTAAAATTAACGCAGAGATATTCTAGCACAGTAAGTGTACTGTTATTGAATGTTTCACTGAAGCACAGGCGTATCTCACTGAATCGGAGTTACTAGCACTCATGGAGGAGAATTCCATTGGGACGGATGCATCGATGTCATAGCATATAAATAACATTATTGTACGTGGGTATGTGAAGGTATCAAAGGTTGGAAGGTAACTCATCCCAACGAAGCTAGGTGTTGCGCTGGTTCATGCGTACTAAGCGATCGATAAGGATTTAGTGTCTGCGAAGCTGAGAAGTAGCATTGAAGAATAGATTGCGTAGGTTGCTCGAGGGGAGATAACATAATAGGAAGTGCTAGAGAGATAGCTGAAGGTGTTTAAAGGGAAGTTTAAATGGTTTGTAAAGTAGAAATAGGTGTTTGATAGGTATTTTGATGGAATTCAAAGGTTTATTGAAGGTAACTAAAAAATAATTGGAGGGGGAGGGATTAGAAGGAGATATTTGATGGAAATATGATTTACATTTACAAAAAAATAGGAGATGAAGATAATGAAGGTGATAGTGAGAATGGAGGAGAAGTAGGTGATGGGACTAGGAATGAGAATGGAGGAGAAGTAGACAATGGAGATGATAAGAGCAGCAGTAACAGCAATAATAGGAATAGTTTTTAGCAGTACAATTAAACTGGGTATTAATAGAATCACAATAATTCATATTAACCGTGGAGATTCAAGAACAGGTATTAGAACTACAATAACTACAATAAATATAATTATTCTAATTATTCCAAGAGATAGTATAATGGATAGTGGTCATGGTAGGAATAGTAGTAGAATTAGTAGCTTTCTAATGATGATGAAATATTGCAACCATAAAAGATATTAAATGAAGACAAAAGTAATAACAGTTATCTAAGCAGTGCTGATACAATCGATAGAAATAGTAACAATAACAACAACAACAACAACAACGACTAGGACTAGTAGACACAAGAGTAGCTGCAGAAATAGTACAAAACAAATGATTCAGCTAGTGGGTAAGTATCCAATATCAATTATTAGAAGAACAGTATGCCCAAGCGTCTCAAGAAGTATTAAGATCATAATGGTAATCATCCTAATTAGACGGAGAATCAATCGATGAATACGACTAGTTTCAAAAGGTTAAATGGAAATGGGAAGAATAATGCTAGGTTTGAATTTATTTCTAGAAATACTAGTAATGGAGATAATCATAACAACTCTAAGGACTTTAGTGCTGACAATGAAACGATCAACACAGGCATTGAGTACTAGCTGAACAACTTAAAGATCACTAAGAAGAAAAATAAGAAGATAATTGAAAGAGTTACTACGAATACTAACAATGCTAGTAGTTGTGGAGATAATGGTAATCTTGGAAAAGATGATGAAGAGAAGGAGAAGGCATTGATAAATGAGAGAATAATACATGACAGTAGTAGCTTGACACACGAAAGAGTTATAGAGCTGAATAACAATTGAAAGATCTTTCTGCATTTTTCATAACACTCTTAGATTTTGAGATGTTATTGGTAGATAGGTAGTGTGTGTGTATTATTGAAAAAACAATAAGCCCATTTATTCTTCTTCTTCTTTATGTCAATACATGATTCCCTTAATCAACAACAAAAAGGAAGGATTTTTGAATTTTTTGATATTCTGGAGTGTTTTTTTATTATTATGATTATGATTCTTGATTGGTTTTGTGCTTTTCTGTGAAGAGATTTAGAATCATTGAAAATGAAAATAGTCTTTGTGTGTGTGATGATATTGCACCAATTTTTGTTTTAATATCTCTCTCTGTCTTTTGAAAAATATTGTCTGTTTTTCCTCCCCACTCCCCAAAATATTATTTCTGGGAATAATAATACAATAAAACAATCCTATCTAGTTAAAAAAAAGCATCAAGCGAAATAGTAGTTTAGGGGGGATGGAATAAGATTATCCGTAACAAGGAAAGTTCAATCGAAACACTTAGGATACCTTCCTTAAGTAGAGAATTCAGTCATCAATGTAGTAGTAGTCGCAGTAGGTCTAGCAGGAACCATGTAAGATTGGTTGGTTTTTAACTTATATTTTGTGGGGTTTGTTCTTGGTTATTTTTAGTGTTGAATTATTTTTACTGTGTGATTGATTAGAGCAAGGGAAGTTTAGCATCAACAATAGGAGTCAAGATGAACAACAAGACAGAAGAAATAGCTTTGGGAGGCCACAGTAGTAATAGTAATTCACGACACAGATCAATGCAGAGTGATTAAAGAATGAATAGAAGTGGTTTTAGTAAACTGGGGGTTAAATTAACCGAGAAATTTACGTGAAAGTTCATATTCACAAACAAATGAGGAATTTTTTAATTTCATTCATTTATTGATAATGATATACATTGGGGTTAGGCAATAGGGAATCATTAAGGGGAGGAGGATATTAAGTAAGATAAAATATATTTTGGAGTATTGGGTTTGAAGCTTAAGTATGTATTGATATTCATAAGTCAATCGGAAATGGATAAACAATGAAAACTATTAAATAGCTGGAGAAGAAGAGAAGTAGAGAGAGATAATAAGAGATTTGAGGATAATAATATGTGGATAATGCAATTGAGTATCAAACTATTGGCTTTTAAGATGGGGTAAAGATTAATTCATAAAACAAAAATGCTCATAAGATAAAAGTAGATGATTTAAGAAAGAAAGCTATCTCAGAAATACTAATTGAAAGTTATGAGCAGCAAACTGTTGTTTGTGTGGGATGGTTGATGATGATTATTATTTGAAAAACTCTTTAGTGGGGAATGATTAGGTCTGAGAAGAATCAGTACGGTAATCAGCCAATATTCGATGAATATGTTGTGTAGCATATGCAGAGGCACTCTGGGGGAAAAGATTAGGTTTAATCTACAAGAAAAATAAGGGAAGATAAAATATTTTAAGAAAAAGTACAAGATGTATGCAAATTCAATTAAGCTCCATCAATGATGGGAAGAATAAAGAAATTTTATGAGCTGAAATAATAAGATTCAAACAGAA
>Ga0302285_10001641_pt1 | contig 12509 bp, 6 predicted proteins | sample III_Fen_E2_2_FD_200455 | JGI IMG/M metagenome (GOLD analysis project Ga0302285, IMG submission 200455) | Peat permafrost microbial communities from Stordalen Mire near Abisko, Sweden - III_Fen_E2_2 | ecosystem: Environmental > Terrestrial > Soil > Wetlands > Permafrost | place: Sweden: Abisko...
GCATTTGAGATGGCTGAATTTGAAGAGAAAGCAAAGAAAGGAGGGCATATGCTTTTAGTAAAAAGTAAAAACATTCTGAAAGACAAATTCCATAAATTAGATTTAGTTAATCATCTAGCAAAATAGTAGCGGGCTATTGAAATGTAACAGTAACATTTGCATCTTAAAAATCTCTGGGAACGAATGTCAAATAGTCAAAAAAGAAGTTAAAAATTATCACAAAGTGAATAAGAATAGAATCAATCTTCTGCCCAACATTCTTTATTACAAAAGGGAGATATCAGTTCAATCACAGAGATGAATAAATCATTTTTAGTATCTCCTGATCTTTTGAGCAAATATGCTTCTGATTTTCCTTCAATTTCTTCCAAGGAGCTACCTAAAATTACTAGTTTACATAACCTTCCAGCAAGTGAATTAAACTCATTTCATAAAGCCAAATAAGTTGAATCTAAAACCTCTAGTACAATCTCTGCAAGCATTAACTCAAAAATAGCAAAGGAGATGAATAAAAGAAAACCAGACATTTCTCCCGGAAACAGAATCAAAATTAGTAATAGTGAGAAATGTCTTCTTCCACCTGAGATAAAGAACAGTAAATCTCCTGAATTTTATGACACATACAACACAAGTATAATTTAAAAGAAAAATTTTCTTTCATTCATTACATAAGAACAGTCTGGTATTCATCGAGTAATGCCTCAAATTTAAAGAAAAAAAGATAAAAATCTTGAACCAACTGTAAATATAGATGTTTATAAAAAAACTCAGCTGAAAAATATAACTTCAATTAAGCACAGCAATCTTGGGAAAGACACTCTGTTCTAAAGTGCTTCCACTTCAAAAATAGAACTGGTAAACAACAAGAATAATCGCCATGAAGTTCCAGAATCTATTTTTAGGAGCTCTAGCAGATAGCAAATTAAAATATCCTCTCTTTCTCCAACTTAAAGTAAGAAACATATTCAAGACAAGATCGGATAGTCTCCTTAGAAGAAGATGATTCATCTGAATCTAAATAAAGCAGATTATTCACCATGTAATCGTCCAAGCAATAATCTGAATTAAAATGTTAAGAATATGCTTCCAAGTATTTCCTCGACTTAGCAAGCGATTTAATCAGCTAAGTAGAATTAGTCTGGAAGGTAACAGTTTGGTTAAGAAGTGTTTAATTTGCAGGAAGATCTACTAAGATCTATCTCAACTTTTAAGAAATAATATCGAGAAGAGAAAGTGATATTTGCTGAATAAATTAAGTAAATATAATCTGAAATTGATTCGGTGTAAAGCAATTAGAATCCTGAGTAGCTTGATTCTCTTAGAATGTGAGCGTTATTAAAAATTTACTGTTGATTTAATTCAGCATAATTGTATTTTGATTAAAGTGGTGGAATTATTTTTGAAAACTTGATAAAGAAATTGTATTTTAAAATCTGATGAGAAAAGATATATTTTGGAACAATTAATTGAAAAGATAATTCAGAGGACCTACCACACAAAGTGAGTTTTAAAGAACAAGGGGGGGGGAATATCAAAGATAATATAACACCTTTTTATCATCTATTTGTGAAATGTTATTTTATCTTAAAGACAAGAACCACTCAGCAAAATACACAATAGTTTTAGGTTTTAAAGTTACAAGTGCTAAAATCAACAAAAATAATAAATAAAAAACAAATAATTCAAGAAATACATGTTATCAAGAGAGTCACAATATAGGAGATTTTACTTCAATAATAGTCATTGATATGCAAATAAAGTGAAATTTCCAGTGGGATGAAGATTAGAAGAATATAAAAGGACAATAATGTATTCTATTATTAGGAAAAAGTCAAAAACGTTCAGACAGGCTGTTGCTGCTTATTAAGTGGGAGCAGATACTTTGGAACATCTGCAAATTTAGGAGGCAAGTAGTATTGCCCTGGTCCAGGTGAGCCACTTCTTTACGGTTCACTTCTCAATTATTTTCCAAATGAGTATTAAGGAGCTGTGAATTTTTTAGCTTCATAATTTCGATAATCGGAAGGTCCTGGAATACTGGCTTTTTCTTTTAGATTTACAACTCCTGTCCTTTATGACTTAGAAGTTCTAATGCAAAGTTTATAAAAAAAGAGAATATGATTCTAAAGTTAAATTAGTTTAAGAAATTGATTGTTTGTATTCTTTACGAAAATGCTCCTTGCTTTTTTTGTATTGCGTGATAATCTGGTTTGTATGATTATGGTCCAGGGCCGTCTAAATATTTATCTAAGGGTTACTTTCCAGCTATTGTTATCTGATGAAACAAACGGTTAAAATTAAGATTTCTAAGAGGACATAGAAGATAATTTGAAATCATACTCCTCTGTTTGAGTTCCATAATTCTTTGCCTTAGTAGTGTTCAGGACCTAAATAAACAAAAAGAAAAAGAAAATATGCTTTTCTGTTAAGTGAATTGGGTTTGTTACCTGGAACATCAGAAGAGCTAAGAGGAGCTCTGACAGAATGCCCGATTGAAAATTTGGGGTTATTTTTCAACTTAAATTTCTCAGCTTCCCATAAACTAAGATTTTCAACAAGAAATAATAAATTTTTGTAGAAAATACTGCTTTGAGCTATGATGATATTACTCATATGAACCTGGACTAGGAAAATTATTGCTTTGACCTAAGGATTATCTTTTTTCTTTGCCAATACATCCCATCTTTTTCTTATCTTTTAAGCTCCTATCAATATGGTACTAACCTACTCCAGGTGATGTTTCAGGTTTTGGTTAATTTCCTTTTGTCCCAATCAATCCTCCTTTAGAAGAGAACATACTTTTATTTACATTATATTGCTGAGTTTAAGAGTAAATAAAAATGATGAAAAATTGAATAATAACAGACTAATTGTTTGTTTTAGGTTTACTCCAACTCCTGGAATATTCGATCCTCCTCCAAATCCAACTCGTTCTTGACTTCCAATAGAATAAATTGGAGCAGATTGCTTTATGTCAGAGTTAGCTTAACCTATATTATAAGATCCTGGACCTGGGTTGTCTCTGTTAAACACTAAGCCATCTCGTTTCATATTCCCCATTCTTATTACCAACATAACACATTTAGTTACCTCCAAATTGTTTTTTGATGATCACAATTCTATTCTTATTTAAAAAATTTATTACTTCGCTAAAGCATGATTGTCAAGAGTGCTCCTATTTGTCTCATATTTACCAGGGCCAGGGGAAGTACTTCTTCCTCCAAGAGGAGATTCTGAACCACCATGACGACCGGGTATACTATTAAAATTAAATAGATTCTGTTTTTTTGACTTAAAGGGTTTTGACAAAACTCTTACGTGTAAGCAGGTGCTCTTTTAGAAAAAGAATGTGGACTATATTAGTTTGGACCAGGGATACCCTTTTTTTCCCTTTCCTCAAAGTTGTTTGATCTCTTTTCTCCAATAAAGTACTTTGGAGATTCCTTTCCCTTTAAGAATCAATCATGTTTTCAGACAAAGAAAAGATATCTTTTATATTACAAGAAAATTTGGAAGCTAATAAGTCCCTGGACTTGGTGAATTGTTAATGCAAAGATCCGTTCGATTTGATGCTCCAATGCTGTTTTTTTATTATTATAATTCAACAAACTTCAAAGTTATACTTCATAGATATGAAAAATAACCTATATTTTGGAGCTTCTGTTTTGGTAACATGAAAGACCTTGTTGCCAACTTGATAGTTCGAAGGTCCAGGTACACCTTCAGTGCTACCAATATTGCCTTTAACAAAAATTAATAAGAGATATTCATAGCACACTAATATTACCTCTTTTCGCTTGAGGAATTGACCAAGCTGAAACCATGCCAAAAAGTCAGTTTCTTAAAAGCGTTATATATTAATCTAAACTGGTTTTTCTTTATTTTTATCAAATTGTATTGTCTTCGTTCTCTAAAAATACTATTTGTTAATTAATAGCTTTCCAACCAATATTTCTTTTGAACGATATAAATCTCCCTAACCTAATGAATATTACTTGCTAATTTTTAATCAGCACATAAATCAAACAAAAGAAGCGAATAAAACTGGATTATTATGCTAAGGCCATCCAAAGCTCTCTTTAAAATGAGATTACGAATAAAAATTAATAAATTGTAGATAAAAATGCTCCTTCAGTTGAGAGACATTTTCGACAAGAAATTGTTGAGATCAGATTCTTTAATGGTTTATATTTTAGACATATCTTCTTTTTCGAGATCTTCAAGCTCCTTATTAGCTTCTTCTTCATCATTCAAAGCAGGTTTAAATATATGGAAACCATCAACAGCAGTGCTGATAATCATGTCATAATATTTGGGGTGATATCTCATTTCTTTCATATCTTTTTAACCTGTTTAGAACAAAAATCAGTTTAAAATCTTAACTCAAAGGCAGTTCATTTATGTAATATTTACCTTAATGCACAAACATCAGTTGATCAGGTATTTATTCACCATATTCTTCCACAATTTCATCATTTTCAACAGAAAAGTCCCAGATTGTCAAGCGGTTATCAGAAGATGTAACTGATAAGACTGATTCTTCATTGGGTTGCCATTCGATGGATGTAATTGGTTCTTAGTGGTAATGAATTTCAGTGAAGGCATTGCTAGGATCACGTAGATCCCATACTTTGAAAGAACCATCATCTGCACCGGATGCAATTAAAAATGGATTTTTATGGTTCCAAGAGATAACATTGACATCGCAATCATGAGCCTTTATGAGTAACTGGGCTTTCTTTTTGTTGCCTTCTCTCAGATCGCAAACTCTAACTGTTCCGTCGGTAGAGCCTTTATGAAAATTAGATTCATTAGAAAAAATATAAAATTTAACTCTTTTTCTAATTTACAAGAAGCTAAGCTATATTCTTCAACAGGTGAAAACTGTAAATCTTCAACAGAACCTTCATGGTACACATAAGGATTTTGATCTCTTTCCCAGTCATTGAAAGCATGATTTTTCGCATTGTAAATGTAAATCTTTCCATCACAACTTCCACTTGCAAGTCGGCCTAAGAAAAATAAGAAATCAGTAAAAAAATAATATTTTCTTCTCTTAAAATATCTCATACCTGGTCTAATCGGGCACCAATCAAGTGCATATCCTTCAGATGAATTATGGAATGTCTTTGTGTAAACTTTCTCCTTAGGATTATTCTTAGGCTTGGCTCCTGCTACAAGATAGGGGTTCCATTCTTGAAGCAGACCATATCTTGAACTTAGATCTGAAATACACACATCTCCACTTTCTGTCCAGTATGCTACTAAAGGAGAATGCTACATTGCTCTAATTCTATTCACACTGTCTTTAATCGAAATACTTTGTAACGCGAGTTCAGGCTCATCATCGTTATTAAGAGACTCTCCATCATCATCTTAGTAATCAGAATCATCATCATACTTAGTTTTATGAAGTTTGCACCATCTCATAAGATAAAGGAAGTTGCTTGTTTTATTCTAAGTTCCAGCTACGACATAAACATCATATGGATATTTATTCATCTCTTCAAATTATGGATTGTTGATATCGTGAGGTTCTCCAGTCACAAAGTCACATGACAAGCAAGGCCTAAAACAAATAAACAAATCATTAATTCATCACTTAATTGTTAAATACTTCCTTCAAAAAGTAGAAATCTTACCATTCTGTATTAGCTCTGTGAAGCATTTCATAAGCAGTGTTGTCGTAATCTAAAATTTCATCTTCTTCAAGTTATTTTTCAGTGCCCATGAAAGGAGTAACTTTCTGAGTCTTAGGTTTTTTATTCTTCTTAGCACCAGTTTCCATCTCTTCTTCTCCCTCATCTTAATCTTATTCTTCTTCTTCTTCGCCGTTGTCTTCATCTTCCCAATCTTCATTTTCTTCATCGTCATCATCCTTTCCCATTTCACCCTTCATAATCTTCTAATATGTCTTACCATCTACATACTCACCATCTGAAATTAAATTAAATAAAATTAGCATAAGATTCGTATTTCCTTAATCCCATTTACCAATTTCATCTTCTTCGTCATCTTCATACTCCAAATCATCATCGGAATCTTCTGCATCTATGGTCTCTTCAGGCTTTTCTGAAATTTCTTTAGCATCTTATTCGTCTTTGCCTTACTATGTAACACGTTTCTTAGTTTCTTTTTCCTTAAAGCGAGGTGCAATATCTTCACTCTCCTCGTGCTTTCTTTTCTTATCCATCTTTTGAGAAGTACTCATTACCTATTTTGTATTTGATATCTAGAAGCAGATTAATTAGTTGTTTCCTTTGATTTGTTCATTCCAAAAAACAGCAAATATGCGATAACTTTTTTAGACTGTATTCAATATTTTTTAGCCCCACCTCAGCCAATCTTATTTTGGAGTAGCTGAATCAATTATTTGGTCTTTTCTAATTCTCCTTAGGAAGTATTATCATCAAACTACTTTAGTTTTCCTTGAATGAATACTTACATCAAAAAATATGTGGATTTTACAATTGCAACAGAAGCAATAAAGATAATTCTAGCAATATTTAGAGTTTAAAAATAACTTAAAAATGATTTCAAGAATTCTTTTTATTATGCAGAAAATAGCAAAAGCTATTGCCATTGTAAAGAGATCTTATTCAGACAAAAATGTGATCAATAATGAATTGATAATTTATGCTTATTGAGATGGGAACAATTAAATATCTTAGGTTATTAAAATGCGTTAAGAAAGGATGATATAACAATTGAAATTAATTACCTAATCAAAGACCTCAAAACAAGATGACTGAACGATTTAACATGAATGCAGATCTATTTGAGACAGCAATTCAAATCATAGAAAGTCGATCTTTTCTTGACAAGCGTGAAAATAAACTCACCATGATTAATTGTCTCTGCTAGATGGATAATTTCAAAATTTTAATGCGTGATCCATAATTAGAGCACTATCTAACACCATACATGGAAGAATTCGCACTATAAGTAGCTTACAAGCATATTCCTAAAGGAAAGATATTATTCTACGAAGGAGAAACGATCAGCTATTTGTTTTTTGTTATGCGAGGGTCTCTAGCAGAGTTTAGATTAAAATCTTAAGATGATATACAATAAGAAATTTACTGGGATAGCTAAGCACATGTCTTTTAAGATGAGCTTAAGGAAACAGAAAAGACACAACTACTTGAATAAGAGAAGAAAAAAAGGGAACAAAAAATAGTTTAAAAACTTTAAAGAATGGGTACACGGTAATAGTTAAAATTAGAAAAAGCAGGGTTGAAATAGCTTGCACTTGATGACAAATCACATTCAACTTCGATTAGCTATCCTGATTTGTAGTCAAAAAAATAATTAGAAACTACTGGCCTTGGTGCAGGTGCCATTTCTTCATCTTCTGTTACTTCTAATACTTCTCCTGTTATTTCTAGATTTTAGTCTTAAATGTTTCACTCTCGATCTCCTTCAAATGGGAAAAAAAATGGAAATTTTAAAAGACCTTAACTTGAAGAAGCGTTTTTTACTGAAGAATACAAGGAAAAAGCGAGTAAATTAAAAACTAAAAATGATCTTTGCTTGGATGCAGTGAGATTCTATTCAGGGTAAGAATCAGAGGAATTCTTGAAAATCGATAACCCACACTAAGAGAGACATTTTAAGAAAGGAAAGTGTTTATTTAAAATAGCCAAGGTTTATTCGGCGGGTGAATGCTTAGGAGAAATAAGGCGCTCTGATGAAAGGTAAACTCAAAAAGAAGGCGAAAGTATCATTGTCTGCAGTTCGAATGCATTTGTATTGACGATTTCTTAGAAAGATTTTTAAAAAATCTTTGAAAATCTAACAGAACGTCTTAACTTTGTCTTTAACGTTCTTTCGAATAGTTTCCCAACAGTGAAGAAACTGATACTTTACGATTTCTCGTTTTAATTCACAGAGAATCGATTTGATTTAAATTAAGTACTCTTCCATGAAGGTGATGCACCTACGTCTGTTTATATTATGAAAACAGGAGAATTAGATTACAGAAAGAATCTTAGTTTAAGAGGAGAAATGATAGAAAAGAGAATAGCCATGATTATCTAAGGAGAGTTGTTTGGTCATGAAGATATCTTCAACACTCAACACACGCACACAGTTGCAGCTTGTCTCAATAATACATAGACTTATTCAATACGAAAAGAGGCTTTACTGATTTATCAATTCAAGAATACATTGAAAAAAGTTTTATTGACAAAAGCTGATTTGCTACATAAAAAACTTCTAGAACTGTATTAACGGAACACTTAATTTCTTCCATTAACGGCAGAAACACAAGAAAACCCTTTGATCACTCCATCTTCTGCAGTAACTCCTCTTAATAATCAATCTTTATTATCTAGCATATCAAATAAATAGTCTTTATCTCCTCGTAAAACTAACACACCATCATCTTCCTCTCAACTCAGAAAAACAAGCAAAGAAAGATCATTCAATAATAATGCTCCTTCATTTTCTCATATTTCAGGAATATCTGATTAATCGCTAGGCCAGTATTCCAAGAATTATTTTTCAGGTGTAAAAAATTTAAATCTTGGAGAAAATGACAACGATTTGTCGTTTAAATCAATTCTCAAATAAGAGCCAATTCAACGACGTTTTCTAGAAGAAGATTCTTCACAAAAAATATAAGAAAAATAAAATCAAGAAGACGAATTATAGCATTTCAATCGCATTTAGAAATTTGGTATTTAGTAATTTGCAACTGCGGGAAGTGGACTAAAAGGACAAAATAAATTATTAGTTTCTGTTATTCACACTGATAGAGCATAACCATAATGTGTGTATTCTCGTACAACCTCATCGGAAATTGAATACAAACCATTTTCTGAAAAAATAGGTTCAAATCAAAATGATACTACTACTAATAATCGTTCTCTTTCGCTGAATAATCGATCTCCAAGAATTATTTCAGATTTCAAGCATAATATGTTGCATAAAGATTTATTTGCTTTATAACAGCAGATTAACTCTGATTTTAAATCTAAATAACACTAAAAGATATTACACAATTATAATCCAAAACTGAAAGCTGCAGAGAGCACCTAACAAATGGATTCAAATCCTTCTTTAACCTACTACAAAGAGCAGACAATGGAGTATTTCGCTAAAGAAAATATGGCTTTTGCTTCAAAAAAGAATGATAAAATCGAAAATATTTTTGAAGTTTTTTAGAATTCTAAAACCAAGTCTACATCGAATATCTCTGATTAACTCAAAAATCATTCAGGACAACCGTCAGTCAGTTCATTTTCAGATTTACTTTCACCTAAAGTTAAAGCAATCATTCGACCAAGGACGAATTCTTAAATATCAAAAGAAATTATCTCTCCGATGAATCATTAAAACTAGAGTCCTGCTAGATTTACTTTCTAAAACATATAGGAAGAGCAATAATCTAAATAATCCACTGCTTAGAATCTCTAAGTATAGTCATATTATGTTAAGAATAAAGACATTTAAAGAAGATCTAGCTTCTTAAAAAACAATCTACAAGAAATTGATTGTAAAGATGAAGAAAAACAAACTCCTTTATAATAAAATAATAATTATGTTTCTCATCAGTAGTCTCCTTCTCGAGCCAACAACAACAACTCATCTTCTCATAGGGTAATCGAGTAATTAAAGCAAGAAAGATGTGCTTCTCCTCTTATCAGTTCAAGAAATTCAAGTAGTTCATAAGTCAATAAAAGACATACTTTTCATTAAAGCAACAGTCAATAAGACAACTAGATCATAACTTTTAAACTTCGAGATGATAATTCATTCAAAAAAGCAGTTCAAACTATTGATCCAATGAAAGATAATAACAATGATAATGGTTAGTAGATAAAAAGTTTTATTAAAATAAATTCACTCGCTATTTAAGATTTTATCACTGAAAAATAATTACAAACTAGCTATTCTAACATAATAAACTTCAATAATATCAGGAGTTCTAGCAGTCTACGTCTTGTACCAAAAGCAAGTTTTAATTCGATAATCAATCATCGGAAGTGAAATTTAAGTGTTTTTTATTATATCATTGTCAAGCAAAAGTTTTCCTAAATAATTCTTAATTAATTCATTTTTTTAAAAAATGAGAGAATAATAAAATAATAACAATATTTAAAGTTATTACCAAAATTAAAGAAATGTATGTGAAAATATTGAGTAAATATTTTGGATGAGTTAATAGATGATCATACAAAGATTAAACATTTTCTACTTTCGTTAATGTAAATAGAAAGATAATTATCAGCTTTGGTTCTTTGATTTTATCAAATATCTCTTTGAGATATGTTATCATCATCTTGTTCATCATAGTTAGGCATACCTATATTTGCAACCAGCTAGCGATACACCTTGGAAGAATCAAATTTGCCTTCCTCGAATTCAGCAAAATCTTCAGGATTAGATTTTGATTTAATGATTTCCATTTTTTCTTCAAGCCTTGCAAGGATAGCTTCTTCTTAGAAATCAATTGTACTACGTATGTCCGTTCCTTGATTAATGTCAAATTTCTTCTGGATCGTAGAAATAGTCATGGATGCAGAAAGTCGCATTTACTGTAATTTTGTGTACTGTCGATGTTTTCCTTCTAATTCAGTTTACAACTAATTTATGCGAGATAGGATATCGCCATCTGCATTACCAACTTCTGATACCGCTGTTGTTGATGAAACAACTTGTTCTTGAGGTTAAGCTGCTTATTCTACTTACGGTGTTTCTAACTTTTCTTATGAATCCTCTTTGCTGAAAGTAGGATATGCCTTTTTTACAGTTTCAAGATAACTTTACCTAGCTTGAAATTTAGCTTAAAGGCTTGAAATCTAATCTTATCTTTATAGCACAATGCAAGTAAGATCATCTCTTTTTTCTCGAGCTGCTAAAAGTAACAAGAACCGCTCTGAAGACGCGTAATTCGGATCAGAAATGTCAATAACTTCTTTGAGTTTATTGTACTAAACTTCTGCCTTTTCAAGTTGTTCTTAAATCTGCTTGGAGTTCTTTTCAAGTTAATTTTATTTTTCTCTAAGTTTCTTGCGATTATCTAGACCCTTCTGATCTTACTTCATCTTCTCAACTTAGCCCACTGCACTCTACTCGATGAGATCATCAGTTCTGTTGAATTTCGAGTCGAAATGTTCTTTACTTTTAATAGAAGTGTTAATCTAAGAAATCAGAATTCTCTGCGTATCCATTTTTTCTTAGAAGACATTAACATAATCCTTGTTAATCTTCTGCAGCTGCACGCATTCTTCCTTAACTGCTTTGATGTCTTCTTACTCCCATCGAATCATCTTGCGGAAACTCGTGAGCAAAAAATTTAAATTTCGTATCCAATCTTCGTTTTGCTGTTTGTTGTCTTCACATATTTTTAGAATACTCCTTAATCGCATAATCTGCATTTAGCTAAGAAGGTAGTTCTCTTTAGTTTCAGCTATCTTTGTCTCCATTTCTTATGTCTAATTTAAGAAACAAATTCATGTTAGAAACAAATAATCAAAAGCACAATTATCTTTTGATTATACTTTTGCTTATGCATTTTCGACTCTCTCAGGATTGATTCCATACTTGAGTTAGTTTTATTCTGCTACTTTAAGCGCTTTGTACTGCTTTGCGAGACACCTATTGGTGTGAATAAGATTATCTAACTCCTTCTTCATTTCTAAAGCCTATTACTCGAGTAAAAAGAGTTCTCTGCTTGAGTGAGTGGTGATATTCCCTTTTAACCTTGGAAGAATCGTAGAAAGATTTTAGGAATCTTGAATGCTAGTAATTGGGTCAAAGAATCTGCTTTTTTCTTTAAAAACCTTGCTTTTCTCTAATACTTTCTAAGTGTTTTGTCCTGGATTGTAAGTTGATATATTGATACTAGCTGATTAAGCTGGAGGGAGACCTTGATTCTAGCCTTGTTATTACCCTAATGTATCTTATTTTACTACTTAACTGAGTTCTTTATTGAGAATACTCTAATTCAGAAATTCATCAGTGATAAAGAAAGATTATTGCACATTATTTTATGCCTTGGAAGAACCTTTATTTCCTTGATAAACTCCACTTGTGATTGTATTATTATTACTCATAGTATTGTCCATTCCATCTCCTCCTGCTAATCCCTTATTTTAATTGAATAAACTTTTGGTTTTTCTAGTTGCATTTATCCCTGGCAGCGCACTCAAACTAGCACTTGTTTTAATCATAATCGAGTCACTTCCTCCAACTGGCTTGATAATAGATTGCGAGTCACTCATACTTGATTTTTTATACATCATTTGCTTTTTGAGTTTCGCTTCGATTGCAATTTTCAGAGCCTATTTCGTGAATTCTTTTTCTTTCTTCACGCTCATATATTCAATTGGAGACGAGAAGCATTCCTTCAATTTTGCGGAGTAATCACATTTCAAGGATAAACAAGCCCAAGGGAATTACACCCATAACCATCGTTTGTAGTAATAATTCGTAGGTAATCTTTCTTTTAAATTGTATGATTCCCTAAGTTAATTAATAGTAATGATTTCAGCCTAAGGTTT
>Ga0302285_10001644_pt1 | contig 12498 bp, 9 predicted proteins | sample III_Fen_E2_2_FD_200455 | JGI IMG/M metagenome (GOLD analysis project Ga0302285, IMG submission 200455) | Peat permafrost microbial communities from Stordalen Mire near Abisko, Sweden - III_Fen_E2_2 | ecosystem: Environmental > Terrestrial > Soil > Wetlands > Permafrost | place: Sweden: Abisko...
GTAGTTTTAAGCTTAATTGACGACACCTCTTGACGAAGAGATTTATTCAATATAAAGTTTAGCCACTAAAGCATAATAAAAGCTCAGTTCGTTCGATACATTCTTAGTAAATCTCTTTGCTCTTCGCGAAGCTTCCTCGAAAGCTCACAGCATGTATAGTAACATTGAAAAATGGGTGGTATCGAATGCAGAGCGACCTGCGAATTAACAAGAAGTTAGATAAAAGATAGCGGATATATAAAATGAAATATCTTCTTTGGTGAAGCTGCGCGATTCACTCGAAGCGAATTCTAATATGCAGCAGAAATAAGAATAATTCCCAAAAGAAGATGCTAATCTAATCTTACCAATTCTGAAAGAAGAGCACTCAGGAATCGTGTCTATGATAAATTAGATTCATGATTTTCATGATTCACTGGAAAGTTCTATTACGCATGAATATTCATTCCCAGCTTCTTCTTCTACACCGAACAATCCAGTTGTCTTTGAGAAAGTTAGGACGTACAGTGCGAATAGTAGATAAGAAGGTAAAACAGCTAATGCAAGTACGAATTTTCAACGAAGCAATAATGAGAGTGTGCCGTAAAATAAACAGAATTTAGCTTAGTCTTCGAGCTATTAAAGTTTTCTTATCGACAATGAGATTGAGTAAGCTCGTGGAGTCTTGCAAGGAGCGAATAAAATACCTGTTTCATACTATGAGCTTAATATGCATAGGGATATTCGTTGATTGTTTTGTAGTTCATTATGTGTGTGTGTCAGGAATATTACTTTGTTTGTTTGTTTTGTTTTTTTGGGGTTTATTTCTACTTACTAAATAACCTTTTTAAGTAGAACTTAAAGAAAAAAAGATAATTAAAAGTCTAAGAGTGAAAAATAATCATTAATTATATGTTATCCACTGCAGTTGAGGACCTTGAAGAAGTTAATCATCTTTTGAATCAACAATTCTTCACTTTCTTCATCAGATTGTCTATATGCTTCCTTTCATTTTTCATTCTCTAAGTCAAATATATTTCTCTGAGGTTAAGTTTGATGTCTCTGGATATTTGGGATCACAAATATTATCTCCGCCATAATCTACATACCTTTCTAAGAGTTTCTCATTCGGTTTTGAAAAACTATCTTTAATTTGTCTCCCCTGTCCCTGGAAGCAATACTGTCTATTTCCCTCTTCAAAAGTCCCTTGCCCAAGCACTTTTCAATTGCCATCTTTTTGTAATAAAAAATTATGAAATAAGCGCAGCATATGAGAAACACTACATTTAAGAACTTTTGATATCTATAATAGATCTAAGTTTTATTATGTATAGACACATAATTGACTTGAAGTTAGTTAATCATCTTAATTAGATTCCATAATAGTAATTAATATTCAATTAAATATTTATCGAAATCACAAAAAAGATAAATAAACAACATTAAGAATACAAAGTTAAAATGGACAAGGTTAAACAAATTACTATTTTTGACTGACAATCACTACGATTAATTACTAGTTCTATTTTATGAGCTAGCTTTGAAGAGTACATGCGCTTATCGAATACATTCCGCAGGATCATGTTCACTGCTGATCTTCAGCACTAGTTTGTTTTTAACTGTGTCCTAATCGTTAATAACTTAGTCATAAAATGAATAAACACAAAAATATTATTTACTTGATTTTTTCTGAGATTGGAGATAATATTAGCTAGCAAGGATGCTTCTTTTTTAAGGAGAATGTCAAGAATGCTTTGGGAGTTAAGAGACAATAATAAATCTGCTGCGTCGTTGAGATTTGCTTTTTGAAGAGTCGGCACAAGATAATAGAAGGATAGTATGCTCTTATCATTGCTTTTCGCTGTGATTTAAAGGAGATCTTACATGAAGAAGAAACTATTTATTTAGATTGGAAGTTCACCCTGAAATGGTTGCTTTCGTTATTGAATGGCTCCATTTATCATTTCTACTAGCTCCTTAGAATAGGTGAGAGTCATCACAAAATCTATTGATAATTAAAGTTAGACAGTTGAAGAATGGAAGAATAACTCAAGGCAATTAGGAGTTGAGTAACAAAGGATAAAGTGTTAGTAGAAGAATTAAAAAGAAAAAGAGATTATTTTACCCCTTGAAATCAATAGAATTTAAGGATCTTTTTGTTCTTTGGTTGAAACTTAATCAGATTGGGTCATGTCTATTTTTTCACATCTGAAATAGCTGTATTCACTTGACATTAGAGCATCGTAAAATTATTATTGGAATTCTTTCTAAATCACTATTCCTTTCTGCAACGACTTTCCTTTTAGATCAGACGTATTCTAATAACTGATTTCCTTTTATTATTAGCTATTTAGAATGGTTGTATTTGGCTAGAGAACATTTGAGAAAGCAACTTAAGAAGAATGAGTAGATTAAAACGAAACTTAAGAAGAATTAGCAGACAATTATTGTTCATTAGCCTTTTTGTGTTGGATTGTTTATATAGGAATAGAAGAGGGTTGTGGTCTGAGTCGTTCAGTTAAGATTTAATCGGTAGTCCTACTGGTGTTACAGTATGAGCTTTTTTGTTTGTTTGGAGTAGTATTCGTTGTATTTTTAAGTATTTTATGAGGCTATGAAGCTTGAGAAAAGGGAAGCTGTAATGAACTTACGGAGTTGTAAGGATAGGAAGATACTTTTCCAGGGAATTAGTTCTGGAGTTCACTGATATGTTGAGCTGATTAGTTATTAGAATGGTGTGGTTTGCTATTAAATTATGCTTTGATTTAGGTAGACGAAGAATATGGTAAAACACCTTTAAAATTCAGTGAAGGCGCTGATTTCTTCCTCTAAAGAGCATCATATACTTAACTGCATGTACGAAATTAATCAGATGCTGTGTTCTTTTAAATGCTGCTCTGAATGGACGAGTATTATTCTTCTCTGTTTGTAAGGACACTATTTGCAGCTATTTGAGAAATATCTGAGCATGTTGAGGACGTACTATGTGAAGAAGGTTCTTCAGAACTAGGAAATAACTGTATTTTCGCATGCTGAACGGTTGTTGCAGAAGCATTTTCAACTGATTACTGCTAATTACTACCAACAAACGATATTGATTTAGAGCGCTTTAAGTTTGTTGGAGTTGTGTTCCTTGAAGAGATCGCAGTTTACTTCTTAATCTATGGTTAATACAATGATTTCTAATGCATGGATATTTATTTATCCATGATTATTTGTGCTTTGATATTATCAAATTGATTGGTCTTTTATCCCGTTTTAGGCAAGATATTTCTGCTGTTCTTTTATGTATTTGAAGTCACAGCATTGTTGAGGCATCGGTGGTGTTAAGGTGGTGCTTTTGATGGATCTTTTGAAACATTTTCAGGTTAAATTTGAAACCCTTGTTCTTTTGCAGAATTGAGTTTCAAAGAAGGTATTATTTATTTTTTAGGAAAGGACATATTCTCATCGATTGTTTATTAGATTTGCTATTTACTCTAGAATACATCGAATTACTACTTTAAGTTATCAAGGAAGTTGTTGGAGTTCTAAGAAATGTGAACACTACGAGATTAAATTGGTCTATTATGAAATTATTGTTGCTTGGTTGCATACCTCAAGGAATCAGGTTAGTTCAAGATATTATTACTGGACTGTTAGAGAGGTTCTTATGTTCTTCTTTCAGTTATAAAATGCTGAGTTTAATCTTAAAATGTTTCTGGAAACAAAGGATAATCTGCTTTTATTGAATCTCTTAGTGCTTGTCTTGAAGTAAATGTAGCTGTGGCTTGAAGTTAATTATCAAAAGGACAAGGATAATTTTCTAAATTGCCCTTCTACCCATCAACAAAAGAGTCTTTTGAATTTCTAGGTTGATTAGTGTCTATGGTTTCTGAATGAGGAGAAACTGTTGGAAAAGAAGGGTTTGTAATTTTTTAGTTTAGATCATTTCTGCAGGTTCCTAGATTATCTTATTATTAAGTAGAATCTCTAGATATCGGCTTATGTGGAGTTGTATGCTTGACCATGAAAGTGCTTGCTTAAACTAGTTTTTCTCTTTCATCGCTCTCTTGTTCGATGAAATTTGATAATGTTTCGAGTCTAGTTTGTTTTTCATAGACTAATTTCGGCTGAGAAATCTGAGATGTATCGGCTGGATCATTAATATAATTTCTATTTTTTGTTAGATCCTATGCGTGTTAGTGTGTTCTTTCGCCATTTAATTCTATTTCATCGGAAATAAATCCAAATGCATCTGCGATTCTTTCGAATAAATTTTTAGATTTGAGTTTGTCATTTAATCTTGCTTGCTGTTGTTGTTCATTGCATAGTTCACATAATTGCATGTCATGATCGTCTATTGATAGTCCTTTCATTTATAATATATCGTGTACAGCCTTGAACCCACCTTCTATGATTCCAACTCGAGAAAGTGAGCAAACATAAAAGGCTTTGAGAAATATGGATAATGAGTTCCTTTCGAATTCTCTTTCTGGGTTGTCTTGCAAAGTATCTACTAAAATAGGGGAAATTAGTTTTATTATGAGTATTATCATATCACTTGATTGAATTACATGTTGTTTTTGATGCGAAATATTGTTAGATCATTAGAATAACTCTAATTGGTTATTTTTACTGCTTTAATCTTAATCCTTCACTTATTTATTTAGCAATAGCTTCAACTTCTTCAAGATTTTTAGACCCTCTCAAAGGTAATTACGCTGGAATATTACCTGAATAAGCAGGATATCTCCTTAAATCAATGAATATCATATGCTCAAAGTTCTGCTGCTGGCGATACTCTCTTTGATTGAAGTGATTCTTTTGAATTTGCAGAAACTCAGCGAGCATTGGATTCTCCTTCACAAATCCTTTTAATTCTGTCTTTTCGGGAATGAATAATTAGCATTTCTCACATGGTTTTTGTGAATCAGCTGAGAGTTTGGAGATGTTAAATAAACTATCCTCATAAGTAAACCCTAGTTTTAATTCCTCGAGAAGATGTTCATTGACAGAACATAAGATATTCCCACATAAGAACACTTCAGGCATTTGATATTCGAGAATTTCAAGAGGATGTATAGGCATAATAGTTATTCCCTCCATTAATAAGGCTTCTTGTTTTATAGTCATAAAGAACCTTTCTTGGTTCAGACAAGCGTAAGCCTTGTCGAAGATCTTTAAACTTGCTATTTTAGATCCAAACGAATGAGGAGTCAGTGATTTCAAGTCTAAAGCGCTTTAATTTATCCAAATAATTGAAAAATGGTGAAAAGAAGCACATTAAGGAGAGAAACAATCTTACCAAATATATATTTTCTTGATTTCTTCAACTGATTTTACATTGATTTAAGCCAGCATCTATGGGAGCATTGCTGGGTCTGCGTGTAGTAAGTTCTCTCTGTTAAGTATCAAAATTGCTAATGACACATAGAAAATAAACTAGCTGTCATTCTCGATAATGTACATTTCCCAGAAGGAATACAGCAGCTCAAGGCTCATCTTACTGTCATAAAAGTTTAAAATAATACAAAATAGACTAATTTATTAGTGTGGTTTTGAAATAACAATTTAAAGTTTACTTTGCAAAAAGTGTGAGAAACCAAGATGTAGCATAGATTTCAGGAGTAGCAAAGTTATAACTCATATGTGAATAAAGCTATGGATCATGGTAGTTCATGAGCAGTTAGAAGAGATGGAAACAGCACTGCAGATTATAGAATTCCTTTGAAAATAGTAAAAAAATCAGTTTCAACACAAAAAAAGTGCAATGAGGGAAAAAGATATCTTTTGCTTTAAAAGAAGATAGACAATTACAGGATCAAAGTAAAATGTTGCAAGGAATTTGTCAATGAAAGCCTGAAAATAATTGTAAGCAGTGGCAAGCTTGATATTTGTTTTGAGGAAGTAAACAAATGGAGCAGCAACTTCATTGAGACCTTGTTTGTAGCTGATTTTTTCTTTGAGACAATAAAATGAAAGGATCATCTCGAGTTTTGTTCTTAATGCGTCATCAAATTGATCAGCTCTTGTCCGTAGCGAATCCGTTTTTATTACTCTAAGCAAACCACAATGAATAATTTACTCTTTTTTGTTAATGGATCTGTATTATATTTACCTTTCATTTGTAATTTTCTCAGTGAATGTCAAGCTAGTTATTTCCTTTTCAGATGTTACTGCTTTATTCTGTGATTCGTAGGTCTTAAGAAGAAACTTCAAATACATTGATTAGCATGAATAATTACTTCTAAATGTCTTTTTACGTCCCAAAAAAATGATCTTTTCTACAAAAGGTTCTCTAAATCTGAAGAATTCGTTTCTGTGATTTAAGATTTGATGTCAGTTTTGAAAAAGCTACGTACAATGTTATGTTTTACCGCATAAGATCTGCTTTTAACTTTAGCTGCTTTCTGAAGAGACTGTTCGTTTGTTAATTCCAGTCCTCTCAGAGCTTGATCCATTGTTTCTGTAAGATGGCGGAGGAGTTCGTTCTCGCTAAAATAAACTAATACTTGTTAATGATGTGCGATTAGTATTTGCCATAGCTGCTACTTCTATTTAATCAAATAACTCAAATCTTTGAAATTTGAGTTTGGTTTTGGGTTCTCTTCTCTTCAATCTAAAAACTTCTCCCCCTCCCGTAACAGCTCTCCTTTCAAAAATTAAATTCTTTATGCACAGGAAACGATCTTATTGGGGGAAGTAATTAACCAAGCAGCTGAAATCATCTGAGACTTTGAGAATTTTTTTGTATTGCGGTATCATTTAAAAAAAGGGATTATTTAAAATAAATTAAGCAGCTAAATAAGCTAATAGAATAGTGATTCTTTTGAATATTAAAGAGCCAAGTATGAAAACAGTGGACTCAATTGTATTATGAACAATATTGCTTTAATAGTTCTAAGGTTATTGTAAATGAGGATAAATAACATGAAAAAAGTTTGTATTTGTACAATTAACAAGAAAAATAACCCACTTTCAATCATCTCATAGAGTTCTTAAAACTCTCAAAATCATAAATCTTTTTGACACCTGAAATCTCTCCCATTCTAACTGCCTACTTCATATTCCCAAAATTCTACCCTTGAGAATTAACTCCCGTATTGGCACATTTCTCAAGAGCAGATTTTCTAGATTATTTTCCTTCTCCTGTTCGTTAATCCCCAACAGCAGATCCAGCAACAGAATAATTACTATTTTCCTTATTCTTGCTACTATTTGCATTAATCCCATTCTGTTCCTGAGCTTCCCTAAGAGGTATTTAATCACTCTAACTGTTTTTATCTTGGTTTGAACATTGTGATTTTGGGATTTGATTTTAACCATCTTAGTCTTTTATCTGTGAACAACAAGTTGAACAGTCATATTGATCGTCTTGATAATTTATCAAATTAAATACACCTAGGATATTTGGGCTTTAATTTCTAAAACCATATGCTCCCTTTTGATTTCTATCTGTTTATGCACTTCCTTTGTATTTATCTGCATAGAGCTAAGAAGAGGAACAAGCGAGGGCATTATTTATTGATGGAATGTTGCTCTTAGGGAGTGTATCTACTAATTTCTTATGGGTAACATAACCAGTGTGACTCATATTTTCTGTATTTTCTTTTGCACCTAGGATATATTTCAATGGGCTTGGAGATTAGTTTGTGTTGATTTTTCGACCAAAATGTTGCTATTATGAAAGAGAGTTAGCGTCATTGCTTCGTTCTGTGAAAATAATTGGGTTATTTTCTTGCAATTACCGAAGAATAAGCTCTGAATTGAGTTACTATTCTCCTCCTCCAATCTTCTTGCTTGAAGCAAACCCTCCTAAAATGCGTATTCCTTTTTTCTTCTCTTCTTTAAAATTCTAACCTGTAACGGGATTTTAGATATGGGTTATTTATAATTAATTATCACAGTATGTCCTCTTGCCTTTAGCATTAGAAGGAACAGCATTAGGATCTAAAGCACCAATATTAAGGACTCTAGATGTTGTCAAAGAGTTTTCTCTTGATCTGTCTTTGATAGGATAGCTAATAACATGGTTGAACCCTGATTCACTTGTTTTATTTTAAAGATGAGATATTCTCGCACCACTTGGTTAAGCTTCTCTGAAGGTCTTGATACCTTTATCTGTAGGCATATTCTGACTTGACTCATTCTCTCCCAATAAGATATTGGTGTTCTTGAATCTATGTGAGCTAGAAGGAGTGTGATGTCTTGAAGAAGTGTTGGATAATGAAGATTAATCGCTAGGTTCTGAAAATATTTGACTTTTTCTAACAGGCAAGGGTGAAGTTTTTTAGCTTTAAGGAAGGTGTGCAATTATATTCCCATGATCTCTTGGGATACTTTCCCTGCGCCATGAAGATACTAGATCGTTAGTAAATTATCTGCTCGGTTTACGCTCAGAAGTTAGGGGATTATGCTTTTGAGATTAAGCCTAACGCTCAAATTTCTTTGATTCGCTTTATCTGCTTTCATAGGAAATTGAACTAGCTGAAATCTATGAGTGAGATCGCTTCTTTGGAGAGATATAATTATATTGGAGATGATTGTTTGCTTTGTAATGGTTTCTTTTTTCTTTCCAGATAAGATCCTCTTGATCTATTCTTGAGAGCGGTTATCCTAACCGATTATTCTAAACAAATTCATTCAGAAAGAATCGTTTATTCGGCTGAATGGACATCCTCTCAAGCTTTCCAGCTAAATACTGAGTGTACTCTTGAGATTTACTTGGAGAAAACATTATGTTGGAAGTTCTTTTATCTAAAAATGGAATATTTCCAATGCTACTTAATTATCTTTTTTGTTCTTAATCAAAAATAACTAATTTCTTGTTTAACAGCCGTTCATATTATTTTTTATTTTATCAAACTCGCTTTCAAAGTCCGCCAAATTACAAGAGGAGGCTAATGAAAAAGAAGAAGAATATGTTGGTTAGGATAAACTTAGCTTACAATTAATGGTTTTTTTTTATTATCGAAATATTAACGAGTGAGGGAGGATTTTCTTTCATTAATTCAAGACACACGATAGAGCACTATTACTGGAGATGGAAATTGAGTTAAACAAGAGCTACTGCATTTGAATAAAAGCATGATTTTGAATCAAAGATTGAGGATAATTTTTAACTGTTTAGGATAATATCAAAGCTACCAGAAACGGGTACTAGATTTTTAAGCTCAATTGATGATATTTTAAGTAATTTTTCGTTTTTAACTTTAACTCTTAATTTAACGAATGATGTTCAATTAATTGCAATATCCTCAAAAATGACACCAAATTATATTTTCAAAACAAGAAAAATGAGCAGAAAGCCATGAAACAAAAATTAATGTTGGAGGACTTTTGAAATGATGCAATATCATCCGATCTCAGAACTTGCAAAGAAATAGATTGGATTTTCTTTGTTGCAAATGTTTAAATGTACTTAATTTTAGAGTGAGGGTATTTCTTAATCTGAAGAAATACAGAATATTAAGAAAATAATTGAATCAAGGAAATAGAACAAAGCACGAACAAGATGAAACCAAATACTGCGCAAATCGAAGAAGGCAAAGAGCTCATGAAAAAGGGAGACAAAAAGCTCAAAGGTAGTAGAGTGAACAAACTTCATTGTATGGCTAATTTTATTCAATGGTTAGGTACTTTCTTTTCTGGAATATTCTCGAACAAGGGCGAAAGAGCAGATCAAGCTCTTGAAAGCTATAAAGCAGCAGCGACAAAATTCAAATTGGCTAATGACTGTAATTAGATTTATTCACAAAAGCAAAGTGATTTATTCTTTTTTTACTACTGAAAGGGGATTAAGCTGCTGAAGCATACCTGCGATGTGCCGAATGTGAGAAACTAAGTGAAGGTACTGGTGTAGGTGAGTATTACGTGGAAGCATCTAACATGAAGAAAAAAACAAACAAAGGAGGTAATAAGAATGTCTTTAATAGTCTTGAGTTTGTTGATTAACACATTGATTTTAACAACCAACAGAGGCTATCAGTTTACTCGAGAAAGCGATTGATTTCTTTTGCAACGAAAATCGCATGTCTTATGTAAGATCTCAATACAATAAAATAATATGTATTTTCAATGATATATTTTAGGCAGGGAAGTTGCAAAAGCAAATCGCAGAAATATACGAACAAGAAGATCAAAAAGATCTAGCCTAGAGTGCGTATGAAAAGGCTGCTTCGATCTTTGAGCTTGATGGGAATGCTTCATCTGATTACTCCAACATGAGGATCAAAGTCGCTGATTATATTGCAGATGGAGAAGTTGGTTAGTTTGTCAAGGCAATCAAGGTAAATTAGAATTTATTCAAAAAACATGAAATTTTAACTTTGTGCTGATTGTAGATTTACGAAGAAGTAGCTAAGAAGTATAGTGAGAATAAGCTAACATAGGGAATCGCTGGAAACATTTATTTCAAGAGTCTTCTTCTTTACCTAGCAATCAATGTACGCATGCTTTGAATTGTAATGGATGTGTCTCATTTTAGTTTTCTTATTTAGGATTCTGTTGGCTGTGAAAAAAACTTTGATCGTTACGTTGATGAGTGCCCACCTTTTGCTAACACGAGACAAGCAAAACTAATTGAAAAACTCATAGATTAATTTAACAAAGGCAATACCGAATAATTCTCATAAGAATGGTAACATAACTCATTTGTTTAGTTTGGATTGCTTTTAAGTTTGTTTAGTTTTGAATACAATTAGGTTATCGCTTTGGATCGCTGGTAGCTTAGAGTGCTAAATCTTGCTAAGGAGCATCTCAAAAAGGGATTTAATCCTCTTGGAGTTGAGCAACATGATGATGATCAAGGTGTTCTATGATATTTAGATATTATAGATATTGTTAAAAAATTACTTTTAAAGGATATTAGAAATAATTCAAGATTAATTGTGGCTTAAAAAACAAAAAGCAAAGAGGGAGAGAGTGAAAATAATAAATTATTACAATTGTTAATCTCAATAAGCAAATTATCGTTTGATAGATAGATTAACTCCATTATTCGGGGATGCATAATAAATAAGAGAAACTAAGCAAGAAAAAGGGAGAGAACCTTCTTGATTTGCTTGAACATTTTCAATAAATATCTATGAACTCATTTCCTAATTGAATAGTCTGATTATTGTGCTTGAAAGAAATCTTTAGAATAGATTTGATTGGTGAGAGGAAAACTCATGAATTTGAAGGGCAAAATAAATTAGAAATTTATTTTCAAGTCAAATTGAATCAGAACTTAAAAGTAAAAGGTAACAAAAGGAAAAATGAGCGAAGATACAGAAGCAATTAATGGCCAAGAGGGCACAGTTTAGCAGAAAAATCAGCAGAACATCTAGATTGTCTTTGTGACAAGATATAACTCTTGCTTTGAAGTAGATTTTTCGTTGTGTAAAATGTATGCTCGTTTTCATCAACTTATTCGTTTAACAGCTTTAATACAAATCGAAAACTCCGAAAGTTGAAAAGAAACTTGTCATAGAGAAGTCTGGCCGCATTTATGAAATAGGTTAGTGATTCTTAGAGCTATCATCGCTCATGAATAAACTCCGTTCTTTTTTGTATTTAGGTCTCTCTGACACAATCGAAGCAGAGAAACCAATTGAAACCAAAAAGTTTTCAGCATTTTTAGGAATTCTAAATCTCGTTGATTAGTCGTTCTTAGTATTCGCAGAGGAAGCTGCGCACACATGCACACTATAAAAGCATGATATCTTCGAAGTGTGTTCTCTTGGATTTGTTCCTTTTGAGGTAATCACAGAAACGAATTGGTTATTGTTTTCAGTTAAAAGTTATTTCTAAAAATGACTGACTTCAAAAGAATATTTTGAATTCCTCAAAAGAAAAATATCGAAGTGCTCTTTTCGGGAGACAGAGGCAAGAAGATTAGTACCTACATCAAAAATATTCGCAAAGTAATAATATGATTTTAAGAAAAAGCTGATTTTGGACACACATATTGTAATATTTTAGCTCTTTGCGGAAGGATACTATTTCTCCTACACATATGATCTCAGTTTATCTAAGCAGAAACAGGCATTCTAAGCTGAAAGAGATTGGAGATTTTGCTGGAATAGTTACATGTGTAAAGATCTCATCGCAGCAAAAGTGAACACAATATGGACCATTCCACTTCTTTAAGGATACATCGACAACTTTTAAGTCTACTTATAAGGAAAGAAATTAGACTTCTATCTTATTGCAAGACGTTCAAGCAAAAAGGCAGGAACTCGTTACAACTCGAGAGGTAATTAGTTGCCTAACGAAACAAAGTTATTGATTTACTGATCTGCTTTTTAAAAAAAGGAATTGATGACGATGGTAATCCTGCCAACTATTGTGAGCTGGAATAAATATTCTTTTTCAATCAATACTGCTGCTCTCATCTACAGATTAGAGGGTAATTATGCTCAAAGTATGTGATGATTTTGTGCTAAAATAGAATGTTAATTTGTTCTACAGTTCTGTGCCAATTTTCTGGAGATAACGAGGAATTACAGCTCAAACGAAGATTACTAGATCCTTTGAGTTCACAAACAGTGCATT
>Ga0302285_10001646_pt1 | contig 12496 bp, 6 predicted proteins | sample III_Fen_E2_2_FD_200455 | JGI IMG/M metagenome (GOLD analysis project Ga0302285, IMG submission 200455) | Peat permafrost microbial communities from Stordalen Mire near Abisko, Sweden - III_Fen_E2_2 | ecosystem: Environmental > Terrestrial > Soil > Wetlands > Permafrost | place: Sweden: Abisko...
TGGAAGGTTTCTAAAGGTGCTTTGATATTTTCAAGCTTAACATTTGGAGATTGATCGTGCGATTGATTGTTCGGGAAAGCCTATTGAATCCATTTTTACTGCGATGTTATTCTAATTGCGTTTATGTTTTAAAGTTACTGATAGAAACCTCGAGATTATTATGATTATGAGGATATCTGCTAGTTCAGCTAGTGCAATTACGAGGTTTTTTAACTTGCTTAAGTATGAGTATTGTTGTTTTTGTTGATACTAGGTGCATCTTCCTTGGAAAATTCAACTAAATCCTTTTTAGGAGAAGCCTATCCTGGATTAGCTATCTTAGAAGACAACAATAAAGGTTGTTACTGCAATGAGGAAACTGTATTCTAAGTTAGATTATCATTTTGTTGAGTTTGCTACTGTTGTGGTTAATCAACACTCCTGTTATCACCATTGAATTACCCATTTTTATTACTATTGTTCACTTGCGATTCATAATTCTATGCTTACCTCATCTTAACAAGTTCTTAGATTGTATAAATCTAAAGAAACTCTTCCATTGGCATGAATCCTCCTCCAACTCTGCATACTAATCTACCTTTTAGCAATCGTACTACTATCCTTTTCGTTCCAAACTCATAGATTCCTTCATCTACTTTGATAAAAGGTATACCACATCTGGAAGATTCTTCGAATTCCTTGATTCGCTAATCAACTTCATCAAATCGGGTAAGTTGATTTTATTATTAGTGAGTGTATTCAACGACTTTGTTCTTGCAGTTATCCATGCAATTAGTCTTAGAGTTACTTACACACGAGTTCTCTGCGTTAATATAATTTGAGTGCAGCGAATTAGTCTATTTCGCTTTTTAAACACTCTTTTATTCTTGAACTTATCTCTCTAATCTTCTAATCTCATGTGACATCGATGTGATCAACTACTGCTGTGATATGCTTTCTGCTGTCTTTCGAAGTAAATCTTCCGTCACGGAGTATAAATCTGCATTTGATTTTTCTTTATCTTCGTTTGCATTTCGAAATCCAACTCGTAATTGCTCAACTTAGCGTGCATCGAATTCCTTTGAATATTGAGTTGGTTATAACAAAAATAAAGATAACTCTTTTGCAAGGGACTTAAACTCAAAAAAATAGATTTATTTACCAGAATATTATATTTTTCTGAGAGCGAAGCAAACTACATTTTAAGTTGATTGTTATCATGTGTCAATGATCGTAATGAGTCTAGCAATTGCAGTTCCTTATTCTCCTGCTTTGTTTGGTTCTCGCGCAGTGCAGTTATCTTATCAACTAATTCATTCTCCTGTGAAAACAAAAAAGAACAAATGATTATCTAGATATTTCAATGTATCTAAGAAAATAAATGAGTGTGGGAGAGAGAGAAAAATCAATAATCCATCGAAAATTTTTAAAATATCAAAGTGATATGGAGGGGGCAACTTGTCAATTTGTATTTTACTTGACTATTCCTGTTATTAGATTCATCCAACCTCTTCTGGAAGTTCTGCTTAGTTTTGAGTAGATGATCTTCCAATGTGATTCTAAGTTATTCAGATTCCTAAATCTAAATCTTAAGTGCATGATTTGCATTCTCAAGTTCTTGCATCTTTGCTTGAGAAGCACCTTCATTAGTTGTACCATTATGAGAAGTATTATTACCATTATTCTAAACTAATTTCAAAGCTGCAAGTTCTTCTTTTAATTATTATATTAGATTCTCTGTGTTTTATGCATTTTTATCTTATTTCTGCAACATAAAATCTAATTATGCTTTCTCTCCTTCTAACTAAGTGATTCTTCCTACCTTTTCCTTCAATAACTTCTCAAAATACAGCTAATCATCTGCACTTAACTTATTACTGCTACTGCCACCCACTTATGAACCATTCCCCTATCCTGCTTTATCTTCCTATTCACATTCATTTTTTCTCTTACTATTTTCTTCTTACTCTCTCATAACCTCCTACAACTTAGCTTAAAGTTACACAGCTTCATTCTAAGATTCAACAAGCATCTAACTGTATTGTTGTATCTCCTATCTGTGTCTACTCAGCATAGTTTCTTCATCACCTTCTTGAAACTCCTATTTCTCCAAAATCCCCTTACCACACAAACAATTCTAGCATACTATCTATCCATCATCATTTCCATTATTCTCTTGATGTATTTCCTTATTTTTCTCCTCACCGCTACCTTAACTAATCTATTATTTCTCCAATATAGCAACTCTATTAATAAAAATCAAATCAACTCAAATTTTAGAAAAAAAGCAAAAAATGTTTTTGCTTCATATTTCTTGGTGTTTTTTTCATATTATTTACTTCTTTTTGAGTTCTAGATTTTCATCATTGATTTCCGCGAAGTACTTCTAATAGTTATCTACTGCTTTGTTGTATCTGTTAGTAAATCAAAAAACGAATCACATTAATTCCTCTAAAATGCTTACAACAACTTATCTAATCCAAAAATATAAATTTTTCTTACTAGTTTAGCAATGCTTCATTATTCCTTTCTGCATTGAAAACCTATGCCTTCATATCTTTCACTAACTATTCAAACTCCTTATTCCTATCAAGTTCTAATCGCAAAGCTGCAATCTCACTTTCATAATCAACTTTCCTTCGAATTTTGTTATTATTATTATTATTTTCTCTTGGACTATTTTGCATAAGTCTCTTGCTAATCTGTTAGATTCCACTTAGCGATAAATTAATCCCATCTGCACGTGCTTACGCTTCTTCCTCATCATCTTCATCATCACATTCAATATAATTCTAACTTTCATTCAGTCTTTTCAAGATATCTGTGAGATTATTCTTCTCAAAATCTCTCCTTTAGCTTTCATTCAGCTGCTTCGTCACACCTAGAATCAACGATTGATTGCGAGTTTCCATGAGTTTATCGATTAATTCATGGAATTTATTTTGAAACATAGTAGAATTCTCTACGAGCCGTTGTCTCTCAGGTGTGAGAACTAATCTGCTTTCGATGTTCGCGATAGACTGAGGAGGATTAGTCTCAAATTGTTCTTTGCTAAGAATTGGAATGAAGTCTTAGCGCACAAACTATTATTATTCTTCTTATTTTTTCTTTTTCTCAACAACTTAGAAATTAACACAAGGCTATATAGGTGTCTGCTAATCACTTCTAAACGATTCCATTTCCAGCCTCAACCCGTCTGTATCGATACGTTCTGATGCGCCTTAATCTTTGGATTCTTAGTTGTTTTTATGATTCTCTTTATTTTTCTGTTTCGCTTATTTTTCTTCATTTTCACTTATTCCAAAACGAAGCTTAATACGAGCATTACCATCATTCATACCTCCACTGCTCTCCACCGCTAAATTCACCCTTGAAAATAAAGAAATACAAACTAAAGTTATTCCATATGATTTGAAAACATTTAATTACCATTGATCTACAGATAAACAACTAGAATCCGCAAAAACCGATAAGTTCAATGTGACACTTCCAATGAGTCTCTGCTTTGAAAGGGTCTTCAGTTAGACTTTCAGAAATTATCTTTCCTACTAAAGCAACCTGAATTTCGCTTCATTTTACGGGTCAGTTAATATAAGAAGATCGAAACATTTATTCGATTTCACTTAGCTATCTGCATCCTCCGTGAATGCTGTTAAATAGCATGAAATATCACTCAAAGGTGGTTTATCAACTATGTCAGTTAGCTCTAAGTCTCTTACAGACACAGTAATGAATCTTAACTTAGAAATAGCATTCTATTCATTAAGTTTTGCGTTCTCACTCATATTATCTTTGAGTAATAGGATTAGGATGATTTTTACCTTTTTTTGTTATTTGATTTGTTAGATGACTAAATCTAATAATTGCGCTGGAATTGAATTATCTAGTTCTCTAGCTACTAACAGCTATTTCCTTAAATTTTATTAGTAAAATTATTATTAGTATTATTAAAGAATTAGCCTCTTGTTGGACACACAATCTATTTTGTTTTAATAAAAGAAGAACGAAAATACAATAGGCTCTCCTCTGCCTTTCATTTAAAATACCTAATTTAATTAATTATCAAACTTTTTTAATCAGATTTTGAAAGAATACGGCAGCATAGACAATTGAACAGATTACTTGTCTTTTTAGGTTGAATTGGCTCATGAACAATTATTGAAAAATGCCAAAAAGAAACTACACTCTTTGCAATGTAACAAAAATGACAACACAAAGAAGCAATAGCCCTTCCTTCTACTCAAGCTGAGTTAAGATCAAGTAATTTTTCTTCTAATACAATGAGTGTAAGAATGAGACGAAGATACTTCTCGATTTCTTCGTCCGATAGGAAATTCAATATATCACGATATTTCGATTATCCATACTTTTTCTCCAATTCGTTCAGACCCGATAGATTCTTCAGCTGTTTTTATTCAATTATTCATAAATATTTCCTTTAAAATCAACAACCAAAATGACTTTTAAAGTATTTGTATTTTTTTACTTCCTCCTTCATGATATTATAGGCTAGCTTGAATTTATCTCCTAATTCCTGCTCCAATCGCAAGTACAGCTCCTTTGAAAAAGATTCATCACAAGGTAACATTTAAAAATACAACAATCCTAAAAATATTAATCAAATTAGCTTTACCTCTAACCCTTCATATCCTGAAGAAATGACATTTATCGATTCTTCTTCGTCTTTGGATAATATTTTCTGCTGTAACTTCGGTGGTTCAGGGAAATCTCCTAAGAACTAACCTGTCTAAACAGCTAAAGCTAATTCTTCAGGATCATCTTCTCGTTCACCCATATCATCATCTTTTTGTTCACTCAATTCCTTTGGTGCTAATGGAGTAAGTTTCTTTTGTGTTTTTGTAGTCTTTGTGAAATCAAATGCATTGTTGCGAATATACTTATCGTCAATTTACATATGTTCTGCTTTTTCAGCTACATCAGCGACAATGTTCTGCAAATCATTCACGTAATTCATGAATTTAGGGTCGTTTACATCGACATCAATTTAGAATGTTGTATCGTCATTAGTTTGTATATCAACATCATTATTGCTGTTCTTTTTCTATTTATTCTGCAAATTTTCCCTATCAAATTATCTCAAGAAAGTGTTCTCGTTGACTTCCTCAATCTTGCTTTCCTCTTAATCGATGCATTCTGCTATTTCTTTTGTAAATTCTTCGTCGTCTTCTGAATTATACTCAGCGAGATCATCATTTTTCTACAGATTCTTTTCCTCCTATTTTTTATTCAATTTCTATTTCTAATTCTCTTACTCCTTCGTCTCAGAGTCACTGTTGTACTCAAGCAATTATTCCTCTTTTTTCCCAAGATTATTGTTGTTCACAATAGGCTTTTTTACAGACTCAAATATCTCTACGTTCCACTCTCCCTTCTTTTGATTTGGCTTCACATCCCACTTTTTAGGTTTCTCTCGTTCAATCACAGGAGCTTTCTAAGCAGATTTTTATTATTATTCACTCGAAGCCACCGTTGTAGCATCATCTAAATCATTTTGACTCGAACTTCCTCCACTTCTTTAAACAAACTCAAATTTTGCGCCTCCTTTATCCCATTTCTAATCAAACACAAACATTTTTATCAACAAAAATCAATTATTATCTCCATTATTATCTTTACCTTTCTATCTTATTTCATCTAATCCCTTTACTATTCAATCTTCTTCGTCTATTCGTCTTTCTTCCTCTCCCTATCTTCATCTTTTTCTTTTTAAACCCTTGCATCTACTTCTTTTCTCTCACTTTCACTCCTCTACCTTTGCAGTTTATGTTCTTAAGCTTTTTATTTATCTTCTTCAGCTTTTTTCTAAATTTATTGTTTTTACTACTAAGATGATGATCTTGCACTGCTACTTCCAGATCTTGATCCACTTCCTTTATTATTGTTTCCATTATTCTACACAACCGGTTTCTTAATGTTAGGTTATGCAGATTATGGTGGTTTCCCAGCAGCTCCTTTCATCGGTTGCGGTTTAAAATTAGGATTACCATAAACACCTACACCTCCAGCTCCTTATTCTTCTCTCTTAATTCCAACTGGAGGTTTCTACAACGCTTACTACTGCTATTACAATAACTCATCTCTTTCTTTTAATTTTTTCAGCTATTCTTTTTCTTATTATTCCCTTTATCGTCTGATTCTATCTTCTTTTTCTCGGTTTAATTTTTCATGTGCTTCTTTTTCTTTTTGCATTCTCTCCTTTTCTAATTAAGCCATCTTCAGCTTCTCTTAATCTTTCTTTTTCTCATATTCTTACTGTTATAACTATTATTATGCTTTTTGTTATTGAATGATCTATTACTATTAAGCTATTTACGCAGAATTAGGATTTTTTTAATCTTAATTTCCTTATCTGTAATTATTTGCATATTGCATGATTGGATTTGCTTATTTCGCAGGAGCAACTGAAGAAGGTCCAATTTGAGCTTTTCCTTGAGGTTGCTGGATATTCGGCTATGAAGGAGATGGCTCTAATTTCTACCCTTATGCTTATTTTTTCATTTCATCAAGTATATTCTGTGGGCATGGAACTTCATTGTTAACTACTTTGATATCTGCAATATTTACTTTTGCATCAATTTTCTATTTCAAACAAGTCCACAAAATAATTTCAATAAATGCCTCAAGAATTCCCAAAATACATCAATATCAACTAGTAAAAATCCAATTTCTTTGTTACCTTATTATGAAGAATAGTATGGGAAAACTCAATTTATCTAATCGTCTCTGAAAGAAAATTTTTAACTCTTTCATTAATAATAGGTAGTTTCATAATATCATTAATCGATGGTCGTCTAATCGGATCAACTTAAAGTAGAATAGATATTAAATTCTTCATTTCTCTCGAAAAATGCGCTGGAATCGGGGAGAATTATCCTTTTACAATCTTGAGAGCAAGGAAATGTAGAGAATCTGCATTAAATGGTGGTTTTAGAGCACATAATTCATAAAGAATCACACCTAAAGACCAAATATCTGTTTTTTAAGAATACGGTTTGGATTCAATGATCTCAGGAGACAAATAATATGGTGTACCTACCATTGTTTTCGCTTTTTCTACTGTTTTACTTAACACTCTCGCTATGCCAAAATCACCTAACTTAACCTATTGAGATTTTGTTAAAAATATATTCTGTCCTTTCAAATCACGATGAATTATCTTCCTGTCATGAACGTGCTTAATTGCTAAGCATATCTAAGTGAACCAATCGAGAATCTACTTCTCTTAAAGATATTTTCCTTTCGCATCTTTTACAACTTTAGCGAGATCACCTCCTATGGATTTATTAACAAAAATAATCACACACACATACGCACAAAATGATGGATATTTATGCTTTTTCTATTCATACCATCAGCATACTCCATGATAATGCAGAGTTTCCCTTTCTTGGTAGTGTAGACCTCTTAGAATTTCACAATATTTGGATGATTCAATTATTGTAATATCTTAGCTTCTTTGTAGGTTTCTCTTTTTTCTTCTGGAGACATTGCTTTCATATCCATCTGCTTTTGCACTAGTAGCTAATGGGTCTACAGATCTTCGACTAAATATGCTTTACCAAAGGCACCTTCTCCAAGCAGCTTAATGCGTTTGTAAAGCTCGAATTCTGCTGCGAGTTGCTAAGGATTGCTTGGTTTGCTCATTTTCTGCTTAATTCTTGTTGTATGTTTTATTCCAATTTAAAAACTCCTTTCGTCCAGTTCAGCGAAAGGTTCTAGTCAACTTTTTCGATAATTTATTTTTCCTTCAAAAGCAATTTGCTTGGAAAAACAAGTGAAAATCAAGAAAGAAAATAGTAATGATCAATTGAGGTAATCCAAAAAAGGAGATTAAATTGAATGTCCAAAGCAACATAGAAAAGAAGAAAAAAACGGAATAATTATTAAAGAGTGTTTGAAGTGGTTTCATAAAAATAATTAATTCGTTGATAAGTGATCTTATTGCAATGAAGATATCAACTCAATAATGAAGAATTGAAAAAACAAATTACATTTTTGAAAAGAAAAAAAAAGCTATTCATTCGCGAGTATGCCCTTAACAAAAACATTTTGGAACTATGTGAAAGTTAGTAATAGAAAAAAATTAATCTCCTTATGTTGGACTGATAATATTACAAATAAATGATATTACTAAAGATATCAGAGAGCGAAAGAGCAAGGAGAAGAAAGATAGTATTTACGCAATAAATTTTAGAATTTATTAGTTGGGGGGTAACAACGAGAGGTAATGTTGAAAAAAATAATTAAAGAAAAAAGAAACAAAAAGAAAGAGAGAGAATAGAAAGTTCTTATATTGATTACTTCAAAAAATGGGTCCTAAGCGTAATAAAAACAACAAGAAAGATGGGCATAAGGAAGAGAATGCAGACACAGAGAATGCAGAACAGACAAACTAGAACGAAGAGAATCAAGAGGAACAAAAACAAGGTGAATACTAAGGCAGTGTTGAATTTGTAAATGCAGCTTAAATAAATCCTACTTTAGATCCACAAACTGATGCTCAACAAGAGTCAACACCTGAATAATCGGTTTAGTGGTAAGAGGATTAAGATAGGTTACGATAAGAGAAAGCAGCTCAAGAATAAAGAGAAGCTGAGCTGAGAGAAGTAGCATTTAGAAGAGAATAGGAAGAGAAGTAAGCAACTCAGAGAGCAGATCAAGAATTCAGGGAATAACAAGAAAGAGAGGCTGCTGCAAGAGTAGCTGATTAGTTGAAGTTAGAAGAAATATTAAGAGAAGCTAGATAACAAAGGGAAGCCTAAGAGAAGAAAGAAGCTGCGAGAGCAGATAGATTACAAAGGGAAGCTTAAGAGATAGAAGAAGCTGAGAAAGCTGAAAAATAATACCGTGAAGCTTAAGAAAGAGAACTAGCAGCAATGATAGCTCTGGAATAAAAAGAAGCAGCTGAAAAAGAAGCTAGGTTATAAAAACAAGCAGCTGAACGAGCAGAAAGAGAATAAAGAGAAGCAGCGGAGAGAGCAGAAAAAGAATAGAGAGAAGCAGATGAGAGGTAAATTCGATAGTAAAAAGAAGCAGAAGAGAAAGCAGCTCAAGAAGAAAGAAAAACTTATGAAAAAGAAGTAGCCGAGAAAGCAGCCAGAGAACAACTGGAAGCCTAAGAGAGAGCTAAATAGCAAATTGATGCTTTCAACAGTGTTGAGATCATCAATAAACCTGAAGCTGAATCAACGAAGGCTCAAGAGAATGATAATTCAACTCAAATCTCAAGGGTTTGTGTTCCCAATGAAGTTGAAATCCCTAAAATTGTTGTGAGCAAAGAAGAGTCGAAATAATAGAACGATGATGATAAAAACCACCTTCTTTCTACTGTGATAGAACATGATTCCCATCTTTCATCAGACATAAACTTAGGCTCTATCATAGATAACGACAAGCAGTTCAAAAACCAAAAGAAGAAAAACTAAAATGAAAACAGCGTAACACTAAAAAACTTAATATTCTTAACATTTATTTATTTAACGTTTCTTTTAGGGATTCAGTGTCTTCTAGAACTTGGTAATGTTAGGAATAGGAGTAGTTACTCTTGGAGGATATCTTCTCCTTAAAGCTTTCCGCAAGTGATTTCATTGAAAATGAAATTATTTTTGTTGGATTTGATCTTTTGAATCTTTGCATATATTAGTATGTTTTTCGAGCTAATTAACTCAACAATCAACGCACATACTCATACATTCTGACTCTTTCTCTTATTCAAATCAATTTCATTATTAAATTTAATTTATTGATTATTATTTGAATTACTTACATTAAATTGATTATTTATTTTAAATTTTGAGTTTATATCTTCTTCCTATTATTTAATGATTTCAAGATGGAAAAATAAAGTATTTATTTTTTATCTTTTTTTCTTTGGATTATTTCTTCCCTTAATTCATAATTATCCAGTTAAATAATTTGTAGGCGCATAAAGGCTCTTCCCATAAATAAAAAAGTATCTTTTGATACAATTCTTCTCTTTATCTTATCCAGCAAATAAGCTTTAGGGATATACAATTATTAAAAAGAAAGTAAATTTGATTAAATAAATATTTTTCAAGTAACAGAAAAAGGCACGAAAATGGCATCTAGAGATAGTCATTACTAGGATACTTTCAAGCGCATTGAATCTGAAGCTATGGGCTACAAGGACATTGCAATAATAATGTAGCGAGTAGGTGAAAGTGGATTCTTCGAAACGATTTATGAATGTATTCATAATATATTCTCAAATGAACATGACTTTACAATACGAAATCTAACTGAAATGCAAGCATAAAACAAATCAGAAGGTGTTCAATTGCAGCACATCTACTAGTTTAATGCATGCATTTTTAGAAATAACTTACAACTCATCTTGAAATTACTCTTAGATGATATTTCACTGAAATTCTAAAATACTCCCTTGAACTTTTTGAGTGCTCAATAGCAGCAGTAGCAACCATCAACGTCAATTCAATTGAGCCCTCTCTCAAATGCGACTCCCCGGCCACCTGTGTAAGTGTTTTTTTCTGAGTAAATGGAAAGATATTTTAGTTTTATTTTTGCGAACCTAAATTTCATATATTTCTTGTAATTTTTACTTTAAATTAATCTACATTCTGCGTTTTTGTTATTCTTCCAGAGAGCTCTAATCAAGTTAGGCTTTGAAGATGCAGTTAAATAGCAATAATACTAAAGGTAATCGTAATAGTAATAACAAAATAGAGTACCCACAAGATGAATCTACAAATTATTAATATATCTAATAATAAGAAGAACAAACGAATTATCCTTAATAAACTGATTTCTCACCTTAATTTGAAAGAAATATCAAGGATAAAGTAATCTAAAGTGATTCAAGACCCTTGAATCATCCATCTGATTTAATAGATCCTTCAAAATCAAATGAAGAAAATAACTTGACAAAACCAAATAAAATATTAGGAAAAGCTATGGCTGTTACTAATCTTAACTAGAATCTAACCTACCTATCAGCTAACCATCCTGAAGTCTAATTATCTCTCAGTTAACTAGACACTATTGCTAAACTAAATGGACGTTCAAATTCTCAAGTTTCTTTGATTCCACCTACTCAAAATGAGCAACTCAAACAAATCAACTTCTCACAACATTTAACTTAAGCATCACCATCCATCACTGTCTACCCAGTAGCTCATGTGAAAACACAATCTTGCTCAGATTTTGATTCAGCAAAGAAAACAACTTAGTTAGATAGATTTAATGCTAAAATTCTTTCAAACTTTAAAAACAAAAACCAAAAATAAAATGATGTTAAATTAGGAAGTTTTAAGGATAATCGTATTACTACCAATCATATGCCTTAAGCTAACTAGTTAAATAAGTAAAATCAAGAAATCAATGCTTCCGATATCTCTGACAAATCTGACAAAGACAATAACTACTCCTCCAACAATGGCTAAAAGTAAATACAGCAATAAAGTGAACAATACAATAATCAAAATAATAACATTGATTACAGACCAAACACAGCCGCTAACAATCTTAGCTAAGCTGATAGCCTGCGAAATTCTGTAGGTCAAACTGATAGCCCATAAAGACAAAAAGGCTAAACATAACTCCGTTTTTATCAGCAAAGTTTAATCAACAATATCGGTGGTTATTCTCATAGTTCACCAGTCAGACCTATCTCTGGAGATCCTAATATGTCGCTGTAAAATCCCAGACGAAACTAATCCTCAGCCAATAGCAATAACATTCATAATAATAGCAGTTATTACAGCAATGGACATTAGATATCTTAAGGAGGTGTAAACTCTTCTGGATTTTCATTTACTTCTCCAGCAGGGGATGCTACTCATGAACATGGAAATCCGTTATCCTCCTCAATGGCTGTGTTGAGCAGCACAAGTAAAGTATATCTCCCTTACAGTGAGTTTTCGTACACGACAGGAGGGAAATTTTCCAGAAGTGAGCGGAAACTGCATGAGAAAACAGATAATCCAGGCGTTGGTGATTATGAGCAGTAGGATAAGTAAATTCATGTTTAAAGCTCGAAAACTGTATTTGGAAAGGAAGAAAAGAGAACTATCTTTTAGAAGAAAGCTGATTACAAAGCAACAATGTTTTATCCTTCGTATCACTTTGTGGCGAAAAGTGTGTCGAAACATTGATTGAATTATTTTTTTGTTGTTGGCATTTTTGTTTTATGTTCAGATTAAAAATGAAATTTATTAATTTTTAGAAATTAATTGAAATTATGTGCTAAAAACAAATGGAAAATAGAGCAAAAGATTTAGTACTAGATCACACTTAATTGTTTTAATATAAGAAATAGTCTTCCTAGAACCATTCGAGTTTTTAGATAGCACAAAATCAAGAGATTCTAAAAATAGACTGATAAAACAAGGGAAGAGTAGTAGAGTTTCTTAGTGAAGCCTCAAAAATTAGGAAATAAAGTGTAATTTGTTGACTTTTTTTCAAGAAAAAAAACAAAACAAACAAAAAAGTTTCTTCCCCCCCCTATCTTAAGCTTTTT
>Ga0302285_10001648_pt1 | contig 12492 bp, 21 predicted proteins | sample III_Fen_E2_2_FD_200455 | JGI IMG/M metagenome (GOLD analysis project Ga0302285, IMG submission 200455) | Peat permafrost microbial communities from Stordalen Mire near Abisko, Sweden - III_Fen_E2_2 | ecosystem: Environmental > Terrestrial > Soil > Wetlands > Permafrost | place: Sweden: Abisko...
TAGAGTTCAAGCAATTCCAATTCAAAGATGACCCAAAGGAAAAGATTAGGTTTGGTGTTATTGCTCAGGATATAGAACAAATTGCACCTGAATTAGTATCAACTGATGAAAATGGAATGAAGGCAGTTTCCTATATAGATATGTTGATTGCTAAAATATCCGAAATGGATAAAAAAATAAATGCCTTGACTCAAAAGGTTGAAGATTTGGAGTTCATCAACGAAGGACAAAAGGAATTACTAAACATGAAAAAAGTCAAACGTCATGCGAAATAAACTATTAATATTTTTATTACTGATAAGCTCGTACAGCTTTGGGCAATCCGTACCGAATAATGAAGTTTTCTCTTTACAGGATGTATATGATGCAGTTCACAATCATACACCTGCAACAATAAAAACACTTCAATCATGTTTTGACAATGCGATAAGTGGTTATTTTAATGCAACATATAACAACAACAGTTATGCTCCTTCAAATAGTATGCTTAGGTTTAGGGATTATAAACCAACCGGAGGATGTAGTGTTCCAACTATAACAACAGCAAGTATAACTAATATAAAGCCATTTTCCGGCGATGGTGGTGGTAATGTTACTTCTGATGGAGGATGTTCTGTAACGAGTAGGGGCGTTTGTTATAGCACCTCAACAAATCCCACGTTATCTAATTTTTATACATCTAATGGAAGTGGAGTTGGCAGTTTTTCGAGTTCACTATCTGTTACATGTGGTACTACTTATTATGTGAGAGCTTATGCGACTAATAGTCAAGGAACGGCATATGGTAATGAGGTTAGTTTTACTCCATCTGAATCTGCTTTAAATATATATTCAATATGTTTTGCTGTAACAACGATAAGTTGTGGAAATGTCCTAATTAATAGCTTAGCCACTGCGCAAACAGCAATTACTTATTTAAAAACATGTACATTAAACTCAGTAAGCAATTCTGGACTCAGGGCAGAGTCGTTATCTGTTGGACAAAGCACGTGGGATGTATCTACTAGCTGTACTCCAAACTCAAGAACTTGGTATGTATACACAGATGGAAGTTATTTCACTCCAAGTTCAAATTTCTATATAGTAAATTCTGTTGGTGCTGTCATACAATCAGTAACACTATATCCATAAATGAAACTATCTGATTTGACAATTAAAATATTTTATTAATTTAGTATCAAAATTTAAAATATTTGAATATGCCTCCAAAGATAACTCCTGAAATTCTCAGAACACCTGAATGTGTAGAGTGTTTTGAAAATATAAATACTCATGCTAATTATGTATTTGGAATGTTTGAAGTTAAATCAAACGAAGCAATGGAAAAGCACGAGGAGGCATTTACAAAGCATTTAAAACAATCCGGAGAAAAAGCAGATCAATTTTATTCAAGTCAAGAGGACAAATTTAAGGAAGTCATAAAAGAAGCAATTAAAGACATGACATCTACAATTAAATGGTTTCTTGGGATAATACTTGTAATTGTAATGGCCGTTGTTGGACTTACGATCGGAAATACTGTTTCAATAGCAACAAAGGCAAACGCAAATGAAGTGTTAAGTTTAGATGATGCTAAAAATATTATTATGCTTGGAGATAAATATAGAGATCAAAGGTATCAATTAAATAAAATAGAGTCGGTTGATAAATTAAATTACCAATGGATGTTGGAAACTATCTTTGAGCGCAATTCGAGGGGCATAAAAACAAAAACAATTCCACTAACAAAAAATGAAGGTAAAAATTAAATTACTTTGGTACTTGATAACTTTTAATGAAATAGGAGTTAAAGCAATGCGAAGGGAGTTATTTAAACCTTACTTCAGGCAATTAATAAGAAACATTTATCACTAAATGAAACTTCCAACTATTAAAATAAACATAGCTAATTTATTATTGAAAATAACTACTTTAAAAGGAAGATACGAGATAAATAAAACATACTTGAAACTCCGTAAATTTTTAAACATATAAACAATGTCAACAGAAACAATTAACGGCAACACGGTAACAGTTAAGCAAGTTATAGCTGATGCAACCGATAGAAGTAAAACTGAAACACCTCCATTCTTTGAACGTATAAAAGGATGGGCAAAGATTGCAGCTTGGATATGTGGTGGTATTGGAAGTGTCGGGGTTGTAGTGGTAACTAGTGTTGCCTCTGGTGGTATAATAGTTCCCACTTGGATTACCATTGGTATGAGCGTTTTGTCAGGACTTGGAGTATTGGGTGCTGGCGTAGGTGTTGGTGCGGCGAAAGTTGCAAACCTAACCACAACAAATACAGAAATACTTTCCAGACCTTCAAATGAAATAGTACAAAAGTAATTATATTTTAGTAAATTTGTATTTGTTAATATTAACTTTAAAAATTAAAATCATGGACGAAAGAAAAGGATTCTTAACTCCCGAACAGGAGCAAAAAGTTGACGAGTTAATTGAGTTGAAAGGTATTTCTGAGGCTTTAGATGGTGCAGCGATCAGGTTAGTTGATAACTTGATACTCGAAAAATTAAAGGCAAAGATTCCGGCTGAAACATTACCGATCGTTTACGGTGTTATTGATGAAATATTCAATTCACTTATTGTTATTGCTGAAAAGTAATGCGACAACTTGTAGAAAAAACATTAGCAGACTTAGGATATTATACGCCTGATTCTGCTAATTTAGTTTTAGGCACTATTGCTCAAGAGTCGGCATATGGAAAGTATCGAAAACAATTAGGTAATGGTGTTGCTTTAGGTATATGTCAGATCGAGCCGAATACATTTAATGACATCGTAAATAACTACCTGAAATATCATCCTGAATTAATTGAAAAGATTAAGTTAGTTTGCGACGTTTCAGAACTTAATTTAAGTGATTTATATTTGAATGATCGTTTATCTATTTGTATGTGCAGAGTTCATTATTTACGACAAAAAGGCGCAATACCTGGCGATTTAATTGGTCAGGCTAATTACTACAAAAAATATTACAATACTTATTTAGGGAAAGCAACAGTTCAGCAATATATTGACAATTTTAATCGGTACGTCGTTAATGATCTGAATTAATTACTATATTCGTGTAGGTTTTTTTCATGTTTGGTTTTAGGTTTAGTTAATTAGTTTTACCGGATAGTTCTCAGCTATCCGGTTTTTGTGTTTTATAGCATATGTTTAACCGATACAACCTATTAAATTATTACTTTACTTTGAATCATAAATTAATCACATAAAAACTAACGACATGAAAAAACAAATTCAAAACATTGGAGCAACGCCTGATATTAATGGTAAATGGAAAGCAATTAAACCAAAAGCCTCGAACGGATGGTGGTATGTTGTTAATTCTAATGGCGATGATGTATGCACTAACTATAGATGGTACGATGGAACGATTGCTAAAATGATTGCAAAAGATCACAACGAACAATTAAAAGTTAAAAAAGTATTGGCAAAAACACCATTTAAATAATTAACCATGAAAACAATTTTCGATCACACCGTACCACAAATCAAGTTTGAAAAGTTCATGCAAAAGATTCAAACTAAAGTTATGATCTTCGGATTAGCCTTTTTCGCTTTGATCATTTTACGTTTAATCTTTAACTTTTAGAGCCATGAATATAATTATCGGATTTTTAGCCTTTATTGGATTTATGTGCATATTATGTACTATTGTTTTTATGATCTTATTAGCATTAAATTGGCTACCTATTGATGATGAAAAAGAAAGCAAATCTGAACTTGATAAAATGATTGAATCAGAAAATCAAACTACAATATTTTAACCATGAAAAAGCGAAAAAATAAGATTCCATCTTTTATTCCAAATCAACCGAGTGCCGGATATTTTGGAATTGAGAAAGGAACACGAAATGAACTTGAATTACGCAAACAGCGAGAAAACCAAAAGAAGTTAATGCTAAACAATAAAAATAATAAATACTAAAACTACATGAAAACTAAAATCGAAATTAAAACTATTTGGGGTTCGTTATTATTTGAATATGAATGTGAAAACAACTCAGTAAAAGAAACGGTAATTAATGCCATTAAATCAGGTGCAGACCTGATCGATGCAAACCTGAGCGATGCAAACCTGAGCGGTGCAAACCTGATCGGTGCAAACCTGAGACGTGCAAACCTGAGACGTGCAAACCTGATCGGTGCAGACCTGAGCGATGCAAACCTGAGCGATGCAAACCTGATCGGTGCAAACCTGAGCGATGCAAACCTGATCGGTGCAAACCTGAGCGATGCAAACCTGATCGGTGCAAACCTGAGACGTGCAAACCTGATCGGTGCAAACCTGAGCGATGCAAACCTGATCGGTGCAAACCTGATCGGTGCAAACCTGATCGGTGCAAACCTGATCGGTGCAAACCTGAGACGTGCAAACCTGATCGGTGCAAACCTGAGCGATGCAAACCTGATCGGTGCAAACCTGATCGGTGCAAACCTGATCGGTGCAAACCTGATCGGTGCAAACCTGAGACGTGCAAAAATAAATGAGAATACAGGATATTTTAATATTTCTTGTCCTGAGGAGGGTTCATTTATTGCCTTTAAAAAAGCATCTGGTAAAATAATAAAACTGTTAATAACAGAAACATCAAAAAGAAGTTCAGCAACCTCTTTAAAATGTCGTGCATCAGAAGCTAAAGTATTATCATTTGAAAATTTAGATGGTTCTGAATGTCAGTTAACTGAAATTGCATCAAATTACGATTATAAATTCATTTACAAAATAGGTGAAACGGTAACAGTAGAAAACTTTGATGACAACCGATGGAATGAATGCTCGACAGGTATTCACTTTTTTACTTCTAAAGAACAAGCAAAACAATATAATTAAAATCAAATCACATGAAAAACTTAATCGAATTTTTATCAGACTTTATGAATGTATGGACGTTAATTTACGTAGTTTTAATCCTGTTCTTTGCTATCCTAGCAATGGTATTCTTTAAACGTCTTAAATCAGCGAAAAAGAAGCTAAAAGACTATAAGTTTTACAATACCGTATCGGCTCAGACTATTGAAGATTACGATAACCAAATCAAGTTGCAAGACTGTGAAATTGCAGAGCGTAAAAAGTATTTTGAGGATGCAATAGTAGAAATTACTAAATTGACAAGCGAAAACAAATTACTCAAATCATGCAATCAAGACAATTTAAAGTCTATCAAATATTGGAAAGAAAGAGCCTTACACCAAAAGCATACTAAAAAAGTGGTTGAATCCATTAATTCTGATTTATGGGAATGTATCAATGATCAGGATTACATGAAAGAATTATTCAACATGAATAACAGGTATAAGGAATTAAATATTAAATCAAATAAAGATAATTTATTATTTCTTATTGGAAACGACAATGCTTCATATTTAGTTTACAAAAAAGACTTTAAACTAGTACAACTATGAGCCGGAATAAGAAGTTCAAAAACGAACCAAATACCCACGAAAATTGCATCCACGAACAAGCAACAGGTTCATCCAGAGATCGAGCCTTAAAGTTGCTTAAAATGTGCAAAGAACGTGAATCAAAACGCAAACATAAGATTGTAATTATTGACAGCAAAACTTATTTGCTGAAAGCGATATAGATTTTACTTTAAATTGTAGTATATGTCAGAAGTAAATATTACTTTTGTATATGCTACAATTTGGAAAACACATAGTCGATTCATTTCAAACAATATCTATCAAACGTGATAGACTTCCGGTTGTAGCAAACCAAAGATTTAACCATGTCCATTTATTTGGGCGTGGTTTTATCATTTTATTGCGTGGTTATGCTCGAAGTCTTACTCCACAAACAGACTCCTTATTCTGCAAAAAGACCGGAACTTCACATGAATATATTTTATCAAGTACAACCAGTTGGCGCAATGTGGACAACTCACAACGTCAGACGTAATCCTATTTTTTAGTCACTTGATAAAACGAATGGCAGTACGGATACTGTTTTTATGATTGAGGTAGGAAAAACTAAAAAGGTAGTCAAAAAAGTTTTTCAACTGTTTTCTTTAATATTGATCTAATTTTAAACAGATCGAAGCTATTAAGATTACGGATATAAAGTTGTATGAGAATAAATGAAATAAACTTTCAAATGATGTTTTATAGCATAGGTTTAAATTAGATCAAACGACTAATAATGAATATTTTTGTTTCAGTATTAATCAAGTAAAACAAACCAAATGAAAATCACAGCAATTGAATTAAACGAATCGGAATTGAAACAAGTATTTGATTATTTAGTTTCAAAGTTTAACACCGAAGATCAAAAACAATCACTTCAGTTTGATCTATCAGAATTAAACGGATTTGAAAATGTTGATAATATCAATATCGAAGCTGAATTGAAACTTTCAACTTACTATTCCGACAAAGACGAAAACAACCAAACATATATTGAAGATCGTTATTGTGATTTTAAAATGACTTTCTTTTATGATGGCGAGGAAATTAAAGAAAATTTCGACAAAGTATTTGAAATGATTGCAAAGTATTATGAAATCTAAAAATAACTAAACATGGAAAATCAAAAATTAAACCTGTTTGAGAAAATACAGGCAGTATCAAACGAAGTAAGAAACATATCAAAAGATATGACTGTTGGAAGTGGTTCTTACAGTTATAAAGCCGTTAGTGATATTGACGTTACATTAGCGGTCAAAGACGCTGAAACTAAGTTTAAACTTGTTTCTATACCTATCAAACAGGAACTTGTAAATTCAGAAGTTATCCGTATTCAAAAGAAAAACAACGAAGAAGGATTGACTTATGTAGATACGATCAAAATGACTGTTAAGATTATTGATTTGGAAGATACAACACAATCAATTGAAATTGAATCTTTCGGCAAAGGTATTGATTCGGGTGATAAAGGATTTGGCAAGGCTTCAACCTATGCAAGAAAATACGCTCTTTTAAATGCTTATAAAATTGCAACAGGTGAAGACCCAGACGGCGAAAAATCAAAAGAAACAACAACCGCAAAAACACCGTCAGAAAAAAGAGTATTAGTTGAAAACTATCTATTGAAAAACTCTGAAACTTGCCAAAAGATTTTACAGCACTTTAATGTTGGTGAACTTTCAGATATTACAGAGAAAGATATTTTAGTGATTTTCAAAACTTACTCTGAAAAGAAATTAATATGAACCTAACAATCGGAAGCGGTGATATTTCTGCCTTAATGTCAGGAATACATACGAAAGGATTTGGCGATTTAATGAGGAAATTTGTTGATGAATACAAACCTTATTATAACGCTTTGGCAAGTCCGATAGATGCACTAAGAACAGGCGCAATACTTGAACAGAACTACTTAAAACTTCTTTCAGATGATTACTTTATCCAGTATAAGGTAACCAATAAAGAAATGGACGTTTTCACATCAAGCATAGATTTTGCAAAAATAAACGGTGGTAAGGTAATTGATTTTGATGAAATGAAAACTATTCATTTTTCAGACTATATCGGTTTGATTATTCCAATGTTAGGACTTGATGAAAAAGCACAAAAAGAAATGATTCTAAAGAACTTTAAAAAATACTATTATCAAGTTCAAGTTCAATTATTTTGTGCCGAATTGGAAAGCGCAAATCTTGTCTTTGTTTCAGTTGATTCTTACAATGATGAGGAAAACTTTGCTAGGGAAATTCAGGAAAACGAATGTTCAAAGTTTAGGGTTTATCGGGATGAAAAGATCATTTCAGAAATAACTAAAAAAGGCGAAATATTCCAGACAATCAAAAACTATTTTAAGTAATGTCAGAATCTAAACCATACAACACCGGAACGTCAGATGGCTATATTCAGGCGTTAGATCAACTGCACTACTTTAAAAGTATATCAGCTACCATTGAGATAAAGCAAGTAAAATTAACACGCTCAAACACTCAAAATAGAGCTATTTATCTTTACTTTACCTTTGTCGCTGAAACACTAAATAATCATGGTTTATATTTCCAGACTATTGATCTATTTAGTCATCCGTTAGAAATGCAATGGGATAAAGATTTAGTAAAGCAATTTATCTGGCTACCTATCCAAAAGACCTTATTTGATATTGAAAGCACGACCAAGTTAACAACGACTGATATTAATACTATTCTTGACGTTTTAACTAACCATTTCGCAAAACTTAAGCTATCAGTTAGCTTTCCGAATCAATTCGATTACTACCTAAAACAAATAGGTTATTAAAAACTAAAACTATGACAGACTTTTTTGATGATGACTACGATGATCGATACGAAGATGATAATCCAGACTATTACCAATGTATGTGTTGTGGAAATATACAACAATCAAGTCAGGATTGCAATCATTGTTGCGGGCCAGTTATTGGTAAATTTATTTAGAATAACTGTTTTTAAACATACACCAATATTCTTTAAACCAGAAAGTAAAAATTAACTTTGAAAACAATTTAAAACTAAAACGACATGAAAAACCAAACATTAAAAAACAGATTAGTATTTTTATTAAAAAATGATGTAATAAAGTTTAATAGATATATGAGATTTTCATTATCAATTAAATGGAACTTTGAGTGTAATCTGAAATATGCTAATCTGGAATTTGCTAATCTGGAATCTGCTAATCTGAAATCTGCTAATCTGAAATTTGCTAATCTGGAATCTGCTAATATGAAATCTGCTAATCTGGAATCTGCTAATCTGGAATCTGCTAATATGAAATCTGCTAATCTGAAATCTGCTAATCTGAAATTTGCTAATCTGGAATCTGCTAATATGAAATCTGCTAATCTGGAATCTGCTAATCTGGAATCTGCTAATATGAAATCTGCTAATCTGAAATCTGCTAATCTGGAATCTGCTAATCTGGAATTTGCTAATCTGAAATCTGCTAATCTGGAATCTGCTAATCTGGAATTTGCTAATCTGAAATCTGCTAATCTGAAATTTGCTAATCTGAAATTGGCTAATCTGGAATTTGCTAATCTGGAATCTGCTAATCTGGATATGTCATGCTTTCCGTTATGGTGCGGTTCATTAAAAATGAAAACAGACATTAAAATCAGAACTCAGATTGCCTTTCATTTTGCATCACTTATTTCAAGTTGTGACAATTCAACCGATGAAGAAAAACAGATTTACGCTAATATTTTAGAGTATGTAAATAAATTTCATCGTCAAGGTGTTGAACGATTAAAAGTACTTGAAAATGAGCAGTAAAAAATCAATATTAATCAAACAGATTCAACAACTTCAAGGAGTTGAAGCAGTGGAGCTAATAATGGTCGAACCATGCGAAGATAATTATATGCGATGCCATATATATTTCGATCCTGAAACGGTTGTTGATAGATTAACACCGGAAGAGGTCGCACTAAGGAATTACAATTCTACGGTTAAACGTGGATTGATAAATTCTGAAACTACAAAGCAAGACTTTATAGATAAAATGAAAGAGGAAATTTTAGAACTTGAATTAGCTTTATTGAATAACGATAAGTTTAATGAAAACGAAGAACTTTCAGATATTAGTCACGTTTGCGATGCTTATGCTTTAAATTACGGAATAGATTTGCAATCCGAGAAAGAATCAAAGATGCGTTATAACGAAACAAGAACTGATTAGTGTTTTATAACACATACAATTAACATTCAACTAAATTCATTAAAAGTATTTTTGTAAAATATTAATAACGACTAAAATTAAAACATGAACAAAGAATTAACCTACGAAGATTTTTTAAAGACCAAACAAAAGCAAATTATTGAATCAGGTTTTGATATTGATGAATCAGAACTTAATCCGATGCTTTTTGACTTCCAGAAGTTTACAGTTAAGCGAGCATTAAAATCCGGCAAGTATGCAATTTTTGCCAATACCGGACAGGGTAAAACACCAATGCAACTTGAAATTGCTCATCAAGTATTTTTAAAGACACAAAAACCTGTTTTAATTTTAGCACCTTTGGCAGTTACCGGACAAACAATCGAGCAAGGTGTTAAGTTTGGAATTGAAGTAAAATGGTTTACAGAAGATTCAAATATCAGTATTGCTAACTACGATCAACTTGAAAACATTGATACTGAAAAATATGGATGTGTTTGTCTGGATGAAAGTTCTATCCTAAAAAACGAACAAGGCAAGTTTAGAAACTTACTGATTGATACATTCAAAAAGACTCCGTATAAATTCTGTTTTTCAGCAACACCTTCACCGAACGATCCGATGGAACTTGGCAACCATAGCCAATTATTAGATGCTATGACGTACAATGAAATGCTTGCCATGTTTTTTGTTAATGATATGCAATCAACTCAAAAATGGCGGTTAAAAGGTCATGCAATTGATAAATTTTATGAGTTTGTTAGTACATGGTCTATAATGTATTCACACCCTAAAGATATTGGATTTGATGCACCCGGATTTGATTTACCAGAACTTGAAATAGTAGAATTGCAAGTTTCAACTCCACTTCCAGACGGTGTAATGTTCCCGGGTATTGCGGTTAATGCAACTGATTATAATTCATCACTTCGGGAAACTGAAACAGAACGAATTAAAAAGACTATTGAAATTATAGAGTTGCTTCCAAAAACTGAACAGATTATTGTTTGGACAAAACAGAATGATGAAGCTAAAAACATCTATAAACAATTAACTGCACTTGGTTATGACTGTCGCAATGTTCAGGGTTCAGACTCCAATGAAAAGAAAGAAAAAGACTTACTTGGATTTGCTCACAATGATTTTCAAATATTAATCACAAAACAGTCTATTGCTTCTCAGGGATTAAATTATCAAAATTGCGGAATACAAATATTCGATTCGATTGATTTTAGCTTTGAAGGAACTTATCAGGCGATGAGAAGATCGTGGAGATTTGGAAGAAAGGAAAAAGTAACTTGTTACATGGTAACTACCGACCGGATGATTAATGTTCTGAAAATATTACAGGATAAGCAAAAATCATTTGAATCAATGCAATTAAACATGGTCAAAGCTGTAACTAAAAATTTAAATAATAAACTAACAAATTATTCAATGAACTCAGAAGATTTAAAATCAGATAATTTCTGGTTAATGCGTGGTGACTGCGTACAAAGGATTAAAGAAGTATCGGACAACTCAGTTGATTTAATTGTGTTCAGTCCTCCGTTTGCAGATTTATACACATACTCGAATTATATTGAGGATATGGGCAACGTATCGGGATATGATCAATTTGTTGAACAATTCAGGTATTTGGCTAACGAACTTAAAAGGGTAATTAAACCCGGACGTATTATTGCAATTCATTGTATGAACTTACCTACTCAAAAAGGTAGAGATGGATTTATCGGATTAAGACGTTTCCCTGACATGATCAGCGATATGTTTGAATCAATCGGTATGTTTTTACATTCAGATTTTACTATCTGGAAAGATCCACTTTTGGCAGCTGTACGAACAAAAACAATCGGATTAGCTCATAAACAGGTTACCAAAGATATGAGTATTATTCGTGCCGGAATTGCCGATCGTGTGCTTTGTTTTAAGACAAAAGAACAGAACGAAGTGCCGATTCAGTTGGATGATATCCGGTTCACTTATTACGTTCCAATGCACCAATTCGATGAGTTTCCGAGAGATGTTAACGGATTCAATGAACATTGGGGATATGATCAGGAAAGTAAATATTCAAAAACAGAACAGTACTCTCATCAAGTTTGGCAGCGTTACGCTTCGCCTGTTTGGATGGATATTGACGTAACAAATACGCTTCAATGGATGAACGCAAAAGCAAATAACGATGAAAAGCATATTTGCCCACTTCAATTAGGAGTTATTGAGCGCATTATTTTGCTGTATTCTAATCGTGGCGAAACCGTTTTATCTCCGTTTGGTGGTATTGGTTCAGAAGGTTATCAGGCTCTTAAAATGGGCAGAAAATCAATATCAATCGAGTTAAAAGATTCTTACTTTGAAATTAATAAAAGAAACCATTTGACCGCTGTTGAGCAAAATGGACAGTTATCAATGTTTTAAAACTCAAATATGTAACCAAACCAGAACAATGACCAGATAAGAAGCAACTCAATTCGCCTTGAAGTCACTTTTCTATCTGGTCATTCGCTAAAACTTTAAACATGAAACAAAAAGATAAATTAACCAAAATAGCCAGAATATTAATAAATCCTGACTTATCAGAAGATGAAAAGTTAGAACAAATCAAAGCTATTTGTTTGATCGAAGTAAAATCCAGATTGGTACCTGTTAAAGAGTTTAAATATCGTATTGATCAGGTAGAGGATCGTATTAAGAAAGAATCAGGATTTACGGTCGATCAGATTAATAAATTAACTGGAAGGGAATGTATTTGGCGACAAATGGCGCATTATATGGCATGGAAACATACAAATCAGTCACTTAAAGCAATAGGTCAGTATTTCGGTAATAAGGATCATTCAACTGTCCTAAATTCGGTTAAGGTAATTAGTAACTATTTAGAAACTGATCGAAATTTCAGGG
>Ga0302285_10001649_pt1 | contig 12489 bp, 12 predicted proteins | sample III_Fen_E2_2_FD_200455 | JGI IMG/M metagenome (GOLD analysis project Ga0302285, IMG submission 200455) | Peat permafrost microbial communities from Stordalen Mire near Abisko, Sweden - III_Fen_E2_2 | ecosystem: Environmental > Terrestrial > Soil > Wetlands > Permafrost | place: Sweden: Abisko...
AAATGTAGTATCCGAAGATTGAATGCTGAACAGTGGAACATTCAAATTAAGTATCGGCGAAGACATACGATTTAGAACCGTATTTCACGCAAGAGATAACATCGATTAGTAAGGAGATGATACTTGGGTAGAGCATGTAATAGAGGTAGTACAATGAAGTACGCAAATACCTAAACATAAACAAGATTACAAATATGAAGAAATAGGAAATTGTATTTGCTAGTTACCTTTTGAGAAACTAGATTATGACACTTTTGCTCTTTTTCTTGAGAGTCCCCAGAGTGTAGCATGTGACGATGATAATTGCAATGAAAAAGAGTATGAACAGATTAAGGAAATTGAAAAGCAGACGAATGTACACAAATTCTATGCTGCTGTGAGTGTGAATGTCTTATTCTATGATGAAGCAATCGAATGAGAAACTCGTGATCGAAACAGGATTCCCAAAGAAATTCAAAAAGTAGCTGACAGAAGATGACAAATTGAAGCGAAACTTTGACACTAGCTGCAGGAGCTAGAAGTAGTTAATGCAGAATTTGATTAGAATATCGACTAAATTAGGCTGCAGAGAATATCCGAAGTTAACGATACCTAGTTTTCGAAGGTAGATTCCTTTGACAACGTTCTCAGTGTGATTGTTGATCTTGATAGCCATGAAACCTTGATAGATACCGAAAAGAAGCATTGAAACGATCAGCACGGTTATTTTACTGATTTATGTGTTAACTGTTTGGCAATTTGTACAGGAATAAGAATCAGTTTTGCCATATTTGCTGGGCCATGATTTGGAGTAATAATCACAGCTTTCACAGGCTGGACCGTAGTATCCTGGAGAGCAGGTTGTGTTGCTTTGAGGATCAAGTTACAAAAAAGAAAAATTAATCAGCAGAAAGTGCTGAGAGGCATGCAATTTATATGTTTTAAAAATCTCAATCTAAAAATCGTACCTTGAAAGATCTTGTACACAGTGTTCTGGTGCATTGTAGCAATACAGAATATTTGAAGTTCCTGGTTCTATCCAGTACCCTGCGAATACTTCTATCTTTCCCTTTTGACATTGCTTAGCGATTTTAGGACATGAAGTGCAAGATTACTCGAAGGAAGTTGGAATTATCAGGGAATATGAATTGTCATCGCAGACTTTGCACTCGTAAAGCCCGTTATTACCTACAATATTGAATATCTCTCCTTCTTGGCATTCACGAAATTTAGTGGTTATCTTTGGCTAAGAGTTCTCTGTTTGCCAGAGGAACATTTGCTGGAGAGACGAAAGCGGAGATTCCAGGGAGAATGAAGTTGTGGAATGAGGCTAAAAAAGCATAGATACTTCCACTAATAAGTAAGAGGGAGAATTCACAGGATTGCTAGCTGAACCTTTGATTTGAATATGGGAATTATCCGCTGCAAAGAGGATCTACTAGGAACTGAGATTGAAGATCAAAAGTTATTGCAGTTCCTCAAGGAGAGAGCTTTTGAGAGTTTCTTATTAATCAGATGAAATGTCGAGGGATAGGTTAATTAATTGATTTGCTTCGTCCAACCAGGATATGCTCATCTAAGGTTGTTTTATTTAACGATCCAAAAAAATGAATTCAAAATATGCAATAATTAGATTTTTTATTGATGTTTATTTAGTTTTGCAATTTGTATTTTTTTTCTCTTACCAAACTAGTTGAAGATGACTGAGAAGACGCAACATTTATCAGCTCATTTTGAGCAGTGAGATTATTCAAAATAAATCTCTTAGGGTACATTGCAAAGTTTTATCCATAAAGAAACGCTTGATTCTGCGAGAAAACACCCAACGATTGTTGAATTATCTGCGGCTTAAAAAATAACTTGGATGCGAAATAGCGTATCCCTCCACCAATACCTGCTTCATTAAGAGATATCTTTGTAAAACTAACTGCATCTTCACTTAATTATCGCAAAGCACTTTCTTTCACTGAAATCAATGTGTCTACAACATACATTCCCCCTCCACTAAGTTCTGCTGAATTCATGGTTATTTCCACAGAGTCTACTTGGAAAGCAGAATATTCCGCATAAATAGCTCCGCCATTGAGGAATGAGTGGTTGTTTATGAATTTAGAGTTGGAAATAATTAAGCCAACTACTTTAATTAAGTGTAACGCCGCACCATCACCGATTGAGTTAATGATTTTCTACATATTCGAGTTAGCAATGCTGTATGTATCATAGGATATTTGAGTAGTTTCATCTAAGATATCTGAGTTAAATTGAATTTTTAAAGCTGAATAAAGCACATGTTCTGCTAGGGTATTAAATACCATAGTTGAATTCATGTTTATCTGCAAGCCATCAATGGAAAACGGTGTGCTAGATAGTGAAATGTAGTTCCCAATAGAGTAACAGACATCGATTTCTATGGCGATCATTGAAAGCATGGAGGAATCAGATATTTCCAAGAGGCTGTCTAAAAGAGATATGTGGTTAAACTGCATTTTCGAAGCTGAAATCGATGAAGAATCTGAGATTCCGAGAATATTTTGAAACCCACTATGTATTTCAGAGACAACTACCTCAAGAATCTTAATTATACCTCCTGAAAGCTACAGCAAAGGCACAAGTTGTGCGGATTATGCCGAAGTTTACCGATACAAGTTAATAAACTTCACAAAGGTTATCTCAACAGTGAGTTTATTTGCATATGAATTAACTAAAGTGATCTAATTCTGGCTTTGTACCTGCTCACTTAGCATATTATTAATATCTAGAAACGCATTCAAGGACACATTTAAGAGATTTACCCCAGTTAGTGATGCTGATACTTGCATGTAGCGTGCCCTTATTAGAGGTAAACTATCAAGATTATTCTAAGATATCAGCGGATTTCTGTTCACATAACTGAAATCAATAACGGATATAATAAGGTTTTTAACAGAAAAAGCATCTAGGAAGTTCAATGGCATTGTAACGTATGTAACTGTAACGTTGTTGATGGTTAAGGTATCTGAGAACAAAATGTTCACGAAAGATTCTGCAAAACTAGGTTAGATAGCATTTCCTTCGTCTAAGATTCTATAATTGCTGTCTGTTGAGTTACTTATCATCATATTCTCAAGTACAATGCTGCTCACATTTGTTGCGGAAATAAGCTAAAACGGGATGATCGTCGCAGCTATTATTATCTTAGTCATCTAAAGAGTCCCTGAGAGCTTGAAGTTGATAAACTCTAATCTAGGCGCAGCGTACAAGGTATCATCGCTAGCTTCACTAATCTCTTGGAAGAACTTTACATTGCTGAACATTATCTTCTCAATGTTCTCAAATCTCATTCTTCCGATTATTTGGAGATCTTTAAAGAGAATATCTGAGAAGTTTTGAAAGACTATTAGATTGTCTCCTGTGTTGAGCACTCCATTCTGAAAAACCAAGGAGGAGATAGAAGTGCTTCTGGAAACGATAACTTTCCCATTTGAAATCATTGAAGAACTTTGAATCACGGCTGAATGTCCTGATAGATTATATTCCAATTGAACAGGCTCAGCTATGTTTATGTAGAATTATGCAGGGATGTTTATGCTTTAGTTGTCATTTTCCACAAGAAAACTCAGTTTCTTCAGGGAATCTTAATATGCATAGAAGATTGAGTAGAATTGCTACGATTGAAGCAGGATATCGCTTTGAATAGCTTACTCAAAAATGCAGGATGAGTCTGTGAAACTTGACAGTAAATATGCATTCTTGGAGGAGTCTTCGATCTCCAGTATAAATCGTTTGATTTCTTTGGTGTTTGAAGCAATTATTTCAGCGAAGGACTTCAAAGACTGTGTTGATTTGTAGAATCCTTAAAGAGCGCCTTATGCGAACTCAAACGAATTGATAAGCAAGCTGCCTGATCCAAGAGGGAGAAGACGGTAGAGATAGATTCGCATCAAATCTGATAAAAGGAGATATTTAAAATTATCATTGTCTTCTTAGTAAAGAAACGAACTGCTGAGATGCGTGAAATCTTCATTTTGGATAAAATAAAGTTCAACGATAGAGTGTCGTTATATATCGCAGATAGCGATGTTCGAGGATGCTCTGATTGCGATCAAATTGTGATTCTTGGAATTTACAGGCGAAATGAAGGTTTACCGAGCGGAAAGAGAGCGCTTTTTGGTTAGAATGAAGGAAACTATGGAAGATTAGGTGAAAGTATCAGTTTGAGCAGCAAAGGAATACAGAAAGTTAACATCGGAGACTAAGAGAGTATTAGGAATATCACTATCAGCAGGTACAATAACTTAGCGGATATTAGAAGAAAACCCATTTAGTTCAGTAAGGATAGGATTGGTTTGAGCTTGATTTGAAAGCAAACAGATAAAAACCGTCTTGTCTAAAGAATATATCAAGTATTCCTTGGAATCTAGAGTCTACACGCTAAGAACGGATATTTCTTATTGTTATGACAAAGATATTGGAATTTTCAATATCATTGAGCCATTGAGAAGCTAAAACACTTGAATAACCCCATCATTAGTAAGGATAATAAGATATTTCGTTTAGAAGAGGATTCGTAGGATTTAGATTTCTCCCAATGGCTGGAAATATGTAGATTATGATATTGAAATAGACTATCCATCTGCTGAGAAGTCGAAAGCAAGTTCTATTACATTACTCGAAGAATAAAGAAACGTTCTCGAGCAATCTTAGTTGGTTAGTAAGTTAGAATTAACCTGAAAGTTTTATTGTAGTTTGATTCCTTCGCTGGTGAAAATTACTACTTGATTCTTGAAGAAAGCACCATAAACTGTCTGTGGATTGGATGCTGCATTGGAGACATCAACTGGACATATCTTCCAATAGACCCTATCATTTCTTTGATTATCTGAATTTATTTTCATCTTAAACCTAATAATCTCGCTCGATGACTGTGCATTTAGGGAATATTTAGCAATCGATGAAGTGCTTGCCTCATAATACCACATTGAATTACTAATCGTGTCTTCATATCCTTAAGCACTGAATTCTTCCTCCAACTCCCAAATATTTCTATTCTGCATCTCTAGCCTTCCTGGTAAAGCAGTTGATGCACTCATGGATACATTCTTGAACGGTGCTATCGCAGACAGATCAAATAACTCCAAAACAGATGCAGTTATCTCATGTCTGATGATCACAAAGACATCACTTGCCTCGTCATATGCTAAGAAATCAGGCTTGAGAAAGATTTAAAGTAATGAAGAGAGCGAAAAGAACATCCCAGATATGCCAATAAGTGATTTAAATGGCAAATATGTTAAAGGAATGGTATACTAGCTGTCCACGAACACTGAAGTAAAGTAACTTGCATCTAATGTGGAATCAAACTATAATATGCTGGTTATTGTGCTTAAATCACTGATAGATCTTGTGGTAATGGAATAAGTGATGCCATTGAGCGCGAAGAACACTAATTCCTCAGCAAAACAACCTATAAAATTGAGTTAAAGAGTTTGTGTAAATATCGGAGAGCTCGTGGAGGTGAATGGTAAGGCATATCCCGTTTGCGAGTGCTAGAATAGCAGCACAAGGATCGTATCATCGCTGCATACTAGGAATTGTTAGTCTTCGAATAGCTATTATCCTTGCTCTTCCTCTATGATTTAAAAGAGTAAATTCAAGGAGAAGTCGATTATTTATAACCCCTTCTGGGATGTTGCAGTGATTTCGTAGCCTATCACGATCGTCTTATTGAATACCCCAACGTTGAGGAGTTGCTACCCTTTTTGAAGGAAAGAAGTTTGAAAGAAAGATAGGATTGAAAATTCGTTTGCTGGATCTAAGGTAATCACCCATAGTAGACTGGTAATTGAGTCATATACAGCTAGTTTTGTAGATGTTTCATAAAAATGTTGTTTTGTTTTGGGTATTTGCAATTTGGGGATTGAAGTAAGCTGATTGGACTGGTAATTTAGAATCCCAATATTTTTGATAAGGGCTATCGGTTTTGATTTAGAAAAATACATTTAGCAGGAGGATTTAGCACTGCAATTCTCGATTTCCTAGGAGGACTAAATTGCAAACTGCTAATCTTCATTGGAGACATCAATTATGACTAGGGAATTAGTATCACACATGCTAATCAAGCGAAGTTTCTAAACATACTGTGGCGTCACCCATTCACATCTCCCATTAAATTCATAGGTGAGTTTCATTTCCCCATCTAAAAACGAGTAAAAGATCAAGACCTCTGTTAAATCTAGTTTCCTCAGCAATATCATCGCTAAGCTTCTTTATATTAGCTCTAAATACATCACATTTCCTTCCCAAGTATGAGAATAATCACCTGCTATTCCAAGAGATACCTTAGCATTTCCAACTACCAAATTATTCTAAGAAACAGCTGATTTACTGAGATGCTTAGTGTTGAATACATTTTAAAGGAGATTGTAATTCAAGATTTAAGTGAAATCTTAGAATAAAGCTAATTTAGCACCTGAAAAGAGAAACACAGGAGATAATAAATCTTAATTGTCCGTATCCTCATTGGAAGTTAATGTGCTCACATAAGTTTAATTCGTAAATGCATGTTTGGCTATCAGCAATCCTGTCTTTGTGACGGGGTCTATCTCAAATACATTTGTGCATATCATCACATAACTAGTAAACACCTGACCTGTATTGTTAATTAAATCAAACTTGTTATTAAAAAAGAGTAGCTTACAACAATACAAGGAACATGCATTATCTCTCTTTTTCTCTTTCTACTTTTAGAAATATATCTTCTTACTTTATTCCATGAAGATGCTTTCTCCAACATATGGATATTTAACTACTTTGATCGTTGCAACAAAAAATTAATCTTCAGACCAGTTAATATTATCATTACTGCTTTATGCTGTCAAGATGCCAATAAATGACAATGTTGTTAAATCATGTATCCTGAATATCGTTATTGAATAATAATAAGCGGGCTTCGCTTGGAGGATTATTACTCCTTTTTCCTTGATTACAATTGTTCGATACATACCAAGGATTTCAAAGTCTGGGATTACGGAGATTGTTGGTTCAATCAGTAATGTATTCTAAGCTGTGTCTACTTAATTGATGCGCTACAAGCCAATAATTGCGGGAGTAATAATGAAGAAGTATTCCGAACTGCTGAAATGAATATTCGAGAGTGATAAGTCATTAAATACTGCATCCACTTGGAAGGTAGTAAGGGTTAAGTAATTGTAAATGAAGATTGTTTGAGAAACACCATCGTCAGCTGTTTGCACCCATGCAATGTGGGTGACTGAATCAGTTAAGAAGTTAGTTGCTTTATCAGGGATATCTATTAATTTTTAGATTTCAGTAAAATTATTTATGAGTTTTTATGCAAATAGTGCTCTTGGTAATGCAGTTCCATCGCCCGCTATGGCGATGAACACAAGTGGAGATTCAATAAGGATGCTGATTATATTTGAGTATTGCTTGACAGCTGCGACTGTAAAATCACAATATGATAAGGTTATTTCAAGAACCATTCCGTATTCAGTATCATCTGGGTTGACAAGGAGCATCATTAACACAACACAGTTTGTTGTGTCGATTTGAGATTTCATTGTAACACTCAATGGGTTTGAAATCGCTGCTAATATGGGATTGCTGATGGAAGTTTCTTAGTGAATAACTGCACTGAAAGATGTAGTCGTAGCTAGGGAAAGCGTGTTATCAAAGTTATATGCTAGGTAGATATCATATTGCCGATGTCCATCATGGAGAATATTACTTGCAAGTGTGTTGAAGTCATCGAGAATCTTAGTGTATTCTTGGTAGCATCCTTGAAAGAGCTTCTTCTAGAAATTCAATCCTTCGTAGATTTCAATCTCATTCAGAGAAACTGCTAATAGCTTTTAATTCCCTTGCTCCTCCTCTTCGCCTATGAACAGCAGCTGTGAATATTGATCATTGTCTACTAGAATATTATCAAGGATTTCAAATGTAGTCGAGTCAAATACCTAAATCATCCATTATTCATTGAGCCCAAGCAAAAAGAACCTATCGGAGACATCCGATAGAAGGAAATCTTAACCATCAAGCTCAATAGAAAATATAGCATTAAACCAATAATAATAATATTCCAACATGTCTAAATCGAAAAAATATAAATAATCACCCTGATATGAGAAAACAACGTAGGCCATTCTTGAGTTTGCTAAGAGGCCATAATTTTCAGAATTTGAAAAGAATGCAAAGAATTCATTGATGATTAGCTAGTTCATTGAGAGCTATGTGAGGATGTTAGGAGAAAAAACGATGATTAAAGATTCGGATTTATCGCTAGACAGGATTATGGCAGTTTCAAAGCGAGAATCTGAAATTGTTCCAAAGGAGAGTTACTGCTGAGAATTGGATACTAAAAAGCCGTCTTCAGTTATTGCAGCGACAGTGAATAATCGAAGTTGAATGATGACTATTTGATTAGTTAGTGCGTCGAAGTGGACAGCTTAAAAAGTCTGAGTGATATCAATTTCTTGATATTGATTAGTAAGATTAGTCAAAGGAAATATAAAGCCTGGGAAATAAATGAAAAAAAGGATATTAGGAGAGAAATACAAGGAGGGATGAGTCAACTTGAGTGAAAGGAGAATATTCATGATGATTGAAATGATATGTACCTTTTGATTTGGTTGCTGACATTGTGAAGATGAAGATTTGCTTGCTTGAACCATGCTGGAAAACAGCACTAGCTTCGGAGTTGTAGATTTCAGTAAATGGCATGGATATTGTCTTAATTGTATATCTAGTCTGAAGATCAACGACTTGAATTGAGGTTGGAAAGATTAAGTAAGCAATATCTCCTATGCAGAAAACTTTAGCGAGCGATTCGCTAGAGTTCAATGAGATTAAAGAAATAAAATTAACTTGGGACTTTGAAAACAAGATTGCTTAGGATGATTTATAAGATAAGATATAGGAGTCTGCTTCAGCTATTTTCATTGTTTCTTTGGAGGGGAAGAGAACAAAAGAAAAGAGGAGGGGATCAAAAGAAAGAAAAGAAGGGAGATTGAGTAGGTAGCTAATGTTTGATGATTTTTACCTAAGTTTCTCTGGAAGCAAGCTTGAGGGGTAGATTGACTCGAATATTGAATCGGGCAGAGTTTCAGCCTCTCGCAATAGCCATGTTCATTTCCCAGAGAGTATGCGTTGCATCCTTCAACTTAAGTGTATCCAGGGGAGTTATTAGTGGTAGTTTCATCAATAGAAATGAAAAAATCATTAGAATTTTTAGAGATTAATACACAGTAGCTTTTGTAAGAACTCAGCTGAAACCCTTCGATGCACTCCTCGCAAATCTAAAAAGCTGAGCATTTCTTGCAGAATTTTATCTCGCATTGTTAGCATTGATTAGAGTATCCTTCTATGAGATATGATTAGTTAGGGCAGGTAGATAGACAAGCCAAATCAGCTGCTACATGCTTGCAAGTTAAGCATCCTTGAATGGATGGAGAAATACAGTCCATGCATTCATCATTGCAAGGTAAGCAGGTATTTTATTCTGAAAGATATTAGTTTTCTGGGCATGAAGTTACTTAAAGAATTTGATCAGCTATGATTATTAGAAGAACAATCTATGGTTAAAGAAGTATCATAGATAAGTTCTTTGTTGTTTGTGTGATTTAGATTAAACAAATCAAAAAGCGTAGTAAAACAGAAATAATAGAAATTTTTTAATAAGCTTGTTTTTAGTAATTCTGATTTCAGAAAGAATTGGTGTGATCTGGGGACTAAATTTATCTCTTTGTCTACTGCAGCACCTTGGTTTGATTCAATGATGTAAAGTTACGCTGGTTTCTTTTATGATGATATCTGTTGCGCAAGTGATCATTAAGGATAATGCAAGCAACATTCAATTCAAGGATTGAAAGAATGAAGAATCTAAAATATGAAGGAGTTTTGTTGTGAAATGATGGGGACGATTAGAATCTACCATTATCAATATTACTTATTGGATTCATTTTATGTTAATTACAAGCAATCATTCATCCTCAACCATAAAAAAATGTTAATAATATGAATAATAAACTTATTTGTTCTGCCATGAAACCTAACAAAAACTATTCCAGGATTCAACAGTCACACACACACATAGGTAAAATATAAGCCAACAGAAATTATGCAAATTTTTTTGTGGTATCATTGTGGTTTGCAAGAGCATATTTACTATACTTTTTCTTCCCCTTCGTCTTTCGTTGGCTGCGTCCTAGGGATATTAGGTCTTGGAGCAAAAGCTTCTTTTGTATTCTTTTATTATTCTGCGGATTAAACTGTTGAAGATAAAGAATATTACTTCTGTTATTGCTATTTAAATGGCTACTACTGCTGTTATGGTTACAGTTGTTGTCCTTACTGCTACTACTGTTAAACTGCTCTTGCCTATTACACAAATAAATCAACTTAATATTCTTATGCAAGTAGAAAATACATTTAATTAAGACACAAATTTCACTCATAAAATAAATGGATTACATATCTACAAGTCTTTCGTGAAGGTAAACAAATAGAAGGTTTAATTGTTGAGCAGCATTATTCTGGAGTATTTGGAGTTAAGGAGATTGAGCGGTAGAGTATATTTACTTTAGAACTAGAAATTGTCATATTAGTAGACACTATTGGCGAAGAACATAAATGTCTTTTCACCTAAAGTCTTCAGAAATAGGATATCACTGGATTCTAATTTAGCGAGATTTCTTTCGAATTAATTAGACAGTTTAGAATAAATTCGAGCTTCTTCCAGTTGTAAAAAAGAAGTTTATCTTTTTCTCTGTTATCTACGTGCAAGCCATCTAAAGAATACACAAACAACACAGTAAATTCATAAATGTTTGGTACAACAATTTGAAGTCAAATTTTACCTGTCATGGTGTTTAAAGCAAGTTGAAAAAACGGTGTAAATTTTACTAAAAGCTCGTTTCACAAGATTAAATGATCTCGAAAATATTATTCTCGTTGGATTTGTAGTTTTACGGGCATCCATCAGGAGAATAGATCACCTCTTACATTAGTTCTTATTAAAAAATGAACGCATTTGTGTCTTAAAATATGCATTGTGTTTTAGCAGAATTGAGGAGAAACCCTGGGGAACATTCAATGCATTCATCTGCCTGTGTCTAGTTGATACAAAAGCAAACTTAACTTTACTCACATTTCTTAGAAGCTAACAGATATGGGTAGTCTTAGGAGCATTGATCGACGCATACATTGTTTTCATAAGCCGTGACACAAGATAGACAGTCTGATGAGGAAGGACCAAAACAAGTCTTGCATGAGTTGTTACATTACTGGCATTGAGAAAACCAGACATAAATTCACTGTCACTGCAAGGGAAGTAGTATCAAACCGTGGTGTTGAAGATCACTGCAATGAGAAGAAGGCAGCATTTGAGCATTCTGAATTGAGTTATTGTATCCCCTGCCTAAAACTGCTGGAAATTTGGATGTGTTTTTAAATTTTTTTTGATTTATTGTAAATGTAATAGTGGTCTTTTTTCTACAATCAAATTCACTGATTATTCACAATTCAATTAAATTAAATAAATCTATTCATCAAATATTGTATCTGTCTCTCAAGCTAACATAAAACTAACCCAGTGAAAATCTCAGATATCTTTTTAACATATAAACTTAGGACTTTTGATTTAACCAGGGAGATTAAAATTGCCACTTGCATCTTTATTTTCTTCTCCCACCAATTACACACAACTTCCTAAGACTTAAGTGGGGTTGTAGTTTCGGATTTTTTCACCACGATCAGTGTGGTCACTTTCATCAAGATATGTGTTGTTGTGTTCAATATCGTGTTCTTAAGATTATTATTCTTGAAAAGCAACCATATCTTTTATTTTGCTGTAATATTTTTAAAAAGGAAAAATATTATTAGAGAAATGCAAATATCAATCCTGCAAACTGAAATTTATTTAGGCTATTTTATTTAGCAGAAAATATTAGGAATAAACCCTATTTTTTTTATTCAAAACTAATAAATCTGGATTGAGGTGAATTTATTACTGCTGAAGATTTGAAGATTATGAGTCAGATCGTTTCTTATTGAAAGCCTCATTCAACTCATCTTTATGGGTTTCATCTCTTTCTAACTGATGAAGTTATTAAATGACTACAGAAATACCTTATTAATCATCAGTTTTATTATCCATTTCAGATTCATTTTTCTACTGTTTTATGTGATTCTTCTTGGTAAACAATGTACTTTAGAATAATAAATTTGTCTTTGAAGGCGATTAGAATTCTATTACAGATGTGAACTGTTGCTAAGTAGACAGCTGGAAATCAAATAATTGTTAGTCTGATAAAGGCTGTGAATCTTTAATCGACTTTTTAAAGAAACTCTTCTTTTAAATCAATAGCTTCTTTTCGCTTTCTTCTCTTTTAAACCTCTTTGATTCTTTAGCTAAAGACTTTTTTGAGCTACTTTCTTTGAATTTCATCATTGTAAACTTCACTTTTTACCAAGCTTTATGTGATTTATATGTGCTTGTGAATTCGATAAATAAAG
>Ga0302285_10001650_pt1 | contig 12488 bp, 11 predicted proteins | sample III_Fen_E2_2_FD_200455 | JGI IMG/M metagenome (GOLD analysis project Ga0302285, IMG submission 200455) | Peat permafrost microbial communities from Stordalen Mire near Abisko, Sweden - III_Fen_E2_2 | ecosystem: Environmental > Terrestrial > Soil > Wetlands > Permafrost | place: Sweden: Abisko...
CCAAATATTTAGAAATTATAGATTCTACTCTATTTCAAAGTATTTTTTACAATAATATTTCCTGTATTTTATTTACTCACAAAACTAAGAAATTATTAATTACCAAATTATCAGGCAAATCAACTTCAGAAACTTAATTTTATATTTGAATTAGATTGATTGCATTTCCTACTCCTTTTTTGATTGGCTAAGATCTAATAATTTTTATTTTTGAATAGTCTTCAATACCCAATCCATTTTATCCATTCAAATCGATTATTGCAATGGTTTAAAAAAGATATATTATGTGGATAAGAATCTTTGTTCATTTTTTAAATTTAATTAATTTTTTTTCTTGGGAATTCATTTAACAATTTAGGCTGTGAGTTTTTAAATTTGGTTACAACTTTTTAGATCTATTTCCGCAAGATTTCATGTTGATTAGTGTCGTGTCAAGGAGGGATTTTAAAAAAGATTATTCCTTTGCGAGAAGAATGAAGACTGATTCAAAATATCAACTACTTAGGGAGCATTTTTGTGAAAAGAAATTTAAAATAAAATTGAGCCTCATTTGAGGTAGCTTTCTGTAAGAGAACACAATTATAAAAGCGGAAAAATTCAATTAATTCAAATGGGAAAAGAAAGACGAAATGTAAACGAATATTTTGGAGGGTAAAGAGATAAGATTTGAAGAAGAGAAGTTGTTTAATATTTTAGATTGCCTTTTGCATTATTAAATTTATTTTCTTATCAAAAGAATAACTATGGAATACAGATCGACTTTTTGAATAAAACCAAAAAATCTTTTTGTTTGTTTGTTTGCCAGCTGTTGTTTTGTTGAGATAATAAGAATGCAAAAATTAAATAAACTGAAAAAAGGGTTAATTTGAATTTATTGAAACAATAATCAGTGAATATCAAAACTGGGAGGGTTCGAAGAAGAAATACAAACAGAATAAGTTCCCAAGCAAAAATGAACAAAGGAGCTAAGAACAACCGAACCCGCGGGATGGGTAAATGATCATTTTATGGTATTTTTTAGAACAATGTTTGCATCCTTATGTGTATTTGGATTTTCACAAACAGAAAGAAGACTTGCAATCCTCCCCCCGGGCATAGAGGAACTGAGTGAGGTTATCTATGGGGAGCTTGAAGTAAACATAAAGAAACTAAACTACTTGAATGTCTTGCATAAAGAAGGGAACGTTAGAGTTCGATTTAACTTTTTCGGTGAAAACAAAGGTGTTATTCATTTGCTCGTCCCGTAGAATGCAAGTTAAGACCTGCTAACCCACTTCAAGTATTCTGAAATCATCGAGATAGGTTGCAGTATTTGGAAGTTCGCTGATTATCTAGCTGACATGAGTGTACTAAGAATGTCGATTGTGGATCATCTAAATCAGGAAATGGGGTTTGTTGAGATATTACTGGAATAGTTCATCTCTACGGAGTAATAATTCGCATAGTTATTCAAAATAAGTTTTGCATTTTTTTTAAAAGCAAATTGAAGGAATTTTGGAGTGAGAAACTTAAATTATGAAAACTTGATTTTTTGTGTTTTTTTTGCTCTTCAGTTTGACTGAAAAAAGTGAGAGTGTATTCAAGGATTTAAAGGGAAACTTCTCAGTTCAGAGCAGTTCTAACCCTCATTAGAAGATCGGCAGCTTAGAGGTGGAAATACGAAATTGGTTCGATCCAGAGATTAGTTGGATTGTCAAACAAGCTGAGATGAAGTTCTCCTCAGGGTAATTATCTTCACCTATTGAAGAATATGTAAACGATTAGGTTCTTGGAAGAGCGAGAAGAGTATTCAGAACAACATAAGATTTCTCCGAATAAGGGAAGGAGAACAATAATATGAATAATGTCATGAAAGACACAGCAAATGGTTAGCTGCAGATGGCATAGGATTCAGCTAAATCAAGGGTACCATATTCTCTTCAAGAGAACAACAGCAGCTATGCTGCAATGAGATATACATCAGATAAGTTAGGCTAAGCTGAAGAAGAAGCAGATGAAGAACAAAGAAGAGTAGATGAGTAAAGAATGCAATTTAAAGAAATGCTTGAAAGAGAGAAGCAACAGATGCTCGATGCAGAAGATAATATCAAACGATAAGCTATTTAGCGAGAACAACAAGAGAAGATTAAAGCATAATAGAAGGCAGAAGAAAAAGCGAGATAATAAGAGAAACTTAGATAAAGTTAATTTGGTAAATCTGCATTAGCGAAAATGGCAGCTTAGAAAAATAGCTAAGTAATTGAAACCAATAAGCGATCATAGTCCTAATCCTAGTTCAAAGAAGATGGAAAGAAACCAATGTATGATTCACCTCGAAACAAACCACAAGTATTCGAAAACAATAATGAATCGATCTCAAACGCAAGAGAGTTCAAAGAAATAGAAAGAGCTAATCGAGCAGTAGGTATGAAGATGGATAGGTTAATAGGAGTCGGAGAGGAGTTGCTAGGTGAGTATTTAAGGTAAAAAGAAGAATCTTAGAAAGATAGAAAGGTAAAAGTTGATTAGAGAAGGATCGAAGCGAATAAGCTCACACTGATTGCGTAGAATGCAGAGAGATTAGCGAAGGAGTTGGAGTAGCAGAAAATGATAAATTAGAGATTGACTGAGCACAGTAGATAACCATCTTAACAAGGGACATTGCAGTAGAATTCAAAAAATAGCACAAATAATCCTAACAATAACAACGCGGGGAATTATCAGCAATAAAATCAATTGTAATAATAGAAGTTATATTAACAATCTTTGCAAGGAGAGTAAGGATTCTCTGATTAGGTGTAGTAGTAGAAGTAGTTTCCAGTGAGCAGATCGCTCTTCGATAAGAATGTCTTGAGAGTGAAGATATATGGATTCAGTTGTACGGATACTAATTTTTGGAATAAGGTCAAATATAAGAATCTTTACATTGAGAACGATATTCCAAATAGCATCAAAATGGCTGGACAAGGTGCTGATCCACCTGACAAAACACAGTTCAAGTCAGAATAATAGATTTTTAGATTTCCTTATTCGTTTTTTTTTTGGAGGAGAAATCTGAAATATTCTCTTTTTTTTTTGCTAATTTTCTTTGCTTTTTGTTTTCTAGGGCTGTATGTAAAAACACAGCTGAAAACGAATTCTCCTTCAACTAGGAGTTCAGCTATCAGTTGGATATCAAACCTGAGACAGTTTCCAGGATTCTTCGTGAGAAAATTACCTTCAAACTGCAGACATTCACGATACCTAAGAATACCGTCGAAATTGACAAGGTATGAACGAAATAAATATGAAAAGTTGAAAAATTACTGGAATCTCTTCAAATTACCTCTTTTGTTTTGTTTTTTAGAACGCTAATTTAGTGTTTCTGCTAGCTGAAGGAGGCATAATCATGGGGGAATTCATGGCTAGGAGTAAGAATTTCAGTGGGTTATTTCACTTGGAAATGAAAACTAAACTGTAAAGTACAGCAAAAATAGCTGATTCTAAAGAATCTACAGCAGCTAGAATCTCTAACGCTCCACCATAATAAACCTTAAAAGTCAACAAGGATATTTTAAAGCCTGTGGAGAGCAATGAAGAACTCGGAGTTGGCATTCTCAAAGCATCAATTTAAATCCTCCGCTATGACGAAATCGACCCACGAAGAACCTTCGCTTAACATCAAGCTACAGCTGCTTTCTTACAAGCAACATCCGCTGGAGCTGTATTGCTACACCCTCCGAAGCCATCCTTTAGCTTTTAAATCCTTTTAATCCTCGGGAAACTTAAATTCACAAATCCTCATTAATATCTTGGGCGAGTTTTCTATGCTTCGTATAAAATCTATGGGACATCTGAGAGTCTTATTACAAGAGCTGTACACATGCAACCCAATGCCTCTCAAGATTTATAAAGCCTGATGACGATATCCGCGCCGAAGGAAGTCATTATAAAAATGAAAAAAGTACCAATTGTTATTGAAATATGGGAGAAAAAAGATCTTGAAACTGCAGATACCCTAATTGGGTTGGTCAATATTAGTTTAACATCGATATCCAATAGCGTGCTCACAAGGGCTGATAACTTCAACGCAAATTGGTGCAACGATACTTCGAATAAACAGCAGATTATCGTGAGCGATTGCATGGAGAGTTTCAAGCCTGTTGGGGGTGATTCGAAGTTAGGATCGATACATGTTTAGCTTATTTTTGGATCGGCAATGCAGATTGCGAATTACAAGAATAATAACAGTACTACAGGATTGAAAGCTACGCCGAACATCGAGGAAAACATATCAATTATTGAGAAGGATATGCAAGTTGCAGTGGAATAGCAGAATGTGAATATTCACAGCAGAGATGCGTTAGGTAGTGAAATATCAGCTGCGAAGATAAACCAAGCGAATTTCCTTAAAAACTAAAAGGAACTGGAAGACGAAGATGCTAGGATCATCGCTTCCGAGAAAAAGCGCTTTGAAGAAGAAAAAAGAGCATTGCGAGGTAAGAGAAGAGATGAGGAATGGCAAGGTTTACAGGAAGATAAATAGTAGCCAGCTAGTTAATTTGGCGAGTACGTTTTCCGCGATGGAGTGATACTACCAACTAGTGGTGATGAGCTCATAGAAGTATTTGAAGAACTCCGAAGTAAATCGAAGCGCGTCAGTGGAAGAATCAGAGAGTTCATGCAGCATCTGCGTGGTCCATCTTATTTCTTGAAAACTACTGAGTTGTTTGAGTTCTTAGCTGGATTACCTGTTGAATGGAGAAGCTAAGCAACGTTGATAAGCTTTGCGAGAGCATTTGACGCATAAGATCAAGGTTATTATCCGAGCTAGCTATTTATGAAGTCATACTCTGCATATACGATCCTTGAAGGTAATCTTCGAAGCAAGCTATCATCGCTAGCATTCGCGCTGAGAGATGTGCTAGCTGCGAATCGTATCACAAGAAATGAGTTCGAGAGTAAACTCAATAGTTTTGCTGAGTTCGGATTCGCTAGGAAGCAGACACTAATCGATGGACTGTTAGGGTTGAATATTGCGGGATTAGACAAGTAGTTTCTCCAGAGCATATCAGTGTTTCTCGTCCCTGAAGATACAGGCGATGCAACGTAAGAGCAATTGGTTAGTACTGGTCTGCTGATTGAATATCTTAGATAAGTGGAAACGTATGCTTGTGTAAGAGCATTTGCAGTTTAGGATGAGAAATGGTATATTAGCACAGTTGTGGAGAATCTCAAAGCGAAAATGGAACAGACACACGTGCAACTAGCTATCTTAGCGAATTAGAAGGTAAAAACAAAATTTAAAGAGGGAATAAGTTACTCACTAGTGGAATGATTGCTAAGATATTTATTAATTTGTTGCATTTTTTTTTCCTCCTCAGACTCAAGGCAGTCTTGAAGTAACTACACTGAAGCTCCTTGAGATATTAGATTCCGCAGGGATTGAGACAAGTTTCTGGGAAGCATATTTGCTCTTAAAAGAAATAGCTAGTTTCTGTGGGATTGACACAAACAAGAGTCCTTCGAAACTTGCTGTGAATGTGATTTAGCTGAACTAATATATTCTCGAAATCGAGAGAATGATTCAAGCTGAGAGTAAGCCTGCAGCGGGAGGAATAGTGTAAGATATCATGGATAATGAAAGCGATTTAAGGGATTTAAATGCGCTACTTAACAATAACGCAGGGAAAGAAACAAAAAACAGCAACAATAATGAGGATATTTCCTATGTGAGCTATTGGTTTAGTTTACGCGTTGATCAACTGACAGAGATGCGCAATGACGTTGAATTGCCAGCAAATAAAAGAATTGATATTCTTGATATTAACGTGAATGCTGAAGGAGACGGACAATACGACCATGAAAGATCTATATCGCAGGGTAATAACGCAGAGGAACTTGATTGGCGGATGGCTAGTTTGCGATATAAACTACCTTTGGAGTCAGAAAGATGGGTGGAATCAAGTGCATTTGGACTTGGTGGAAGGACTACGTTGAAGATATATCTGCATGGTACGCATTCCATTGTCTTGCAAAAAGGAGAAGACCTATCATTGCTCTTCAATGATACTAAAATACCTTTTGAGTTGAAACTTCTCGATTCTTAGGACTCTTCCATTGCAGGTTAGGCTTCGTTGGAAGTGTCTCATCTAAGTAGTTTAATCCAAGCTGACACAGACTACGCGAAGAGAAGCACTCATGTTCGATTAGAAACCCTAGATGGCGATTTCATTGGGTATTTAAGTGTGCAGCTCGAATTCAGGAGATAATTTGTGAAGAATATCGAAGGATCAAAAGGATAATAAGAGTAGATTCTTCAGAAAAACGAATAGAAAATACAGAAACTACTCCCGAAGTAAGGATACTTGTGCGTGTCGATTTAGCCGGAAGGTCTTGATTGTCTCGATGGGAAATAGTGCATTGGTGAATGTGTGATTTTCAGGGATGACAGTTATCTGAACCATTTATTCAAGCCTTTTGAAGGGCATTTACCAATAATCAACCATTAGTCGTTTGTGTCGATGTCAGCGTAGGTTATCACATATCTCTAGGAATCACCAGCGCAGATTAATATCTATGATTATTAGCATGAACTCATTGCAACATATGATTTCAGTCTCGTAGAATTGCTGCTGAATTGCTCACTTGAGGAGAATGTAACACTACTTAACTCTGCTACGAATACACCGTTTAATGTGAAAATCTGCATTGCTTACAACAAGAATTAGATTGCTTCGAATGTGTAATGATAGTTTGTCTTTACGTGTTTTTTGTTGTAGTGCAACTGTAAGGAAATGGGCTGGTGTCTTTGACAATCTGAAAAAAAATAGAAAAGCTAGGATTTTAATTGAGTTGAAGATGTCCTTTGGGAATTAGAGGACAATAAATGCAAAGAAATGTTTCAACAGTTGCACATCTTCTTTTACTTCTACTTCGAGCGGATCCTTCCCAGCTGAATTCATAAACGATTCTTCTTTCGGATCGAAGACAGCTTCCACATGTAATTTCACAGCGAGAAAATCATCCTTTTAGATGTAAGGATTAAATAACCTCAGACTTCCAATAAATGAACTATTCTTTGATCTCTTTTAGCTAAAGATGCAATTCCTAGAGAACAAGCTGCATGACTTCATCTGGTCACCCGCACTATTAGTTTCACTTTACTTCCTCATGTTGGTGATCCAGCTCTGTTACTTTAAAAGAGCTCTAAATAAACAAATAATTTGAGATTAATTTTTAAAAATTTGCCTATCAAGGTTGAAAATTAGTATGTCCTTCACAATAATCCCCAAAATTAAATCAATTTTTATACAATGTTTCGCTGAAATTCACTCTGGAAATTATTTTAAATTCAATGATAAAGGATTGATTCCTCTCTTCCCCCGCTCTTTATTAATATTAGTTTAAAATATTATATAAAATACTTTTTAAAAATTCAATGTCTGATAACTAAGGAGATCAAAGCTAACAGGGGTCGTCTGTATCGAAAAGTATGGCTTCATACGAGGGAAGTGTAAGATATATAGAAAAGATAAATAAATCTATAAATGGAGCATTAATTTTCCCTCAAAATGTGAGATTATTTAAATTGTTATTTTGACTCTTTCAAATACATTTAAACTCTTCCAATGTTGTCATTCTAAGCGATATAAAAAGAATTTTAGATTTGTTATTTTCGATGGTTTTTCTTTCTAAGGTATCTGATCTGATCAATCAAAATGGACAGCAAGGATAAAACAGGGATTTCAATTCGCAAATAATGATGCATCCAATATCAATGGATAGCCAACTATTGTTGTAAGCAGAAAATAATCAGCTTAGAGAAGAAAATAATCAGCTTAAAGGAGAAACTAATCAGCTTAAAGGAGAAACTAATCAGCTTAAAGGAGAAACTAATCAGCTTAGAGAAGAAAATAATCAGCTTAAAGGAGAAACTAATCAGCTTAAAGGAGAAACTAATCAGCTTAAAGGAGAAACTAATCAGCTTAGAGGAGAAACTAATCAGCTTAGAGAAGAAACTAATCAGCAACAAGAAACAATAAAAAACTTGAGGCTTGAACTCAAACAAAAAAGTTCTTGCTGCTCAAAATGCTGCTCCTGAACTGTTAATTTATTTCAGCCAGCGTATGCACCAATATGTGTGTTTATGTACATTATCTTAGATCATAATATTATGAATATAAAAAAGCAAGGATTGATTTTAATATAATTATTTTTATGATGATGATGATGATTTTAAGCTGGTTGAGAGAGAGAGTTTTTGAATATTTTTTCCAAAAAATATAGTTTGTTTCAGTGGAAATAGTTTGTTTCAGTGGAAATAAATTCAAGAAGATAAGCTGCTACAAATGAGTTCATATCGTTCAGGTATAATACTTAGAAAGTCTGGATTGGTTTTATTCAAAACATAACATACTGCGATAATCAGCTTTGGAGCCAAGAAGAAGTTATGCAGCTGAAGAAGGCTCGAAGTTAAGAAGAAATACTCCGCCTAGTGGAGTAAGCTACGAATATCAGTCATTGAATAGTTCATAAAAATTATGAGACTGTATATTTTCACAGGAGAGAGACTTTTATGTTCAACAGCTGGAGGGGAAACTCTAGGATACAAAGGCGTTCTTAAATGAGTATATGCAGATGCATGAAGAAAAGGATCAGGCGTTGAAATATCGGGAAAATGAAATCATCAGGCTGAAAAGCACAATCGAGTAGGATAAATTTGTTTTTGAGCAAGTTAGGAAAGGGAAGGAAAACGGAGAAAAGAGATCATTATTTGTTATTCTTTTTCACTGAAAAATGATCATCTGCATTAGGACATTAGAAAACCAAGTTACTTAAGAGCAAAGAGGTGGTATCTATGCGATAAACGGAGAACGCGCGAAATCTGAGAAGGTGATGGAGAAATTTGAGTAGAAATTAGCAACGTTAGAAGATTAAGTTGGGATATTAGAACGATAACTCTTAGATAAGAATCGCTATATTGTGGAATTAGAACAACGCAGCAAGGATGCCGAATATTTGAATTTACTTGTGTAGGAAAAGCAAGTGTTAATCGATGGTTTGCGAAGAGAAAATGAAGTACTGATGAAGAGGATCAGAGAAACATTTAGAGAATAGTAATTATAAGATCATAGATTTGATCATGAAGAAGAGAGAAGATTAGTGTTAGATATTATTAAGAAAAAAGAAGCGGAAGGGTATTCAGCGGAAGGGTTCAAGAAGGAATTAAAATGAGGTTTGATAGGAAAATTGTTTAGATTTTGTATTTTAAGGATAGTTTCAGGTATCCATCATGAAAAATATGCTAGTTTTATGGATTTATGCTTGAAAAGTTGATTTAATAATGATATTTTATCAACACAATTAGAGGAATTAGGAGGAAGAATTATTAGATTTATTTGGATATTATTCTGTCAAAAAATAAATCTAAAGTGTCTTATTAGGGATTGTGTTGAAGAATAGAACTTCTGGAGAGAGGGATTTATGTTGCGAGAAAAGAGAGGGATAGATTCTGAATCGAGAACTTAGAGAAACATAAGAATCGATGATTTTTATAAATCCCAGATCAGTTATCTCTATTTAGTTTTCTGTGAGAAATCAATTAATTCTAAGAGACTCAATTGGACACAACATTGATAGATATTTTACCCTTTTGCAAGCAAAATGGAGATGGAATTAAACGACAACAACAGATGGAGAGATTTGAAAAACATCATTGAGAGAGACACAGATTTCAAAGGAGAACTCTTCGAGCCTAGTGAAGATTTATTCAAGGCATACTTAGACCAAGCGAAGGTTTTAGTCATCGGTGCAGGAGGGTTAGGATGTGAGATTCTCAAGGATATTGCTTTATCTGGTGTGAGGGATATCCATGTCATCGATTTAGACACCATCGATCTGACAAATTTAAACAGATAGTTCTTATTCCGAATGAAAGATATTGGCAAGCACAAAAGCTAAGTTGCAGCTGATTTTATCATGAAAAGGTACTTTAAAATGTTAACTTTGCAAACCAATTGAATGTCCTTTGATTTTCCCTCTTAGAATCCCTGGTTGCACTGTGACAGCGCATATCGGAAAAATTCAAGAGAAAGACAGTGAGTTCTACAAACAATTCTAAGTGATTATAGCTGGGTTAGATAATGTTGAAGCACGTAGATGGTTGAATTCCTTAGTCCATGGGTTATGTCAGTTTGATAATGAAGGCTAAGTTATCAAGGAATCGTAGATTAATCTTATCGATGGAGGAACTGAGGGGTTCAAAGGATAAGCTAGACTTATAGTTCCTTATTAAACTGCTTGCTATGAGTGCACTCTCAGCACACTTCCGGCTTAATAGACTTTCAACATGTGCACCATCGCAAATACCCCAAGATCACCAGAACATTGCATTGCTTACGCATATGCAGTTCTCTGGAATCATGAATTCCCTTAAAGACCTGTTGACAAAGATAGCGCTGAAGACATGCAATGGATTTACTAACAAGCGCTACTGAGAGCTTAGTAATACAACATCAAAGGTGTAGATTACATGAAGACAATGGGAGTGGTAAAAAACATCATCCCAGCAATAGCCTCCACAAATGCGTTAATTGCTGCTTCCTGCACGAATGAGGCATTTAAAGCGATGCTTTAATCAAGTCTCAATATCAAAGACTATTTCTAATATATGGGCAACACAGGGTAAATATTCGGTTCAAACGATTTAAGCCTTTGAAAAATATTTGAAATAACTTGTATTTGGCTTGATTTGGGGAATAGGCTGAGCACATTGACATTCTAATTTGAGAGAAATGATGCTTGCATGGTGTGCAGCAGCAAACCATAAATCGTCAAAATAAGCAGAAATTAGACATTGCTCTAATTGTAATCGTTGCTGAAAGAAAAGCCATTTGAGCTAACTGATCCTAGTCTAACATGCGATGACGGCCAGTTCTTGATTCCTCCTGTTATGAGAAATATGCATGCAGAAAAACTACCCATGACGTTCAAGTAACTGATTGAGGGTGGGTTATTTGTTGAAGGGATAGTAATCCACATCACTGATAAGAAGATCTTCACTTCAGCAAAGATCATTTTGAACTTCACTGATTGATTAGGGTTAAGGAGGGATAATTGGACATTTCATTTTTGTTTTTTGTATGAATTGTCAAGGATGTGATCTCATAAAGGAATTTAAAGAAAATGGGGAGGGGAGAATTAATAAATGTATTGATATTAATGTGGATGTGATTGGCCATGATGGGATCTGTAGTGCCATGCAAGAGGATAATCAAAGAAAGTTGAGTATTCCCTTGCGAAAGTGGGGAATGTTTGCGAAATTAAAAGAATGAGGGGAGTAAAAGAAATTTGTATGTTAATCAAAAATCACAAATAAAGGCTAAAATGCACTGTGCAATTTTTTAATCGCTATATGCACTCTGCAAGGCTTCCTACTACAGAGCGATCAAGATATCATCTTGGTTTAAACTATAGTCAGTGGCTCTTGGAAGCAGCAGCAGCAGTACTGAAGCGAATTGGGGATAGAGATAGTTGAAGATAAACGTTAATTCTGATATCTTCGTCTGTCTCTCGAAGTTTTTGACATCGACATGCGATATCTTGCCAAAGGAAATCGCACGGAAAACTCCTAACAGCGCATTAGACATGTGATTTATTATGGCTTAGTAGGTTCGTAACTCCAGAAAGGCAAAGCACTTTACTGGGATTTCCTCAGCCATAACTATCGAAACATTATGGAAATAAAGAAAGAATTTATAATTTAGAGGACGAGGCAATAAAGTGCTAATATATTTACATGAAAAAAGATGAAAGAATCGAAAGCGAAATGCTTGCATATATGAAAGAAAGAGACAATTTAAGAGCTAAATCAGCATTGTTAAACAGTAAAATTCAAATTGATTTTAGATTAAAAAAATAAATTCAAATAAAATAAAAAAATAACTTGCAAAAAACATAAAACAATCAATTCAGTAAAGGAAGGAAAACACAATACTTATATATCTCCATAGGCTAGATATGTATTTCCAAGAACCGAGAGGGGAAATTGAGATTAGATTTTATTTCAAAAAATTTTCATCAAAAAAAGATAAAAACAAATGGGAATGAGATAAATTTGAATTTGATTATTACAAATCGCATAGGAAATTCAAATTTTTAATTAAAAAAGTTAGATTATTTGAATTAAGGAAAAGAAATATATTCCAAAACACTCTTTTTAAATATATTGGTTATGGGTAAATAAATATAAATATACTTTTTATTGAATTATTTTTGTATTTATTATTTTTTAAATTGTGCGAAATCATCTCAGATGACTAGTGCTGCAGTGTGGAAATAACCGCAACTAGCTTGTTTGACATTCAATCCACCGAGCTTTGTGACTTTAGTAGGCCTTATAATAAGAAAGACAAATTAAACAAATCATAATAACCATTTTGTAAGAAGAAAATGGAGAATATCATAAATTTTTATTCATCTTTATATTTTTGTATGCATTTTTTCTTATTATCTTGCAGTAACCCCCT
>Ga0302285_10001661_pt1 | contig 12450 bp, 6 predicted proteins | sample III_Fen_E2_2_FD_200455 | JGI IMG/M metagenome (GOLD analysis project Ga0302285, IMG submission 200455) | Peat permafrost microbial communities from Stordalen Mire near Abisko, Sweden - III_Fen_E2_2 | ecosystem: Environmental > Terrestrial > Soil > Wetlands > Permafrost | place: Sweden: Abisko...
AAGTCTCCTTAATCTCTCAAGGATAACCTTAAATCTAGCTAACAACTAAATACGAATACGAATACATATCAAATAAATGGCAAAACATGCTTGCTTTTCTCATCTTTCTTCTTTCTTTTCATTTTGTTTGTTTCTCTTTTTTTTGTTTCATGTAATTCTTTGACTCTAATGTATTTATTTTTTTAAATCTCACCATTACTTTGATGTTTTTTTTAAATTCTAAAATAAATTTACTTTTCTCTCTCTCTCTCTCTCTCAATTTTAATATCTTCCAGTGATTCTTCAATCAATCAAAGCATTGTGTTTTAAAGAAACAAAAATATACAGCTTCATAACTTTTTTGAACCTCTTTGTGCATTTTTAAAATAAAAATAAAATAATTTCAATTGCAACTTAAAAAATAAACAGATTATTTATTTAAAATGCTACAACAATACAACATGCATGATTATCAACAAATTAAAAAATATTTAGAAGAAAAAGAGAGAGAAAATGATCAGGGAATTCATGAATTCATTTTATTGATTGAAACTTTTACAAATAATAATAAGATCCCTTCTTTTGTTTTAATTCTTTGAATAATAAAGAATCCCTTTGATCACTTTCTCCCTCCTCCTTTTCTTTAGAGGAAAAGTGTCCTTCCACTTAAAATGCCATCCAGCTCGCATGAGTATATATCTAACTTCTCCCTGTTTGTATAGGCTAAGTGGGAATCAAAGAGGTCTAGGGTTATGCTTGACAGATTCTTTGAGATTAAATAGCGATAGGAAAGGGAGGAGGATACTCGAAAAAAAGAAACTTTTTGAACAAAAGGGGAGGGAGATTAGCTCAAAATGGTTTGAGCTCACTGGGGTTTTTAGTCTAAAAATTACCGCTTAGAAAAGAAGTAGGAAAAAAGAAACAGACAAGAGATATACAAAGAGAATTAATAAGCTGTGTTGGCTTAGGCAGAGTTATCGAGGAGAGAGATGGAGAAGGCGTGGATAGGTTAATGAGATTGGAAGAAGCAAAGGAGAGAATAAAGAGAATAAGGGTAGTTTCAAAGGAGAAATAGAGAAAAAAAGGCTCAGAGAGAATAGATTCTTAAGGTAATTTTTCTAGGAGACTGATGAAAGAGTGAGAGAGGTCAGAAAGGACAGAAGATGAAAGGTTCTAGTGGAATTGATGGCATTGCAAAAAGGCTAGAGAGTGATAAGGCAAAAAAAAGAACCTCTTCATAATAATAAATAGACTCAGATATTACTCGCTAGTAAACAGAGAGAGAGAGAGAGAGACAGATATGCTGATTAGTTTTTTTTGTTTCCTAAGGAGGCTGTTTGAATATGATGAAACTCTCCTAGCTTGAACTACTCTTGAGTATTTGATTAGTTTTTCAGTTAACTGAGCTGTGAGCTATGCGGCATTTGGGTTTAAAAAAAGTTGTCTTGAAAATGTATTTTATTAAGGGGTAATTTCAGAAGAGATTAATTAACAAAGCCTTGAAAAGATAATTTTGATAATTGGTAGCTAGCTAGCTACTACAGTTTTGTTTTTAAAAAAAAGCGAATTGAGAAAAAAAGAAAAATCAATTAAAATTTGTACATATTTTTTACTAGAGAAAGAGAAAATTTTAGTTACAGCTGAGTTGAATCATTTAATTAAATTAAGTGGGTGGGTTATTTGTCCTGTGGATTTGAAAAAAAATATTTAAATGAGAAGAGAAGAATATTGGAGGACACATCTTCGTTACTCAGAAGAAATCCTTACATTGTTATTAATAAATCGAGACTTCAAGTATCACGTGATCTAGCACAAGTGGCTGCACAGCTTTAATCAAGTGTATATTCTTCTGTACATGAATATGCTTGTCTGTGAATATGAACAGTTATTGATTGAAGTCATCGTAGATAACTTTTTAGATATGCAAAGAATGGAAATTCTAATTTATCAGCTGCGCATAATACGCAAATTATTCGTTGATTAGTTAGGATATCATAGGGGAGATTCTCATGCAATGTGCTGGTGAAGGTATCACAATGTAAAATCCAGGTGCGTTTAATATTGGAAGTAAATGGGAATTGCGATGAAAAGATGTTATTTTCTTTACGAATAAACTTGCTGGGATGTCGTAGATATACAGGAAATTCTATTCGGCTAAGATCATTTCACGTTCGTTAATGATGGAGCATTGAATTTGTTCATCTGCACGCTGTCGCACGATTTCAGAGATATTTTTGTTTATGTCGATTAAGCAAAACGAATTCACTTCGGATTTGAAAAATATCTTATCACTATCATCGATACGGACGAACTAAAGTAACTGCTCTTATCGCTTGATGCTCATCGTGATGATTAACTTACGTTCCTCGAAGTTTTTTAAGTAATTGATGATTCTTATTTGTGTATCCTTCCCAACCGTGCAGACTTCTGCGACGAGCGGATGCTGGTCATGTGTTATGTACAGTTTAGCTGCACCTGCGAAGATTCTCTCAGCTGAATCGATATGGTTATCTTCGTTCATTGCTTCGTTAAGCATGAAATAGCAACTGTTTTTCTTCTAAAAACGACTGCTTGGAGGGGATACAATTTAATCGGGGAGCATTGGGGAAACAATTTCGATTTTCTCTTAAAACGGTGTTTCCTCAGTTTGGAAAGGAGGAGATTGTACATTGAGGTGTAATACAAAAGGGGATTGTCCAGTTTCCGTTTTGTGATTATTGGAATCAGGCTCAGTGGGATGAATAACCCCAGAATGTGTTTCTGAGTTAGGGGAAGTTGTTTTTAAATGAACGTCATCGATGAGTTAATTGTCGATTCGTTTCTCACTGATTTTCCTCTTGAATGCATTATCAGGTGTGGAATACTCATAAACTGCTCTTTCTTAAGCTACACAAGGTGATTTTTCTTCATAGATTTTTGCAGCAGCTGGTCGTATTCGAATACTCTCCGGTGTATCTACATAATTATTTCCCATATCGTATAATTTCAGTAATTTAAAATTCGGGAGATTGTACAGATACAGCATGTTTTTAGCTTAAACAAGAACAAGTTTAGAATGCGCATGATATGCTCGCAGCATAGCGTAGTCTGTTGGCAAAGTGATGGAATTCAAAATTTCATGTTTTCCGTGCTATCCAAACTCCAAGAGCTGAATGCATTTTGTTGGTTGAGATACTTATACGACGACACAGTATTTCCCTTATGATTCCCCGATATTGAGCACTTTCTCATAGACTAATCGAAGAGATGAAGCTGTTTTTGAGCTTTGAACAGTTTGTCTAAACGCAATCGCTAAGGCGACTAAGTGAATTCCAGCGAAAGCTCCAAATGCAGCGAAGGAATGAGGAATGATGTTCAAGAAAAAGAGAATATCCACTAAATAGAAAAACAGCAATAATAAGATTTAAACATAATATGCAGTCGAGCAGCATGCGCGCAGAACATCTAAGAAGCTGAAGAACAGCATCGAGCTTAATTCGATTAACGCTAGTTATCCATAGATACTGATGTAATCGCTGAGAAATGTAGAAATACTGAACATGCCAAAGTGGCAGAGTATTTCAATGTAGAAATTATACTTAGAGATTTTCTTGAATTGCGTAGAAATCATGACCATCATGTGCATCCATGTTTTGCCAATTTTGATTATGATATCATGCGTGCAGTGTGCAAAATCGAATTTAGCATCAGGATTCGATTCTTCTTCGGTCATGACTACTCCGAAACTTGCTAATACTAAGGTGATCATCAACATTTTCTTAGTCTGTTTAAGCCGTAGCTTGTAACTCTCTTATTGGCTCTTCTTTTTCTAGTTTTTCTTTTTCGATTCTAGCTATGTACTTTTCTGTTCAATCAGATAATTATATTACACAATATTAATTCGTCGATTGTTTCTCCTAAATCCCTATTTCTCTCGCGTTGCTATTCTTATCTCCAACAATTAATCTCATCAGCTTCTCGAAGAGTAAATCATAGATCGCTCTCATAATATCTTAATCAAGCCACAAGGGGGAGTTTTCGACAAAGACGCGATCTCCCCCTCTTTTCAATAATAATCTATTCCATAAAACCAAAACAGACAGGATCCCCATTGCAAACTCTGATTCTTCCTTCATTTTTTTATTCTTATTTTCTTCTCCCCGGTCTCTTTTTTAATCTTTCTTTTTTTATTACGTCAGCCATGCACCTTGGTTTTGGTCTTACTGTGCATAATTTGACTTTCTTTCTAAGCTTACTTGAAGAAATTTACACATTTCTACAAACTCTAGAATTTCTCCTATCATATGTCACTAATTCAAGGAGATTTACCCTCATTGAATTCTTCCTTTACTCCCTTTAATTACTCGATTTGTTAACTTTAACTCAGGATGCATTTTATCCTAGGATTTTTGGAAATTTTTGAGTTTGTTAATACTAGGCATATCTTCTCAGCTCGCTTCTCTTATCTCGTGGATTTGTTTAGCAAAATAACCCTTCAAAAGTTCTTGAAAGACGCTACTCACGCAGTTATGGTTAGGAATTTTATTATTTTTAGGTGAAGAAAATTGTTCTGTAACCGAATACTAAAGAAAGTGAGATATGGGGATAAAACTTGCTGGATGTTATTAATTTTTTTTTCGATTTTGAAAAGGAAAAAACAATTTGCAAAGAATTGATAGGCGCTTCGATTCAAGCAAATAAGTATTTGTTCATAGATGAAAAAAAAAGTGCTGATTTCAATCAAAAAATAAAAGACTATCAACTTAAGTGATTTTGAGAGAGATTAGTGTTTAGGGGAATATTTTATCTAAGAGTTTCGAAAGAATCAAAATTAGAAAGAGAAAAGAAATGACGAATCTTAACATTACAGCACAGTACAAAACAAATTTAGCGTTTATTCATCAAAGCAGATATCTAGATAAAAATAGGATAGAAAAGTTTTCAAATCTTTCAATAAAATTATGGAATCATACTCATACCATTTACACATTTTCAATAAATATTGTGAAAAGAATAATTTGAATAATTTTAAGATGCTAATTAGACTGATGCCTATTCTAAAAATTTTTGCTATTATTATGGACCAATAACTAGCAATAATGTAATGGAGATAGATGGTAGTTAAGGGGGAGGTTAATTAAGAAACAAAACAAAAAAAGAAGAAGAAGTTTATCTTTAGAAATAAATTAATAATTTCGGAAACTATTTTTTGAAATTTTTTAATTAATCTTCAATAAATGTTGTTCAAAGATTACAACTCTACCAAGCTGAAGCAGTCCTTGATAAAAAAATAATAATTTTTTATAATTTAGAAGTACAAATATTACTTATTTTCATGAGGCAATCCGTATTTTATTTTTTGACAGACAACGATCTGCTCACAAGAGAAACTTTGATCTAAATTGTACTTGAGTTCCTTACTTTCCAAAATTAACCACCTGATCTTTGTCTTTTTTGTTTAAAATTTAAATTTCTCTTATCGTTATTCTTACTTAGACTCTATTCAAATTGATTAGGAATCTAAATCAGGTTTCTCATGAAATAGTAGGTATTATTTCATCAGTAACAAATGATGTTCATAATTTCTTCATCAACCCAAGCTTCTAATATTTCTCGGTTTTGATTGAGTTATCTAAAAGGTAAAAAATACAGCTACTCCTCTCTAGCATGGACATCCAATCGATAATTTTGGTAATAACCCCTTCTAACTTTCAACTAATTCCCTGGATCGAAACTGTGACAAGTAAGCAAGATTGGGAAAAAAGCAGTTGGAGGAATAAAAATAGCACAAATAAATATTAAGGAAGTTCTTTTGATTATTTCGTGAAATATTTGGTAGTTAACAAAACATTTTTAGAATATATTCTCAATTATTCATTCAAAAACACAAATAAAAATATTATCCTCTCCCCTCTCATCTTCTACAATCCTTCAGACTTGAGTCGTGATGAAGTATGTCCTTACTAAAAAAGGCCAAAGTTACAAGGGAACAATATAAGTCTATTGTAATGGTGCTTCTCTCTCCTCCATTTTAGGTTATTCATTTGATTTTTATTTTTCCATCTGCTTGGAATTGAATTTTAATAAGATTTTTTGTTTCTTATTACTACTAAGTAATCTCAAGAGAATGGGGTTGTTAGTTTCTGATAGCTCTATTACCTTCATAAGTGATTTAAGCATATCTTATTCGAGATTTAGATCACGTTAATCATTCTTTTATTAATTGGATAATTCAGACAAGTAGTGCCAGGCATTGACAATAAATATTAGGCTGTTATATTTTTTCTTACTGTGATTATCTTATTCCTCTCTCTAAATCAGAGAACTTCCTTGCTTTTCATCTCTTTTTCTTATTTCTCTTAGTTTAAAGTTATTAATCATCAATTTATTTAAATGAAATAATTGACGTTCTCTTTAAACTATTGGTTATTCAAAAAGAAACCTAATAATAAACAATGTCTTTCATCTCTATGAACTCAGCCAGCCTTGTATCTTCTCTCTTAAAAGACATAATAAAAAAAAGCAAGTTCTTTTTTGTTTCGAGTTGCTTAACAAAGAAAAAAAATTTAATTTCTGGTGCCAGTCTTGCAACAATAACGAAGAATGATTGTTAGGGAAATTATCCCAGTTGAAATCACCTCCTTTACTTGGGGATTGAGAGAGATTATTTGTTAAGATTTAGTTATTCAACAAATAAACTCTTCTTAAATATTTCTCTTCACACACCTCGAAAACTACCTTGATTATCAGCCCAAATTTTTAAGGCAGATTATAAATACACTCTGGGGAAATATTCCAACGAAATATAAGAACATTTATCATAATTTGGTATTTCCAAGAGATTTTCTTGTGCTTTCTTTCATTCACAGACAACTTTACCCTATGCTAAAGTTTGTGGTAATCTTTGAGTTTGATTGAATGAATATTCAATTAAATAAGCTACAGTTTGAACTGGCTGTGTCTACAGTTTGCTTTGATTAATAAGTACAGTAGAAAAGTAATTATTTAGTAAAGACTATTGCCTTGAAGGAAAAGAAATAATCAATTAATTCACAAAGTTAGTAGAAGCGGGAGGGGAGCTCTCTATGTGTACAATCAAACTAATTCGATCTAGTAAAGTTATTTAATCAGAGAGGTACTAAACTCCTAAATACACGCAGAAACACATACAAAACTTTTACCATAGCCTTGATCAAACAAACAATGGATGACCGTGAGGGCTTGGACATCGATTTCTACTTCATTCTATGGGAGAAATACAAGGAAATATATCACTCTGAGTTCGGTGTTGGGATACCGCATACGATTGTCTTCCACAATCAATATCCCATTGCTTGGTTCTTCACGAATAGCAGCGATCAGATCTTAAAGAAGCGAAATAACTGTCTTAGCAACGAATCGATAATAGATCATCTGCTGAGCAAGCCAAGAACGAAAAGTGATGTGCTCGCATATTTTATTGAAAATGATCCACTTGATCATGCCACTAAAATCACCTACTTCGATGAGTCTAGGCTTCGTAAGCAAACAGTTTTGGACACAACCTTACATAATGAATTGTGTTCTCATTTTTATTTGTTAAGTTCCCTGTAACAACAACTCTTTAATCTTCATTTGATTGTTGAAAATCATGCGGCTGTTTTGTTAAAAATATTAAGGATATTTCTTGGATAATCCAAATGAACGGCCAGATCGAGGAGTCTTGCAGCAATTCATAGATCCAGTTGGCGAAAAAAATGGTATGAATCAAAATATAAGAATCAAATATCCTTCTTTTAGAAAATGCTACAAAATCATGGAGGAAATAAACTTGAAATATCCCATGAGATACTATTTAATTGTATCTGTTCTTTTGATGTATTGATAGCCCTTTACCGAGCAACATGGAGTGATCGTAGTTGCATTGTACAGAAAAAAATCAGTAAGAAGAAATTGATGGCAAAGTAACTCGACATCTATGAGCGCTGTTGCACATTCGACGGTCACGAAATATTCTCAGAAGACTGTAATCAAGATGAGTTCAAAGAGCTCAAAGCTTTTGAGAGAGAGAGAGAGTTTGCTTGTTTGATAAATTCATTTGAAAATGTTTTGTTGTTGTTGTTTTTCAAGGTACTGTTGCAGGTGGAGCGTTGCCATAATTAATTAGGAAGTGCATGAATAAAATGTTCATGGTAAAGCAAGAAATAAGAGAAATATTTAATTTAATGGTGTAGGAAGGCTATCATTATTCTTTAGTATTTGGAGGAATATCAAAAAATATTAGTTTACTATGATTTAAGAAGATTTTTCTTGATTCCTTTGTTTTCTTTGAATCCAGCACATATTCGCATTGTCTGATGGGAATTCGTTGTTCAAAAGAGCTGACACCTTCTTCAAGTAAGATTCTTCTGGGAAAGTATGGCTTCTGTGGAATAACTGCAATAGAGTGCAATAAAAAGTAACACATATTACACTCACAAAATAGCTTCTTGAAAACTGATTCTGCTTGTTCTTCAAAAAATCAAAACATTTTCTTATTATTTTTGTTGGTAGAATGTTGTTGGGTAAAAGAGCTAGTATTTCAGTGAGTTATTCAAATTCTAGCTGAATGTCCGTCCTCTCCCCTTGGAATAAGCCATCAAAATACCAGAATGGGTGGAGTTAGGTGCAACCTACGATTAGCGACTTCCAAATCAAATCCAAAAAGATCTGATTTGCTAGAATTGTGGATAACTGCGTAAACATACAAGTTTTGCAAGCATTTCATATAAATATCTTATCCAAAGCAGAGAGATGTAGCTTCAGAGAATGGGTAGCAACTTTAACTAAGGCAAGAAAACCATGTTTGAAGAATCTAAAAAGGATAAAGATGTTTCTTCTAAGCATCAAGCTGAACTTGAAATCGCTGATGAACATGGAGATATCAATAATTTTGGGTAGAGTGATTATCTAGATCCTAATAAACCTCTTTAATCGCCCACTGAGTAAAGGGATAAAATCAGCATTCCCGCTGTATTCCAAAGACTGCATCCACGTTTGAACGATTATACTTATTAAAACATCAAAGAAAATCCTAAATTCTATTCGAAACAATTTTGGGTTTGTTAGATATGTTATCTGGACCTCGTAAGTTGCAGGTAATAAGAAAGTGGTGCTGACCCTTATTTAGATCATAAATAGATTCTAGCTCCAATGAACTACAGCAATAACAAAGAGAGAAAGCCTAGGCCGCTGAGGAAAGAATTCACAAAATTTCAGCAAGAATGCTTTAATTTGTTCTTAGATGAAAACAGGATGTAATAGGGAGTCAGAGAGGGTTGTAGCAGGAAGAATGCTGCCGGTTAGAATGGTGACAAGAAGAATAATAGTTAAGATTAATTAATTCAAGCAGAGGGACTGCATGAGAGGCTCAAAGTATAATAAATGCTACTGAATAAGTAACTCAGCTAACAGAAGATTGCTGCTCAAAACTTACATAAAGCAAAGATTCGCTCTTAGATCAGAACGAAAATGAGTGGGGATCTAGAAAAAAATAGAGTTAATAGGAAGATATTTGCAAAATCAGCAGATTCTCATAATGAGAGCAAATTTTCAGGGAATTAAGCTTCCCAATTCGATGGCTCTTCAAGGGTTTAAGAAAAAGTAGGCTTGGAAGCAGATGCAGACATAATAATTGTCAATTCTCAACAACACAATCCAATCGCAGATGATATTTGCAAGAAAAACACAATAAATTCTGAAAATAAAAAGAGCTAATCATGGAATATTATTATAAATGAAGAACAAACTTCAGAATAATAGTAAAATATGTTATTTTCACCGTTTAAAGAAGCTAACAATGAAGGAAAAAACTCAAGAGAGCTGACTGGATAGGATGAAAATTCATAAAGTGAAGCTAGCAATCAAAATAGCAGTAGCAAGAACAGTTAAGAATGCCTAACTTTGGAGCTCGCAGTCAATCCTACTTCAACTCCTATTCATTAAAACAATATCAACAGCAGCAATGCTAATCCTCTGATTTCATCTTCTCTCCCTTTGTCTTCTCAGAGTGTACGCTAGAGGGTGATAGAACTCCGAAGCTAACAACTGAAAGCTGCAACTCATTTGGAAAGTATTTTATCATCATCTTCCTCTCGATCTCTGCGCACTGCAGTCTCAGCAGTTTCTAGTTCCCAATAAGGATTCTTCCGAACGAATCCAAGGTAGACATAAAATTATTAAATTCTGCAGGCATAATCTGAATTGGAGATGCAGGAATAGCAAAAAATGCAATAATTGTAGGACTAGTTAAATTAACAATCTTAGTATGTATGTAAAGCTCGTAAATCTGTATCTTAGCATTCATAATAGAGATAAAAAAGGCTAGAATTTGGTTCTTAAGCAAGAACAGGAGATCTCTCGTAATAGGAATTCTTAAAAAAGAGACAATAGCTGAGAGTATGTAGGTCTTCTAGAAGTTGCCTTACAGCAGCAACTACCAACGAAACTAATAGCAATAGTTTTTTGAAAGATATTTCTTCGTTTCCTTTAACTTCGCAATCATCATAAGTTCATTCGAATTCTTAGTAACTTGGAGGGGCTGGGGTTTAAAAATCAAATCGATAAATTTTTTCTAGGAACAACGGAGGTTTACAGTAGGATTCGATCGTTGAAACAGTTCTCTAAGAAGATGATAATTACCACATTGATAAGATTTAGAGAAAAGAATCAATTTCATCTAAATCAGCTAGAATCATTGAGAATAGTAAAGAAAATGAAGATATTTCGGCAGCAGCTTCTAATAGTCACTACACTCAGTTAAATTGGAAATAATTGAACTCCCCTCCTGAGCTACAATAATCCCATTCAATCCCTAAAAAGAACTTTAAAACTGCTTGCCCATCTGCTCGTGCTGATAAACCTTAACCATCTATGATAATAAGTCCATATCTGTAAGCTATGAAGCACCGCTAGCAACTCAGTCATTTGTTTCTCGATCGTCTAGGAGATTTTTCTAATTCTTCATCTTCGATTCTTCCTTCAAGTGGAAGCACCAGTAGCAAGCTGATTTCGTCTACTTATTTCAAGCCAGATCCACAAAGAGCAAAGAACAAAGCATAATTTAATGCTCTTTTTGGGTCCTTATGAGCTATTTTACTAAACTTGAAGCTAAAAAGAGAAATCATTTTTTAGTATCTCTCTTACTCATGATTTCCCTCCCCCTCTTTACTTTACAATTAATTGGAGAATGACACATTTGGTTAAAGAAATTATTATGTTATTACTAGCAAAAACTTGACTTAATAAAAGCCATCCATCATATTAAATTATGATAAAAATGAAAACTAAAGATAAGAATGTAGAGGAGCATTAATCAAAAATACTTGTACATTAAGAGATAATTCAAAACAATTATTAGAGATTTTTTTTGAAATGTTAGGGTTCATTTCAACTAATTGAACGACTTTTCATAAGATTCAAACTTAACCTTCAAAATAGTTTTTATCTTCGCCTGCAACATAGCTTCGAGCTTAGCCACCAAATAGCTTTGAGCTTAGCCTCCAACATAGCTTCGAGCTTAGCCTCCAACATAGCTCCGAACTTAACCTCCAACATAGCTTCGAGCTTAGCCTCCAACATAGCTTCGAGCTTAGCCTCCAACATAGCTCCGAACTTAACCTCCAACATAGTTTCGAGCTTAGCCTCCAACTTGGATATGATTCTCTCAAGTTAATCTGAGCTTATTGAATTGGAGGAATGTGAATCTGATTGCTGCGAGCTTGTGTTTAATGCATTTACTTGTTGTGGAGACAAATATGCACTGTGCCCTATAATAATGGAGTTTTATTACTAACTAGTGTCTTCCACAACAACACTAGTAAAAATCATGTCCTCTGCGTCTCTTATTTTACCAAATAAAATATGTTAAGTTAAAACCCTCTAATCTTCCTCAAATTACAAATAACGTGAGAGTTCATAATGAGCGGGTCTTTTTTTTATTCCGCTAGCTTCTCTGCTTTGACCCAGGTTTTGGCCAGATGCCCTCTGCTGAAGAAACTCACCTTATTATTCCTGTTCAAAGAAAGTATCAATTATTAAGTTTAACTAGTTTTTGCCCATCTTGTAAATATTTTAGTAAATTATTTATTATCCAAAACTAATCATCTATTGATGATTTTTGAAATGATCAGGGAAGGGTTAAATAATAAGATATTAGGCGGGTCTTTCATCCAAATTTCATTATCTACCTAGTTCACAGACTCAATCTCGTTTTCTTTTAATTCTTCCTCTGAGAGTTGGTCAAATTAGTCATAAATGTTGTTTTCGCTCATTATTTTCTTAGTATTTTTTGCTTTAGGTTTAATTATTTACTTAATTTCTTTTCTTCTCAATTAAATTTTGATCAGTTTTCTCTATCAGACAGGCTAAATTCATAAATAGAAAAGAACTCTTTGCTACAGCTGTGTCTTAGGATACAGATCTTCTTTTAAAGCAGTTTAGTATGATTGATTATGAAGAAAATATCTATAATTT
>Ga0302285_10001662_pt1 | contig 12446 bp, 6 predicted proteins | sample III_Fen_E2_2_FD_200455 | JGI IMG/M metagenome (GOLD analysis project Ga0302285, IMG submission 200455) | Peat permafrost microbial communities from Stordalen Mire near Abisko, Sweden - III_Fen_E2_2 | ecosystem: Environmental > Terrestrial > Soil > Wetlands > Permafrost | place: Sweden: Abisko...
TGACAATATGTACCATTCCAATAAACTCGTATCTCGTCAAGAAACCTTTCTTTGTTGTGTCTAATAGTGCCCAGATCTATTTCAACATGGGAATAGTTAGTTTACTCTTCATGAAGACTTCCCTGACTTAAGAACCTTCTATGATTCCTTTCCCTTCTTTATCGATCGATGAGGCGTATTTTTCGTATTGAGAAAGTTATTCAGATGAAATATAAAAAGGAGAAGGTGCTTCCAAAACTGATTTCCTAGAATATTGGGAAGATGAATTCCTCTTAGGGAAAGCAATTTACGAAGCAGAAGTTGCTTTGTGTAGGTTTTAGTTGGATAGATTATTAGTAAAGAATTATTACTAGGGAGCTTGCAGAGATAATCTTTCATGGTTTCTAAGATATTAAGGAGCACTTTTAATTGATTATTAGCTTTCTTGGAGGGATGAAATCTTGATTGTACTTGGCCGAGATCCAAGGAGATATTCATCTCTATCTCGATATTCTGGGGTCTATCTAAACATATGAATTTAAGGGAAAATGTCTGAATTTGGATGGCGATTTAAGAGGGTGATAATAAGGAAAATTATTATCTAACTTTATAAAAATATTATTATTATGATATGAAGAGCTCTTTCAGATTTGACCACTTTTTCAACTGAGAGAATATTAAATCAAGATCAGATTGTTCTCATATGTGTTTACCTATCAATTACCTGAAATTATTAATTTGTAGGATAAAACTATTATTATGATTCTCCTTCTTATTGATGTTAATTTCTGATCTTTAAAATGAAAAAAAAAAGGGAAAGTAAATTAAATTATTAGTTCATTTATTAATAATTGATTGTGTTTTAAAACTAATTTTTTTGAGATAAGAAAAAATAATGTATTTTTGTAATATTATTATTATTAACAGGAAGAAAATAACCCTGAAAAAAAAAGGTCCATTAGGAATATGCTAGGTTTGAAAACTCAATTAAACACTTAACTCTACATACTGTACATGTATTATCAAGAATACAAGGTTATTAGGTTAGAATAGGAGAATGAGAGAGATCTTTACCTAAAAAATACTAAAATGTAAAGGATAAAAAGATATCAAAATAGTTAGCCAAGATGAGAAGGAACTATTTTGAGAATCTTTAGAGAAAAATACTTTCTACAAAAAAACCATTGTTTTTTGTTTTATTTTCCTCAACTTTTCGATGCTATCTTATAGCAGCAAAATATAATTAGGCATCCAGCTAACAATTGTAAAAACCCTATTGTCTTTTGAAATAGGAAATAATCAAATATAATTGCGAATACTGCTTGCGAGTAATTAAATGGCATGATCTTATTAGCTCCTTTCATAAATAAAGCCTAATTTAGAAATATCTATGCTCCATACGTTAGCAGTGAAAACATCACAATTACTCCGAAATTACTCAGAGTATAGAATTCCAGCGAGTAATACCCATTGTATGTTTTCATGAAGCTAGATACACCTAAAGATCCCATGTGAATATACAGAATAAGTGTCGGTTTGGTAACTTTGTCTTTAAGAAATTTGTTGATATTTGACATAATCGCGAAGGCAATTGCTCCAGAGATACTTATGATCTACCCTAAGAAGACTGTTACATCGTAGGTCTATTCAACATCACCGAAGAGAAAAGGTGGCTAAAGCATGACGATTATCCCAACGAATGAAAAGCAAGTGTACACGAAAGTACGAAAACAAAATGGCTCAGAAAAGAATATGCAAGCTACGAAATTTGACCAAATCGGGGAAGTTTAAAACAGAATAGTTGCTTCTCCAAGGTTTATCATGTGGGTAGCTGAGAATAGCATGATTGCTGAGAGTGCAGAGAAAAAAGAACGAAGAATTAAGAACTTTAGAGTAGGTGTGTTTGTAGGCGTGTAGGCAGTGTCTCCAGTGATTTTCATGAGCTAAGTGTTGACGACAAGAACTAGGATTGATCGCCAATAGATTAGCTCAAATGCTGGGTATTCTTAGTTGTATTTGACTAAAAGAGACGATGCTGCTAAGAAGAATGAGCCTAGTAAAGCATATACGTATGGAATCCAATTTTTATGTTTTTCATCGAAGATATCAACTGCTTGGACGATCCCATTGTAGATAGTTTTGGAATTCATTTTCTGATTCTAAAGTAATTCGTAACAGGAGAGAGAGAGGTAGGTAGGCTTAAAGTGATTGCTTACTTCAATAATCTTTAGGATTCTATTTGATGTATGCTTTTTTATTTCGTTATCTCCTTATTTGCGCAATTTTAATTCTTTTTACTTTCTTCATACTTACCGAATAATCTGTGGATATTCCTAAAAAGTAATATTTGTAATAAGCGCTCATCCAGCACTGAAAGGATTCTTCTTCGAAGGAAAAGAACGCATTAATTTTATAAACGAAGCATGGATTACAGTATTTATGCGTCTTAATTAAAACAAATTAAACTCAAAGTGGTAAAATAATAGAGTACATTCAAATGAATCCATCATGTGCTATGTACAAGAAAGGTTGTTATTGTAAATTAAGTGTCCTGAGATACAAAATACTAGAACAATGAATCCACACATAGCATCTTTCAATTATGTTTGCAAATCTTTGAAGACAAATGTATAACTGACAATGGATTTTTATTATCTGTTGGGTTTATTCTTTATTTTGATAAGTTCAAAAGCTCAATAGTTTCAAAGAACAGGTTTAAAATCCATCAACAATAAACAAATTCAACTCAGATGGAGATTTCAATATGTGGTTACAATTTATTAATTGAGAACTAACCAAGAAGAGTCTAGATATTTTATCAATCAAATCAATCAATATCCAAAATCTTCGTATTTAAATTAAAGTTTTCCATTTAGAGGGTGTCTACCAAAGGGGAAAGCTGCTACAATGATAGCAAGATCGTAGACACCTGCTTTATTGAAAATAGCATCCATAGTGTGTTACTTTTCCTTGAACCATTGTGTTTTCCTTGCATTTTATATCCTAGTATGCAACACATAAATGAATGATAAAAAATAATCCTATTAACTATAACTACTCTAAACTAAAATAACAATCATGTAGTAGATAAAAAAACTTCTTAAATCTAAAAAATTTATCAGCCAATAATGAATTAGAATACATTTAAATGCACTAAAATGAAATAAACTAACTGATACTCAATTAATAAGAAGTAGTAAAACCAATAGAAGACAAACAACAATAAGGATCTAAAGATTATTTTGAATTTCAAATAATTCTTTTAATAATTAGGGAAGGAATCAATGACAAAAAATGTCAGTCAATTCATTATTAAAGCACCTGACATCACAATAGATCATATGAAAATCAGGAGACTGTTCCAAGCTATTGAGTCTAAGAAATTAATAACTCAAAGAATTACTATTGTTATTTGATTTGTGTAATTTACATAAAAAATCAAAATGCAGTAATTTATTTCAGAATATGGATATTTCTACTCAAAAATTAGATTTAGAGTGGTGTTTTTAGAGGATTGATATGGAGTATTCACACATACAAAAATGAAGTGAATAAAGTAAATTAATCTCTTAATAGTAGCTTGAATTTTTTCTTATTGTAAAATTAGTGGTATTTTTAACATCCCAAACATCAGCGATAAGATGTCCTTTTTTAAAATAGCCAATGATTCTAGTGTAATTAAGAAAAATAGAGTGTTTTTATCACAATTCAAAGAAATATTAATCCAAATATTATTGAGCTCGTTTTTTGTGATTGACACTAACTCGTTTGAATAAGCAAAGCCATTCAGAATAATTATGATGAGACTCATTTATCTGATTTTTTTGGGCATAGTAATAAACATTGAATTATTGATAACTAGACACATACATCAAACAAAACAATGGAAAATGAATGGAGACAAATTTTTTAAGAGAGAAAAGTTTGAGAATTCCAGTTGAATCTTGGAATGATTATTCTTCTTCAGTTCATTTTTTGTATGCAATCCTGAAGCAACTAACGATAATCAAGAGCATTGCTAGAAGCTAAACTGACGATATGGCCTGATGAAAGATAAAATAATCGAAAATAAGAGCAAAAATGACTTGAGTGTAGTTGAAAGGCATGATTTTATTTGCTCCTTTCATGAATAATGCCTAGTTTGTAAAGATATCTGAGAAATATGTGAAGAAACCAAACAGAAAGACTGTTAAAGCGCTTCTTAATGAATATATATCTAGGTTTGAGTAGCCGTGGGATGTTTTGAGAAGACTTGACAAGAATAGAGGACCTAAATGAAGATAGAAAATCAATTGCATTTTTCCAACTTTCCCTTTAAGCACTGAGTTGAGATTCGATCCAATTGCTACAGAAATTGCTCCTAGCATTGCGATGAACGATCCAAATATAGTTATGTCTTTAAATGAGAAATTATTACCAGATTGAAATAGAATTGGATGATACAGGAAGTAGAATCCAGAGAATGCTAAGCAGGTCATAATAAATGTCGTAATGTTGAATTTTTCAGCGAAAAAACAGCTTGCAATGAAACTCGACCAAATCGGGGAAGTCTAATAGAGAATCGTTGCTAGAGTGAGATTGATCCGTCGTGTCGAAGAGAGAAACAAAGTAGCAGCTTCTGCAGCAAAAATTCCACGAAATGCAAGACTTCTAAATGTCTTTTTGTCTTAGCAATAAGGACTCTATCCAGTGACTTGGAGAAGTTTTGTGTTAACAAATAAAAGCAGAATTGCTCTGCAGAAAATCAGCTCGAATGGAGGGAACTAATGGTACTTCACAACAAGTGCTCCTGACTCCGCGAAGAAAGCTCCGAGAAGTGCATACACATATGGGATCCAGCGTTCATGTTTCGCATCGAATTTGTCGAAAGCTAAAACCATCTCATCGTATGCTTATTTTATTTTCATGATGGACTTTGGAACCAGATAAATTGTGTGTTTTCTAAAGCCAACAAAGTGTGTGTGCTATTATTGGAATTTTTGAGAAACTTTTAATAGTTATTTAGAAGATATTTTTGTGGGGGAGTGATTGAAAGAGCTTTATAAACTCAGCAATTTATGATTAAATCCTACTGAGGTAATATCTATTTTTAGGAATACTTCTTTTTTCTCCACAAAGGACATTCTTCCAATTGATTAACATCTTCGATTTGGATATTCAATAGTCCTCCCCTCCCAAACAATTCTTTTTTATCACACAAAAAATTAAGTAGTTTTTTCAATTTGCATAAGCAATTTCAGCTGAATCCAACATACAGCATTTTCCCACAGGATATTTTGTGATTTTTGATTTAGATGCATCGTTCTCAACATTGCCACAAGATTGAACAATGAGCGGATACGTGAGGAAGCTAAGAAATCATTTTTGTCAAGTGTATTGCACTGCAAAATGGTGTTTTCTATTCCTGGAGTAAATAGAAATTTAGAAAAATAGTTTCTTAAGAGTAATTAAATACCTAACAGCATATATGATAAATTAGAGTAAACAAATAAATTATTCTTGATCTCATTGAAACATGCTAGAAACAGTATTTTTTTAGCAGATAAATAGAGATTATTTTGTATTCAGAAATTTTAAAGAAGATTTTCTTTTGAGAATTTAGTGAATTGGTTTAAATAATAAAGAAAACGGCTTTATTGGTAAAGTTAACTTTAGCAGGATAAAGGATTTGAAAACCCTTACATAAAAGGACAAAATTATGGAAAAAAAGGTATTTTTTGATGTGACAAGGACTACCCTAAATTTTCAAATGATTTGATTTGCCTAAAAAATGTAAAAGTTTAGCTAGGTTCTTGGAAGCAAAAGGTAGTTTTTATTTAAAGAAGTAATGATTCAATTGTTATTGTGTTGACACATAATTAACAAATAATTCAGAATCAGAAGGTAGTTTTGTAGATAAACAAAGAATAACCTTTTTATTTATTCAAATGAAAGTTATTTTTAACAAGCAAATAATAAAATGGACAACAAGTTTAAATGGAAAATACCTCAAACTTTTGACTAAAAAAATAATATGATAACTTTTAAGGATAATCATTGCTGAACGAACTACAAAATAATCATTTCTAATCTAGAATGTTCTCTGTTTCGAATATTAAGGATGTGATCTCTCTTTCCTTGATGAAGTTCTTTCATCTCTTCTTTTGATTGGGTAGAATGCACGCTATTTCAAGGCTAAAAATATCAAATTGATTTAAAGAGTTTAAGCTTGAGGATATGAGATTAAGAAACTACTTGAAAGTCGGTGTCTCAGCCATTTCTTTCTCCACAAGAGAAACAGCAAAGAAAGGTTTATTATTAGAATGCCTACCTTGCTCTAAGAATAAAACTGGCTTTGTAAGTCTTTCTAAGTAAGGAATAACCAAATAGTTCTTTAGTTCTTAGCCATCTAAATCTGAAAATTCCATCCTAAAGCAGATGGAACTGGATGAATTCAAAGTGCCACATAACTACAAGCATTGTGAAGGTTGCGGAGCTAAATTCTAAATGGAAGATCCTTCTAAATTCGGGTATATTGAGAAAACTGTGCTGAAAGGAATAGTAGAGCATAATAAAGAAATAGCAAATCGAGTTGATCATGGAGTGATTAAAGTCAAAAGAGGAGGTGCAATCAACGACTCAGATATCTTGAGTTAATATATGATAGAATAAAACAGACTCAATGATCTCAAAAATAAACGGAATAATTTGTTCATCTAGATAAATGATTTGGATCTGCTCTAAGCAGTGGACAGCTAGATTCCAACGGAGACTTCAACAGGTTTTAGATAAAAACGCTCCTTTGAAAACACGAAATATGAAAACGGAATTAAAAAACCAATCTGCTTGAGATGTCATTAGCTGAAATATTAAAGCACTCATGTCTAGTAATCATCAGCTAGTGATGATATTGCTGGGAAGAAAACTTCAGCTACTAGCGATGGTATTGATAGAAAAAAAGATTTGAGTGAAAAGAGTAAGAATATTTCTTCGAGTAGTTCCATTTTAGGTTCATCTTCTGAGAAAGAAACTAAGCAAAAAATCAGCGAGGACGCAGAAAACAATGAAGAAGACGATGAAGTATTCTTCGATGATGGACAGTTAGTAAACCAGAACGATAGCAAGGCTTTTTTGAGGAGTTGTTTTTCCAAAGTGAAGAGAAATTCAACAGTTTTATTGGTTGTTGATGCTAGTGATTTGATGGGTACGTTGAATCTAGGTATCTTAGAAGAAGCGTTCTCCAGAAATCACAAAGCAATCATCATTATTAACAAAGTAGACACTCTGCCACCTAAGAGTGTCTAAGTAAATCTAATAAAGCACATTGTTAAAAAGACAATTTCAGAGAGATTTAAAGATTAGTTACCATAATTAGAGGAGATTTTCTTGGTAAGCTCGAAAAATGGAGAAGGTATTGAGAAAATCGCATAGTACATTGTGGCTGCAAAAGAAGAAGCAAGACAATACTAGCATAGTAGATATTCAAAATACTTCTATGTTATGGGATACACTAACACAGGTAAATCGTCTTTGATCAACGCACTAAATAAATCAGTCAATAGACATCTCAAAAAAGCTAAAAATACTTAAACGAGCTCAGATAACAGCTCTAAAGATGGAGAACTCAATGCATAAGATAAAAAGATGGTCAGGAAATTGCTCCATGGTGGAGAAGAACAAGATGATTCAGAGGAAACAATAGAACTCACTACCAGTAGTGTTCCTGGAACAACTGTGGGATTTGTTAAAAGCAAGAACAACAGGCTTAATGTGAATGTCTATGATACTCCAGGGATGAACAGCGATCATTAGATGAGCAGCTAGTTTTAAGATAAAACGATGGGAAGTGTGCTGGTTATAAACAAGAGAATAGCACCCAAAGCATTTCACTTAACAAGCGGTTTGAGTGTGTTCTTTGGAGGATTATGCAGGCTAGATTTTGTGAATGGATTGAATCTGGATGCTGTGGTATTTGCAACTTCGGATTTAGCGCTGCATGTGACGAAAACACAAAAAGCAAACTCTGTTTTTATCTAGCATTATAATTCACTTCTTGTGCCTGTGCTACACCCTGATTTCGCGATGGTTTAATTCAAGTAATACACTGTTGAATTACAGTTTAATCATCTAGGCAAGCCAATTAACGATTTGCATATTTTCGGACTTGGCTGGGTCAGTTTCTCAGCACCTGCGGATAAAGCTGGAAGCACAACTGTATCATTATTCTTGCCTGAAAAAGTTGGATTCGCACTTGCTCCTTCGTTTTACAGGATTGATCAGCATTTGCTGGATAACAAATATAGAACAAGATCTCCACATTCTAGGGTCATCGAAAGGCAAAAGAAAAGCAATATCGCTAAAGCTGCACACAATCAGTGAAGAGAAAATGGGAGAGAGAGAATGTGAAATAATAAATAGAAATGCAAGTTGTTTTTAAGAGATTGGTTTTCATTTGTTAGTAGTTTTTGTTTGTATTGACTTTCATCAATAGGAAGGTACCAAAACTGTAATATTTTTACTTTAATTTTGTGATTTAAACTAAAAAAGCTACTTACTTGATAATAATACCATCAATTATTAACATTAACACAAAAACATGCAAATAAATAGATCTTATGAACTACTTTAAACCAACAAAACTCAATCTTTCTTGAAGAGTAATCTTCTGGAAGCTTCATGCTTAAGCAAAGAGTATTGGAATTCAACACTACTGAGAACTTAAAACGATTCTTGAGCTCTCCTGATTAGATAAGGAATCATGATGTGGGTATCACCGAAAGGAGTGTACTTAAACACTGAATAACCCTGCGAATTTGAAAGAAAAAAACATTGTGAGCTTGCAAATTTTGAGTTTTTGAGGAATAAAATATGTAAGAATCCATTTTTTTACTTGTTCAACTAAGGAATAGGTGAGATGATCTGCAAGCCCAAAGAGCTACGAGAAATATACTTATTTTGTGTCCTTTGGGATATTATGAGACTCCATGAGTGACTTCATTTTCATGATTGTTTCTCTGTTGTGGCTGCCTACGAGTAATTCTGATTTCGGTGTGAGATTGCTGAGAATGTAATCAAGATTAGCATGGATCATTTCAGTTGTCTTTTCGATGCCATCACAGACAGGGTTTTCGATGTTTTTCTCTTTGGCGATTCTAGTTTCTTCGTTGATATAGGCACCTCTGACCATCTTAAGGCCGAATGGCATACCTAGAAGTTTGCACTTTTCTAACTCGTATTTCACACGAGATTGACTTGATTTCAAGTAGTTTTAAACGGTGTTGTAGACAATTGGGGTGTCTTAGTTGTAGGTAAACTAGGGGAAAAAAAAAGGAAATTACAATCAGAGAAAAGGAATTCAATTAGGAGGAGTTGTGTTTCAAAAGATGTTTTGAATCTCAATAATGTGTTAACCAAATTCCAGGAAAATATTATGAGTTTATGTCCAAATTGCTTACTTGCAACTGCTCGATGAAACTGTCAATCGCTCCTTGGATAAAAGTCTGCTCTGCATCGATCAATACTCTTGTCTATTGATTAATGAGAGATCAAATTACTCAATTGTAAAGATTGCTGGAAAATTAGTGTTTTAAATATTTTAAAACAAAACCAAGAATTGCCATTACTACTCTTTTTAAACCGTAATACAAACCTAAAAAGCATCCTTACTTTATTTCTTGAAGCAGGCACAAGGATCTTATTAATTCGTTTGACGAAATTTTAAGATTTGAGTTATTAATCCTCTGAAAGATTCGCTAGCAAGGAACTTATTTTATTTGCATTTTTGACATTTTAAGTGTAGAAAGGATGGATTCGGATCCGCCAAACCAACTAGCTTATTTGAGTGTCTGCAAGTGATTTACCATCCTTGAATTCCAGGACAGTCTTTATGAATTCGAGAACATCTGCTTCAACAACAGTCAAACCCTTCGCTTTCAATCCGTCAAGTAACTATTTTGTAAAAGGTAAAAAGAGAACAGATATTAAATCAACTTCGATCTATTTCAAATCATATTTTATTTGTTTACTGCTCAAAAGAATATGAACAATAGCATTTTTTTTCCTTTATTTTTTACCTGTTACCCAGTGATATATCCACGAGATTAATTATCTAATTAGGCGAATAGTCCTTAAAGTTTCCCTGAAAGGAGAGTTAGAGATTTCAAGACTTCCATATCACATAGTGCTGATATTTTAAGAGATATTTTATGGTTAGTGATAGTGTCACCTAAGACAGCTGTTGCCTCAAACATTTTAGAGCTTTTATCCATGAACTTGCAAAAGAAGAAGAAGAAAAAAGGAAATATTATTAAAGAGATATGGTAGAATATCTGAATCATAATTAAAATCAAAATATTTCAGATAATTCAATACTATTTTCTAGAATCAAACATATTTGGATATCTTATTGTACTTAGAATAGAGACATTATCATTAATGAATCGATAAATAAATGTGTAGGGATAATAATTATTGTATTATTTTTACTTATTCATTGGCGTCCTCTTCGAGTGCTTCACAGCAGTAGTCCACGATCACAGGGAGATCTAAATAACAAAAATAGATTGTATTTCAATAAAGAAATTGTTCTAATATTCGTCATTTTTCATCCTCATACTTCTCTGGGTTAGGGAATTCGACAGAGATAAGAGCTCAGTAATAGTAGATCCTCCTGTGAAAACTCTACCCATTGTATTTTTGATCACCAATTCTGTAGGTCTACGCCCTGGAATGAGTTAAAAACCAAACATATGAAATCATCTCAACTTGCAATCTCTTTTCCAACTTTAAAACCTCAAATATTAAAAATACTAGATTTAAATGCTTTGACTTTTCTTTTGCTATTGCTGATAAAGATTCTCATCCCCTTGTAATTTACCTAAGAATTTCGATGAATATTTGTAGATCAAATGTGCATTGTTGACAAAGAAAGAATAGTGCAAAAGTTTGTTGATCATGAACAAATTCGCTAGCTCTAAGGTTGATTTCTCCTTGTAAATTCGTAAGTCTCTGTAATACTTCATTGTAGCATCGCTGCATCCATTCTCAATATGGGTTTATTTCTCATGTTGATTATCTTATGCCTTGCTGCTGTGCCAAAACCTTCCAGCTGTGGGATTAGCAAGGATAGTGATGTGTTTTAAGTCCTTAGGTCGAAGTAGCATTATGGTTAAATATGTCTGATTATCTTGAGATAATAAAGAGTTAGGTATCTTCTTCTTTTTTGTTATTCGCTGAAATAGGGAATCTGTTTTTTAATTTAGAAAAAATGATGAATTGAATTTCATCGAATTATCAAGTTAATTCGGACTTTTATAAAGTCCAGAGAAATTCTGACTCTCTCTTTATCCTTTTAAAGATCTAGCCCCGTGTAATCGGCTATATTACGTGCGTTGGATGTCTTTTTTAGGTTCTGCTGGATAAATATGACAGCATAAGTCATTTCATTTGATTGTTAGAAATGCTATTTTTCACCCTGCGCATTTTGATATTTTTCTCTCTCGTTAAATTGAATATTTCATAATTTCTGATCTTTAAAATACTAATTGTTAGCTAATGAAATGAGGATGTATTTTTCTGCTTTATCTTGTCTGTGCACATTTTAGACATTTCTGCAAATTTTGAGCATTTTTATTTGTTTTCTAGCACCCTTAGCTAACAAAGGAAGAAAATATATAAGTTATTTAACAAATTTGATTCTCCAAAAAAGGGAAAAAAATAAATCTACTTTGTTGATTTCTAAATTCGGATATTACCATATGATGAAAGGTGAGTGATTCTGTAATTAAAAAACTACTATTAGAAACTTTAGCTAGCACAAGTTAAACAACATTAAAGTTAATTCAAATAAGGTAGGTAGCAAGGAATATTGAATTCGAAGTGAAGGTGTTTATAAAATGATAAAGTATTAAAATTTTATCATTTTCTATGAAGAGAGGGGTACAGAAAAAAATAATCACATAAGCTTACACTTTCTTAAGTAACATCAGCAAAAAGCAATAGTTGATAAAGTTTGATAAGTTCTAGAATCTTTTTAAGAATGAAAGCTTTAATATAAATTGGCTCTTGTTTTAAGTTCTAAAAGATGCGACGAAAGTATCAGTAAATCTAGGAAATATTAGAATGAAGAACAAAAATAGTTTATTTGTGTTATCTTTCAGAACAACAGAGTTATGAAGGATTTGACAGGTTGAATTAGGATACTAATTTCTTCTGTAGTTCAAACTTAGAGATGCACTAATACCAAATAAAAGAACACTAATCAAATCCCTCAATTTCTTTTGAGCGAAACAACATAATCTTAATCCCTTTTTCCAGAAATTATGTTCAAACCTGTTCTCCAAGTTAAGAAACTCATAAAAGAATCATTTATCTCAAAGAGCAGGGATACCCCAAGAAGATATGTTAAGGATTACAATATCATTGAGCTTCTCTCTGTTTATTAAAGAAATTCACTGTTCTCTCTTTAATTAAGAAATATAAATGCGTAT
>Ga0302285_10001674_pt1 | contig 12409 bp, 12 predicted proteins | sample III_Fen_E2_2_FD_200455 | JGI IMG/M metagenome (GOLD analysis project Ga0302285, IMG submission 200455) | Peat permafrost microbial communities from Stordalen Mire near Abisko, Sweden - III_Fen_E2_2 | ecosystem: Environmental > Terrestrial > Soil > Wetlands > Permafrost | place: Sweden: Abisko...
CTTATAAAATCAACTCTGATGAAAAAAAATGCTTTTCTCTCTTTGCTAACCACAGTCTTGCTGTTAGCTGCTAATTCGCTGTGTGCGGAGGTAACACTGCCTAAAGTAATCGGGCACAACATGGTATTGCAACGTCACAAAGTGGTGCCGGTGTGGGGAACAGCTTCTAAAGGGGAGAAAGTGACCGTTACGTTTGGCGATCAGCGAGTTGAAACCGTGGCAAACGATTCAGGCAGATGGGAAGTGAAGCTCAACCCGATGGAAGCTTCAGACTATCCACGTGAAATGGTTATTTCGGGAGCCAATACCATTCGGCTTCACAACATTCTGGTGGGAGAGGTGTGGCTCTGCTCGGGGCAGTCGAACATGGAGTATGCCATGCGTAAAAACAGCAAGATTCAGCAGACGGTAAAGGGCAAAAAACCCACAGAAGATGATTTGCTGACGGCAAATAATCCCAATATCCGTATCTTTCTGGTGCGGCGCAAATATATGTCGCCCGACTCTACTCATGCCGGATGGGACGTGGCAAGCGGCAATCCACTCAAAGATTTCTCCGCCGTGGGATACTTCTATGCCAAAGAGCTTTATCAGAAACTACATATCCCTGTCGGGATGATTTCGTCGGCAGTGCCGGGCAGCCGCATTGAACCGTGGATAGAGAAAAAAGAGCTGGAGATTTCCCCCAAATTAAAAGACGGAACCATCCTCAAACCGTTGCTTGCCGACCAGGGCGATCCCGGAAAGTTTTACGACACCATGATTCAACCTCTCATTCCGTTTGCCATTAGCGGATTTCTCTGGTATCAGGGCGAATCGGGTTGTTTTCTCAACGAGACCATTCGCTACAGCTATAAATGCAAGGCGCTTATCGAAAGCTGGCGCAGCGATTGGCGCGATGCACAGCTGCCTTTCTATTTTGTGCAGATAGCCCCTTACAACTATTCTGGAGCCAAAGATGTGCGTCCGCACACTACCGAGAATCTTCCTGAGTTTTGGGAGGCACAGGCGCTTACCCTGAAACTGGCCCACACCGGCATGGCTGTTATCACCGACCTTGTGGATAGTATTGTCGATTTACATCCTTCGTACAAATGGGAAGTAGGCAGACGGTTGGCGTTGTTGGCTCTTCATAATCACTACGGGTTTACTCACCTTGTTTGCTCCGGCCCACTGTATAGCGGCATCAAGATAGTGAACAACAAGATTGAGGTAAGCTTTACCAATGTGGGTAGCGGATTGGCAAGCCACAACGGAAAACCGCTCGATTGGTTTACGATAGCAGGTGCGGATGGCAAATTCCTGCCGGCACAAGCAGTGATTGCAGGCAATAAAGTGATAGTATCCAACCCACAAGTAACACATCCGGTGGCGGTACGTTTTGGATGGAACGAAGCCGCCCAATCTAATTTCATCAACAAAGAAGGTCTGCCCGCCGCTCCTTTCCGCAGCGACAACCCCTGGGAAAAACTGTTTGAATAACGCCGTCTTTTGCTTCCTGGCAAGTGAACCCTGATTGTGTCTCCGGTTCTTTCTGATAAATCGGGAATTAATTAACTCACGATAAATATAAAATAAAGTATTTATCTTTGGGGAGAAATTAAAGTGGAATTGGCATAAAACATTGATACTTATTGAGCCACACTATTATAAACAACACAGCTAAAACGGATATATCATTACTTAAGTAATGATATAAGTTATTGTAGCCAATTAAAAAAACAATGAAAATCAATACTTATCAAGTCATTTTATTGCTTTTCTTAAATACCTATTCCTTATCGGGACAGGAAAAGACAACTTTTCAATGTGATACTGAAAAGAAATTAAACATTGGATTATTGGGAAAAGTAAAAACCATTTCAATTTTGACAACGTTTTCAAATGGCAATATTGATGAAGATTTATATTATATATTTGATAAAAATGGAATTGCAACAGAAGTTATTGGGAATGGTTTAGGTATTGATATAAAAAACAAAAAACTTAGAGAAGTAGCTATTCATTATAATTTTAAAGATGGAAAACTCATTTCAAAATTAAATAAAATGTCAAATGGTTTAGATGGAGAAATCTATGAATACGACAATCATTGGAATTTAGTTAATGAGAAAGATTATATAGATAATATTTTGATAAAAGAAATAGCAAAAAGATTTGATACTATTAATAGGCTCCAAGAAAAAGTTGAATATCTATATGGTGCATATAGTAACTACGATGAAAAATCTCAAACAAATAAAGCAAACTACATCAATGATAAAGAAACATATAAGTATGATAAAAAGAACAATTTAATTCTAATCATTTCAGAAGATATAAAAAGGGGAAGTACTCAAAAAACATACTATAAGTATGATACCAATAACAACAGAATAGAAGAAGGAAGTTGCGTCATTTTCAATAGTGATAGTAATTGTGTTTTTAAGCCTCATTTTGGTTACAAATATGATAATAAGGGTCGTTTGATAAAAAAAATAGAATTAGGACAATTTCATCCTCATAACACAGACGATATTTACAATTACAATAAGAAAGGATATAAAACAAGAGTAATAGGATACTATTATACATTCCCAAACAATGATTACAAAGTCGGGTATCAATACAATTATAAATTCAATAAATTTGGTAATATGACTGAAGAGTCTGAAATAATTGGTGATTATAGAAGAATTGATTTTGATAGTTATAAAAAGAAGACAATAAAATATGATAATCTCCAAAATATAGTTATTGAAGAATACTTGAACGAATATAGTACCCCGATTAGAGTTATTGTAAATAAATACGAGTACGATAAAAATGGAAATTGGACTAAAAAAGAGATTCTAAAAGGGACTTCATTTGATAGTTTGAAAACATTTCAGATTTCAACAAGAAAGATTGAATATTACGAATAAAAACTACCTATAATACAGGTTATATGGACTAGCGGGATTGAAAAATAGTACACCGAAATTTTTTCGAGTGCGCATTTTACTACGACAGTGAAAGCTTCCGCAACTCGCCAAATGCCCATTGTCTCAATTGTTGGCAATAAGATTAAAAAAATATGCGATGAAAAGAATTCTTATATCAATGCTGACAATTGTATTGTTGACTAACTGCAATAATTTGCAGAAAAAGCCAATTGAAACAGACACAAAACGTAATGTCATTACTGAAAAGAGTTATGATTCAACCATAAAACAAAAAGACAGAGAAAACGAAGAATCAAAAAGGGCAACTTGTATATTTTCAAATCCAGACACTTCAGTCTCTGGAATAAGAATTAGAAATGTAGTGAGCGTGAAAAACATTGTCGGTAAAAACACAAAACTAGAAGGCGACTCAACTCACATATTTTATTCAAATGACAGAAAACAAGTTTTAAAATTGACTATTCACCCCGGAGATTATTATAGTCAAGTAAGTGTATTCAGCATTTCATATTCTAAGGATCCGGAATCAAAGAGTCGAAAATTGAATTTCAAAGAATTCACAACAGAAAAGGGAATTAAACTTGGTCAGACTAAACAACAACTCATTGAGAAACTTGGCAAATGCTATGTGACAAGAGAGAGTACAAATGAAGATCTTGAACTATTTTATCAAATTAAATTGCCAAATGATTCAAAGACAAAACTATTAGAAAGAAACAATATGCCAATTTATTATGCTTCGTACAAATTTAGAAAGGATAAACTTTATAACTTTGAATTTGGATTTGAATATCCTTGAAAGAAATAGCCCTTCCTCAGTTCATCATAGTTTGTTCCACCAGATTTTTCATCGTAACGTGTCGTTACTTGGGAAGTAATAACATCCCGATATTTTATCGGGACTGTCTTTTAAGCTCAAAAGCAGGTGGACATGCCGTGTAAACAGGTGAGGATATATTGGTGTTATGACAATTATAAAAAAGAGACTAATGAATCAGAATCTTCTTCAAAACATAAGAAAGCATATTGACTTAAATCATAATGAAACATTGATTTTATTCAAGTATATAGAACAACGCAACTATAAGAAAAAGGAATTTGTATTACAAGAAAATAATATTTGTAGGAACTTATACTTTGTAGAAAAAGGGTGCCTGCGTATGTATTTCATAAATGAAAAAGCAATAGAGCAAATTGTTCAATTTGCCATAGATGGTTGGTGGATTTCAGACGTAAAGAGTTTTATTAATAGTACACATTCCGATTACTATATTCAAGCTATTGAAGATTCAAAAATTATTTCTATTAGTATTGAAGAATTTGACCGATTACTGAATGAATTACCAAAATTAGAAAGGTATTTCAGAATCATTATGCAAAAAGAATTGGCTGCGTTACAGTTTAAATCTAAATTGATGTATGAAATGTCAAAAGAAGATTTCTACAAATATTTTTGCACTTCATTCCCCGAATTTGTCCAGCGTGTTCCGCAATATATGATAGCGTCATACTTAGGTCTGACACCTGAATATGTAAGCGAACTTCGAAAAAAAATGTAGTTTCAATTTCTTAAACCAGTTTAATTTTTTGCGACGAGAAAACAGATAATTTTGCATCATGAAATAAGGGCGTTGATAAAGCAACCAATGCACTAAAAACGGAAGTTGTTATTATCTCTTCAAAGAGATGTTGCTGGTAAGCCAAATGATTTTAATAAATAACTTTTATTCAAAAAATGATGAGTGAAGAAAAAAAATTATCCGAAAAATTTCTTGAAGTAGTTAAATGTGAAGGAATTGTATCAATTACATCTTGGGGTGTAGAAACTCATGTTGTAAATACCTGGAATTCATTTCTTGTTATTACGGAAGATGAGCGCATCTTAATTCCTGCTTATGGTTTCAGAAAAACAGAGAAAAACGTAAATGTAAATGATAATGTATTGTTAACTTTAGGAACCAGAGAAGTTTTGGGGTATAAAGATTATCCAGGAACCGGTTTTCTTGTTAAAGGTACGGCGAAATATATTCGTTCAGGGAATGAGTATGACATGATGAAAAAGAAATTCTCTTTTTTGACAAGAGTTTTAGAAATAACTGTAACGAAGGCAACTCAAGTGTTATAGCAAAGTTATATCGTTACTTGTGATTAAAATTGGGTTCCGAAAGTGATTAGAACCCAGTTCATCCTAACAAGTCGTTACATTTAAAGAAAAAGCATCCCGATCATTATCGGAACTGCCTTGTAAATAAGGAGCTCGAAGTTAAGCTTTATTCCGTAAGTCAGGACGAAAGTCCTGCTATGTGGTAATACTATTAGGCTTTACCTCTGCTGCGCGTAATTTTTCCCCTTTTCTTCGTGGATAATTCTCCTTCTTCCTAAAAGATATCCCTTCGAAAAAGAAAAAATACCCTTCAAAAGAATAGTTTGAATCCTCAAAAAGAAAATTAGAAGCTTCAAAAAATTGTTTGGAGCCTTCTAATTAATATTTCTACCCGTCAAAATTATTTTTTGACTCTTCAAAAAATAGAAACTTATCTTCAAAAAACTTTTTTGACTCTTCAACCTAAAAAGATGAAGATATCAAAAACTTTTTTGACCCTTCAAAAGGGGAAAAGTACCCTTCTAAAAATAGTTTTACCTCTTCAAAAATAAAATATGACTGGTCAAAAATAGATTTGAACCGTCACAAATATTAAATAATGTCAAAAAACAGGGGAATTTAGGGCAAAAAAGGGCAATATTGCAATAATTGATCTTATTTGACTCCCCCAAAATTGGATTCAGTCGATTTCGATATTAACTTTGATCATTGTTCCATCCAAAAAGGGAGAGAACAACGTTGATTTTCATCGACTTTCGGTTCACTTGCGGGTGAACATCAACGTTGTTGAACGGTAAGTTTGGCAAGTACATAGATTATCCAAAATTTGCGGTGTAAAAACTCCGAAGGAGTTAACCGTGAATTGTAAATCAGCGAAGCTAATAACCCCCGGTGAAGTGAAACGTAACCGGGGGGAGTGAAAGCCCCACGTGCAACAACCCTGTAAGGGTTGAACTATAATGTATTACAATTGAACCCCTACAGGGTTCTGGGTTTGTTGGGTGCATCCTAATCCCTCAATTGCATTGGGGGTTATTAGCTTCGCTGATTTTCAATTCACAGTCAACCCTTTTCAGGGTTGTGGTTTTGGGTATTGAAATGCCATTTGTACGGATATTTGAATTTTGTTATTGAAATAAACCGCATATTATCAACAATTTAATTACAGCGATCTAAGCGCTTATACCGAAAAAATAAAAGCAAACCCATGAAAACAAGTACCGCAGTTTTGCATTTAAAGAGCAAGCATCCTCAGAAAGTTTACAATCTTGCCGGTAAAGTAAACTCCAATATGGTTGCAAACAGCCAGATCTTTACATCTCCCGATCCGACAATGGAAGATTTCGGGGCGGAAGTCACAAAACTTGATACCGCCCTTAAAGAAAAAGATGGGAGTAAGGTAAAAAATCAGGCAATCATCGACCAGGTAGAGGTGGTGTACGCCATGCTGAAGTTGCTGCTTATCTATGTCAACAAGGTGGCTAATGGCGATGTGTCCGTTATTTTGTTTTCGGGCTTTGACTGCAACAGTGAGCCTGTGACGCACGATATTCCCGGCAAAGCCGTGATTAAACGAATTGAAGATGGAAGTGTGGTCTGTAGCGCCAAAATATTTATGGATGCCATGGCTGATGCCGACCGCTATAAGGTGGAGACCACCTTCACACCCGAAATTGCGGACAGTTGGAAAACCGTTATTGACTTTGGCGGAGTGAGAAGGCTTGAACTAAGAGACCTTGCAGCCGGGCAGAAAATTTATATCCGGGTGTCGGGTGGAAGTACATTCGGGTGGGGAACACCCAGCGAACCTGTGGCATTTATTCCCCGATAAATTGTTGACGCTTCTCTCTTGCAGTATTTATTTGACATTACGGAAGGCCGCTGAGAAACGCTAAAAAATACCCGTTCCATCGGATTTGGCTATTGCTGATTTTAGCTTCGCTTGTTGGCACCAATTATAAAACAACAGATAACTATGATTCAAAAACAAGGTAACAAGATTGCTTTGATTTTTATTGGGATTTCAATCCTGGTAACAATAACAGGATTGATCATTGGGTTTGTAACAACAGATGATTCAAATTCCGGCTTGATTATTACAATTGGTTTAGGGATTGGACAACTTTCAGGATTAATAATGCTTATTAGAAACGGAACTATAATGAAAACTGTCTTCTGGAAAATTATAGCTTGTTTTATGGGATTATTGATTGTCGGGGTCATATTTAAAATACAACATTGGGCTGGAGCAAATATGCTAATATCTACTTCGTCTGTTGGAATAATAATTACTTATTCGGTGCGATTTCTAACAAAGGAAAAGAGAGCTTTTTTTGATTTTTTGAAATTTATCTGCGTAATTACTGCTTACACTGGCATTATACTCGTTTTTCTGCATTTAATAACAAGAGACTTAATGCGAATAGCCCATTGCTTATTATGGATTACGATAATATATTTCATTGTCAATGGATACATAAAAAGGACATTATTTGAGAATTAACCCGTCCCTCAGTTTATCATAGTCTCTTTCCTCGGAAGCAGATAAAGATTTATTCCGTAAGTCACGACTAAAGTCCCTCTATGTGGTGATATTAATAACCCCGGCCTTAAGGTCGGGGTTAATTAATCTTCCTGTTTGTATCGGGCTTTAGCCCTGAAAAATAAGATTTTAGTGAAATATGGGGAGGTTAATTCTTATTTCGGAACTCGTCTTCGACAGAAGACAAACGCAAGATAGATATATCGAGAACAGATTCAGGATTGAAATTTATTGAACAAGCTCGTTACAATAGGGATAATTTGCCTGTATTACATAAACAAATTAAAATCAAATAAACAATATGGAATGGTATCATTATGTATGCGCATTTTTGGCCGGAGCGATTTTGGCCAACTTTGTTCCTCACTTTGTGCAGGGAATTTCGGGAAATTGGTTCCCTACCCCTTTTTCTAAACCTCATGGCATAGGATTGTCATCGCCTTCATTAAATGTACTCTGGGCCTTATTTAATCTTGTAATCGGCTATTTGCTTTTTCGGTTTGCAGGAATATCAACCGATGATAATCTTTCAATCATTGTGTTTCTGGGAGGAATATCGGTACTGAGTTTATTTTCGAGCATAAGATTTGCCTCCAAATATAAAGAATAAGAAATCAGGTTTTGATGATAAAGAATTTAAAATTAAACACGTTCAGGGCATTCCGAAGCCGTAACTACCGATTATATTTCACAGGGCAATCGGTTTCATTGATTGGTACCTGGATGCAGCGTACAGGCGTGAGTTGGGTGGTTTACACCATGACGCATTCGGCACTTATGCTGGGTATTACCATCTTTGCAACGCAGTTTCCTTCGTTTCTGCTTTCGTTGTACGGTGGTATTATTTCCGATCGGTATAACCGGTATAAAATAATGCTTGTCACTCAAACAGCCGCTATGATTCAGGCGGTATTGATGACCATTTTGATACTTAGCAACCGATATACCGTGTGGGAAATTCTCGGGTTGAGTGTTATTCTTGGAATCATTAATGCCTTCGATATGCCAGCACGGCAACCCATGGTACATGAAATTATCCACGACAAAACTGATTTGCCGAATGCACTTGCGCTAAACTCGTCCATGGTAAATCTGGCGAGGGTGCTTGGACCTGCTTTGTCGGGTATTATATTGGAAAAGCTGGGTGCCGGCATTTGTTTCTCTCTCAATGCCTTGAGTTTCGTAGCGGTAATAGGCTCACTACTACTTATGAAACTACCCGCTTACATACCGAATCACGCAAAAAAGAAAGCTACTTCTGAACTTAAGGAAGGTTTTATGTATATCAAAAATACGTCAACAATAGGAATGATATTGCTTATGCTCACCTGTATAAGTCTGCTTGTATTGCCTTACAATACCCTTTTACCTATTTTTGCCAAGGTAATTTTTAAGGGCGATGCCACCACTTTCGGATATATTAATAGTTTTATTGGGTTGGGAGCATTGGGTGGAGCCTTCTTTTTAGCCTCATTAAAACCGGGAACCGATCTCAAAGTTATTTTACTGGTGAATACCATTGTTTTTGGGGTTTGTTTAATTCTTTTCTCGCAAACAAACTATTTCCCATTGGCCATGTTATTTGCAACTGTAACCGGATTCGGGATGATGTCGCAATCAACCATTGGCAACACTCTAATACAAATAGAATCGGCTCCACATATGCGAGGCAGGGTTATGAGCTATTTTGCATTGGCGTTTTTCGGGATGCTTCCGCTGGGCAGTTTGCTTACCGGTAGCATTTCACAACTAATCGGAGCTCAGAAAACCTTACTCTGTCAGGGAGTAATAGCCATAATTATTGCCATTGTATTCTCCAATTTTCTGAGAAAGGATAAGTTAAATAAGAGAAGTGCGAAAAAATTGGAAGAAGTAAATGTAGTGATGAAGAATATATAATTTTCAAAAATATGAACACAACCAATCAAAACACTGCCCTGTTAGTCATGGATATGCAGGTGGCTATTATTAGCAAATTACCTTCCGAAAATGAGATTGTAGGTAAGGTAACCGAAGCCATTGCTCATGCACGCACCAACCACATACCGGTGATATATGTAGTGGTGGGATTTAGACCCGGAATGCCGGAAGTTAGCCCAAACAATAAAGCTTTCACAGCAAGTAAAGAAAGAATGGGTACCGGCAACACGAATGAATTTATGACAATTGATGCTGCTGTAGCACCACTTCCGAATGAAATTGTCGTTACCAAACGCCGTTACAGTGCATTTACGGGCAGCGACCTGGAAGTAATTTTACGTGCGCAAGGTATACAACATCTGGTTCTAACGGGCGTTTCAACCAGTGGAGTTGTTTTATCCACGGTACGCGAAGCTACTGATAAAGACTACCGCCTCACTGTATTATCCGATGGGTGTACCGATGGGGATCAGGAAGTACATGGTGTGTTGACCAGAAAGGTTTTTCCACGACAGGCCGATGTAATGACAGTAGAAGAATGGATTAAGATTTACTCCGTAAGTAAGGATTAAAGTCCTTCTATGTGGTGATACTATTAACCCCGGCCTTAAAACCGGGGTTAATAGTATCTCATTCCACCCTAATTGCAAATCCGATGACGGAATGGCGCTAGGAATCTGCGATTCTAACTACATTGAACTACACTTATCCTATCTCTTTTTTCAATATAAAATCAAACTTATTCTTTTATAAAATGCAAAATTCTAATCCAATCAGTACTTTCTACTTGTAATAAATATGAACCTTTTTGGAGCATATTCACTGATAATTCATTCGCGTTTTCATTACTTAGCAGCAGTCGCCCGGAAATATCCAACACTTTAAGAATCTTTATTGCACTGTTCGATTTCACATGTAATATATTCTGAACCGGATTTGGGAAAATGCTACATACTGATGGAGATAGTACAATATCCAATGCTAAGGCGACAGATCTCTGAGTAACAACAATTGTTTGAAAAATAACTCCTGTGGCACTGAGTGTTACATTTGCTGTTCTTATTGCCCCTGTGTTGGCAGTGGCTGTAAGAATCAGTGTTGCGTTACCTGTAATGCTGGTTGGACTTACTGTCAACCAACTTTGATCTGATGTCGCATTCCACGATGTGTTTGAAGTTATGGCTACATTGACAGTACTATTAGCAGACTGAGCTATTGAGGCGGTTGATGAGACAACGGTTAAAGTTGGTTCTACAACCGTAAAAATGGTACTGTGTGTCGAATAATTAGTCATATACGTCCACACGGAGTTTTTGTAATAATACAAAACACACCGGTATTGTCCGGCTGGCAAATCTACACGTCCATTAATTACCACCGTTGACGGAGTACTTGTTTCAAGGATAGCCATTTTCTCGCCAAATGTTCCCAAACTCATATCTTTGCAGTGGATAAAGTTACGGATATTTTTGAAGAAGATTATACCTTTGTTTTCAATAATGGACTCTAAAAGTGTAAAGGGCGTTAAACTAAACACGATTAATCGATGTAGGGTTCAAGGAATCACACTTTTAGAGCTTCTTCAGAGAGTTTGAACAGTACTTAAAGATATACCCATTTGTGGTATAATCTTGAATAAAAAATGAGTAAAGACGGCATGAAGAGGTACCATTATTACTGTTAATTATTCACTCTTAATGGTTTATTGGTATGGAAACTCCTTTGAAGTATTCGATTGGATTTGATTGTAGCAAAGATGATCTGGAAGCAGCTCTTTTACTGACTGATATTCAGCATAACACGGTAGTGAAAGCTACCCGTAAGTTCACAAACACGCAAAAAGGGTTCTCCGATTGCGGTTATTGGATCACTCATCATTGCAAACTGGATATTCCTGTATGTGTCTGTATTGAAGCTACGGGCAATTATCATGAGAATGTAGTATTCTATCTTTATCAAAGGGCTTACAAAGTGAGTGTTGTGTTGCCCAACAAGGCAAGAAAATACATGCAAAGCCTTGGTTTGAAGAGCAAGAATGACAAGATAGATGCCAAAGGTCTGGCTCAAATGGGGGCAGAACAAAACCTTACCTTATGGCAACCGTTCTCAGAAACGATCTATGACTTACGGGCATTGACCCGTTATTGCGAACAGCTTGCCTGTCATCGTACTCAATTTATGAACCAGCTTTCCAGCATGCAATCGGGTATGTATCAAATGAATGATGTCGCTAAAGGGTTACAGGAGCTTATTGATTTGACAGGAAAGCAAATAGACGAGACAAAGACTAAGATACAAGAGATGATACAATCGGATGAGAAGATGAATGAGCGCTTTAATAAGATTCTTCCAATTAAAGGATTGGGATTTCTGACCTTGGCCACTGTTGTTGCCGAAACCAATGGTTTTGAACTTTTCCAAAATGAGCGGCAATTAGCAAGTTATGCCGGTTACGATGTAATTGAAAATCAATCGGGGAAAAGGGTTGGTAAGACTCGAATTTCAAAAAAAGGCAACAGCCATATCCGGCGTATTTTACACATGTCTTCTCTGAATGTTGTACGCTGCAAAGAACAAAAATTTGTGGATATATACAATCGTATTATGAGCAAAACGACCGTGAAAATGAAGGCATATGTGGCTATTCAACGAAAATTATTATGCCTGATTTACACGCTATGGAAGAAAAATGAAGCATTTGATGCTCATTATCAACGAACATCCGGTAATGCAGAGCAAGAGGTTCTCTTTCCGCACGGTTTCGCAGAAACCGTAAAAAAAGTAGGTGAGATAAACCCACCTACTCAAGATGAACTTCCGTATAAAGCTTTCGCAGGGAGTCCTCTTTCCGCAATGCAAATATACGACAAAAACAATTAATTGATTTGTTTTTTAAGACAGTACCTTGAACTAAACAAC
>Ga0302285_10001678_pt1 | contig 12396 bp, 10 predicted proteins | sample III_Fen_E2_2_FD_200455 | JGI IMG/M metagenome (GOLD analysis project Ga0302285, IMG submission 200455) | Peat permafrost microbial communities from Stordalen Mire near Abisko, Sweden - III_Fen_E2_2 | ecosystem: Environmental > Terrestrial > Soil > Wetlands > Permafrost | place: Sweden: Abisko...
TTTGATATTGCGCCAAAACGAAGAATACACGAAAGTAACCAACCAATAGCAAGTTGTCTTTGATAACGTATGAAGTATCAATACATGAATATAGAAGCATCTCTTTGCCGATTTGTTAGTTTTTAATAATTAACTGGAAACGCGGTAGAATCTAGATACTTGAGATAAAAACCATTTTGAGAATGGCAGAATAACGATATTGAAAGATCATAGGAAATCGCGGGAGAATAGTTAAAGTACAAATATTATTAGGTGTGGGTGGTTTTGCTCAAAAACTGGAAGTTCTAGCCTTGTTGCAACAACAAAACTGCTGATTCTTCATTGGGAAATAAGAATAAAACACGTTGCTTATCTAAGTGTCTTGAATCAACCCAGAGGATGTAACCATAGTAGAAGTAAAAGAAGTCGTAACAGTAGTAGCAAGGGGGTGGTGGATATTCCTAACTAATGAGTGGTTTTAGCTAATAATAGCTTCATCAAGAAGACAGCATGCAATGCAGTGAAGTAATGACAGTGAATCAAACAAACGGGTTGATTACTTCCAATAATAATCATAACCTCAGTGCAAATAGTGATTAATAAATCAACCACAATCACAACAACCATAAGAATCTTGGGATTGATCGAAAAGATCATGAAAAGAAGACACTTCAAGCACTCCAAAAAGAGTTTGATATCATGCAGTTCAATTATGCTAACGAAGAGTAAATCAACCAAAAGTAGTTTTTGGAGTAATTTTATACATTTCCGACTTTTCTTTTCACTTTATTTCAGCTACAGTTTTCAGATAAACCGTCTGTGTAAGAGGATTTCTTCAGAGAAGCACGCCTAGGACATCGCTTGTAAGTTTCCACTTTACAAGATGATCCGATCGATTGTGAAGAAGTTCCTTCTGAATGAGCTTGAACTGCTGTTCTTTGGGTATGTACTTGAGGAGAGCAAGTGGAAAGTTGACGATATTGAAGTCAGAAAGCATGCATATTACATGAATGACTTCCTTAATATAACTGAAGTCAAAGATGTGTTGGATTACAAAGCTGTGCTATTGTATTTGATCTTGACAGCGTATGGCGTGAAGTTCTATCTCAACGAAGAAGCGGATATGGTAGTATTCAGTGCGCACATGAACACAATCGTCAAGGATTTTGCGACTTTATTTTAATATTGGTCGAAGAACTACGGATCAACTTCTTTTAAGATCGTTCCGAAATCGTTGAATAGGGTGTACAGGAACTTAATGAAGAAACCAACTGATTCGAATAAGCGATAGCATGAAGATTACAATGCACTTGTGGATGCGATAATTTAGATATCACCGCCGTATAATAATGAGAAAATGACTACTGTAGTAACTGCAGGGAATTCAAGTAGCAATAATAATAATAATAATAATCCTTCAGAACTTGGAGAGAGTACTGTGAAATAGGTGAAGTTAGAGAATGGTAGTACGAGAATAATGACGGGGAATGGGAATACAAAAATGCAAAGTATTAGTGGTAGTAAAACAACAGGAAGTGCGAATAATCAGAGTAACTATGTTTCATAGCATAACTAATTACTTAAGAAGATTGTCGAGAAAAAACAACAACAATAGTTGTAGGAATAGGGATAGCATTCTCCGAAGGCATTCAGCAATCAGAACCAAGCTACCATACAGCAAGGAGGTGTAACTGGTACAATAGGATACTAACAATAATATCAATAGTAGTATGGAGAATAATAGCAGTATCCCTAATCATCTACACATACCTTCAACCAACACCAACCTTAGCAGCAAATTCTGGAAAGCTAAAGAATCGATTTCTCAGGTGATTTTGGCGGCATGAATAACAATGGATCAATACATCTTCCCAACAATAATCCTACCAACACCATCCCCAGTGCAATCAGTAGAAATCACAATCCTAACAGCTTAGCACGCACTGGATCTAATAAGAACCCTCACCTTTAGCCTAACAACAACAAAGACATCGATACTTCTTCGTCTCACACTGGTTAGCTCTTAAAAAGAGAAAACAGTTTGCTTCAGGGATTAACTGGTACAAATGTGTTTAATACTGACTAACTGGATTTCCTCAATAATAACATCAATATCAACAGACCTTCCAGCAACAACAATTTTAACTTCAATCATAGCTATTCCTCCTTAGCACTTGGAGGTGGTTATCCATCGTTCCTGCACACCATTCCACAACAAGGTAACAGCAATTTAACAAATATTAACAATAACATTGCTAAATCTGGGAATAATACTACAATTCTAAATCAATTAACTAATAATCTCGACACAAACAATATCAACATCATCAATAACAATAACTTTGGAATGTAATTGAGTGGCAGCTTTGATAATCCTATGGGCACTACTGCTGCAGCTGCTGGTGTGATTGGTAATAATAATCCACTTGGCGCATTCAATACAACAACAGCCATGGCATTTTCAAATGGGTTTATTGGATAAAATCACAACAACATCAATATCAATATTAACAACTCCTTTACATCTAATCAAGCAGGGTTCAATAATAATAATACTAATCTCTACTCATAATTTTAAGGCTCCTCAGCTGGCTAACACTAACCCTCCCTGCATAATCTCCTCTTCCAGACACACCAAAAGAAGAAGAAGAATAAACACAACTGGTCCAAAGTAGAAGAATGACGATGAAGATGATTGACACAAATCATACCTTTTTTGTTGATTTCATATATTTTTTGTGTTAATTAGATGTTGTTGTGGCTGCTTTAACACTTCACCTAAACAGATACCTCCCCTCCCTCTCTCCATTCTATCATTAGTCCCTTAAATTTATCTTGATCACAATTTATGTTCCCCCTACTGTCGCTTAAACACTCAAACATTTTTTGTTATTTTAACTTTTTCAGCACGACAAATACGAAGACTAACTAACTGAGGAAAAATGCGTGCTGTACTGATTGTTACCTGGATTATTATAGAACCCCGATTCCTATGAAGAATCCTTAATCCTCGTACTGTATTTCGACAATATCGGCATTAGATTAGTAGAGTGATACAATTTCATGTAATTCCCTGTTTGTGTCTACGTAAAATCCTCCGGACAAGTAGATATCCCATCACCTGAATGCATAGCTTCTACATCTCTGAAAGCTTAAGCTTAGAATCTCTTCGGCTTGCATAGCGCTTTAAGATCATCTAGCTGCTAGATAAGTAACTGCGTTGCAGAGTGATTCGAAACAACATTTCTGTATTTCTTGATAGTAAATTCGCAAATATCTAGTATCTCCTAAGCCTCAATGTAATCACCACCAAAACACACAGCTAACCTTGCTTGCTTGATTCCATGCACTCCAATCTATCGACAGTAAGCGACCATTAGTAGCTACATCCATTCGTAGGGTTAAGCATTGCAGCATTCATCCGACATGAGTATATTACTAGTTAACTATGCTCTGATAGATTTACTGATTGAGTTGAATGTCAAAGTAGATTTTAACATAACAACATCAGGCCCTCCATCGATTTCGAACACTAATTGATATTGCATACCACCGCTCAACAATGGAAGATGAAACTCATTGATTAGCTGAGTTTTCTTGTTTTTGAATATTTTAATAATAATCCCTTTAGCTACGCATCCGATTAACGTGCTAGCTGCGAGAGTTAGAGATTCAGATAACGTTGAAAGGGAGGAGACAGGAATGCAGTTATAACAAGGATTAGATTGCTCCATAGGTTAGGACGATACATCGGAAGGTTATTAAGATCTCTGCTGTTCTGAGTTATCTTATTTAGAAGTCTTCCTTGAAACTGAACTTTCTTGTTCATCATTTAAATTAAAGACATTAACAATGATTTGACTGCCATTTCCCTCCTCAGCATCCCCTAATCCGCTCTTCTTTACTCTTCTATTTATCCAAGCACTTCCATCGTTGTCTTCTTTAGAAAAATTAGTCAAAAACATACAACTAGCCATGACATTTTGATGCCTTCTTCGTTTGAGTACATCAAGCGCAATTCTTAATCCATCTTGGTGTTCGTTGTACTGCTTGTAAAAGCTATTACTGTTACTGATAGTTATGCCATTTCCTTTTCTCATTTGTTTGATTGTAGGTTTGAACACTTTAATCACATTCTCCTTGGTGACTCTCGTCAGTGGACACAATATTTACTACCCTATTCCTTGAGATTCATCTACTTTGATGATACAAAGCCTATCATTAGGACTGAGTACATTCAGAAATCGCTTGAATTGCTTTCTGAGCATCTTCCAATTCCCTTCAGAGAAACTCTCTCCGCATTCTAATACGCATACCAAATCGATGCAAGTTTTGTATTGCGTTGGCTCGACATCGATTCTGATTCCACAAAGAACCTTCTGATGAATTGACAAGCAGCCTGAATTCACAAGGGAATATTAGACTAATCGAGCTTTTAATAAGTCCATGCTATCGTTTTTAGCTGAAATCGTGGAAGATTCACTTAATGAATCCTCAGAATTTAGAAGTTATTAGAGGATTGGTGAAGTTATTGATTTTTGAAGAGAATCAGAGATGGAAGATTAAGGAGGCTATTTTAGAGGTTTCTTGAAAGCGATTTGCTAGTTGGAAAAGAAACAAGACATAAGAGTTAAGAGAGAGAGAGAGAGTTGCAGATCAGTGGATTTATGGAAAATATTAATAATATTAGTTGTGGAATGATAGACTATTTGATAAAGAATATTTGTTTGATTTGATCTTTGTAGACAAAGCCAGTGCTTTAAGAGCTTCATCACACAATTAATCGATTCCACCCATTCAGCCAAAAAGAGTTATTTGTTTAGTAATTAACTGTCCCAACTCTGAAAATTACAAACCAGAACGACAAGGGGAAAAGGCATTATTTATTATTAAAAAATCTTGATAAATATGCAAGAAACACAAAATCTCAAAATTGTTGATGATAATTGCATAAATAGCTTGATTTTAATAAACAAAAGATTAATAAATTGGAAAAGAATTTAGGATCAGAATCCAAGACCTAGATGCTTTAATAAACACGAAAAAAATAGGATTATTTATAATTACAATCTTGTTGGCAAATCAAATAGTCAAAGAAAAGCAGAGAGAGAAAGATATATCTATTGCAGCCTTAATAACTAATACAATCTAACTTATTTGTAGAAACAACACAGAACCTTAAAGTGCTTCTCATGGAAACAAAGGAACAATCCATTTTAGACCTACCTAACTAGAACTTAGGTAGTTATTCGTTTTCAATCAGTTCAGGTGAGCGCAACACAGGGAACTACTTTTGCAATGACTTCGTTGGACTACCAAGCATTCCACAAATCGGAAAATATGGTAAATTCGGGTATGAAACGAATAATGTTGGATTACTTGCGGCTATGGAATGTATCGTCACTAAAGAAGGTAAAGTAATTACCACTAGCAGCAGTGAGGAACTTACTATACCAGAAGAGGTAAAGCAGATATTGATAAATATCCCTGATAAGATCAAGATAAATCAGAATAAAGATAAGAAACCAAACCAAAACAATAACAAGAATAATAAGCCTAATTATGGTAAGAATAAGCCCAAATATGTCAAAAAGAAAGATTACTTTGAAGATGACCATCATCAGCAGCAGCATCAAGACACTGACTTCCTCGAAGAAGAAGAAAAAATCAATCCTGACAAAGATGATCATATCGAAAAACCAAATATCTAATAAGATGCTTTTAACCAAACAATCTATCCAAAAGCAAAATTCATTAATTTCTTGTGGACGATCAGCTTCCAATCAGAGAACACCTTCGTCAACAAAGAAGGCGATAGCTTAATGAATTTAGTTATCCATCCGTATGTGTTTTAAGTCATCAATTTCGAAGCTACAAAAAGAGATTTTAAATAAGTCCCCTTGTGCATTGCATCACCTCTCGGGGTGAGTGAATACAAAGAAGCTACACATTAAGCTGTGTCGTTTGGGGAACTGCGCAGTGAATATCTGAGTGTTCACTTGAAAGGACCTTCGCTGTGTTTTTCACCAAATAACATGAAATTCTACATGCAATCAGAGTGCCCTATTAGTACATTTTACTCGATTGTGCTGTCAGAAGATGGATTCTATTATGTGACGTATCACTGGAACGTCAATGATGGTGAACTCAAGGGGTAGTTGCAGGAGCTGATTGCATCGGCAACGTCGCTTAAAGGGATTCTAGAGTTTCTACCAATTATGCTACCACCAGATAATCCTGCAGTTATATAAGTAGTTTAACTGTTTGATATGTTCGGAAAGAAGGGCAAGAACGAGGAAGAAGGAATGAAAAAGGAGTGAAGATATGAAACAATTAAAGTGATGGTACTTTTTTATTAACGATAAAGAAAATGTAAAATGTGTGTTTAGATAGTTGTTTGTTTCTCAACAATGTTAGAATAATTTGAATGTATTTTCAAGATGATTATTAGTGTAACTCCTTGTGGTTTTTGTGAAATAAATCATGAAATATCATCAAAAAAGCACCTGATGGGAGAGAAGTATCTAAAATATGGAATAAATATTTTAAATAAATCTCAAACACAAGATTGATATGATAGAATTAATTATATTGATAATTGTTTTTTATTTTGAATATATTCTGACTCTCTTATTATCTCTCCTTCTTTCCTTTCTTTTTCTGTTTCTTCACTCTACTTATTTTTCAACCATAATATTCTGTTTCTTTGTAAATGCTAGAAACCATGTTTTCGATAAAACTAGCTCAGTATCATCGATTCCCATCTTTAATCGAAGTTCCTTGGCTATATTCAAGAACTCCTTTTTCGTCAAAGCTGCTTACTCCTCTTTGAGTTTTTCAACAAGTTTGACTTCAAATCTTGCCTTCAATTCCTCAAATGCTCTTTTCTGCTAATAGGTATTATCATCCTCAAGTATATCTGTGTTTCCATCACCAGCTTTATTCGATGTAGGCTCACTACTCTAATTTTAAGCCTTTTGTACCTTTACAATCTTATCAGCGGATGTAATTAATTCTTCTAAAAGGGAGTCGTTATCCTATGGCATTGCTTGCTTTTATTTTTTTAGATTCTCTTTTGCAGTGAGTCTCTTCATTTCTGCTTCTTTCTTGAGATCTTCCTTGTTCGGCATGTAACTCGTATCCCTTGGTAATTAACCCTGTTTTATGTAACAAACAATTTTAAATACATCAAATTCATGCCTAAATCATCAAAATATTTGTGTTCTTACTGATTCTGATTCTTATTCCCATCGATATAAATTCGTGTAGAGTATTCCTAGCTGTTTGCAGGCAATTTTCCTTGGATATCTCTTAGCCAATCTAACAGCATAGTTCTTGAAAGCATCTGAGAAATTGGTTCGTAATGCAGTTTTTGTGTATCCTTTCTTATTAGAACTAAACGATTCATCTGACTACTATTCTAACTCGTGAGATGCCTTACTTTAAGAAGAGCTAGCTATTACTTTTTGATTACCGTAAATGTCCAAAGAATGATGAAGTTGTTGAGAATTCTCAGGATTATAAGAGAATGACGACACATTGATAGCTTATTATTTTGAACTAACTTGTTCTTGTTTCTTTTGTGCTAGCGACTACTTCTGGTATGCTTCAAGTTATTGCTTTTTCTTAAGGATTTCGTCTAATTCAATATTTAAATTGATTTTCTCCTTGGTGATAGATTCAATTCGACTATTAAGACTTTGCAATTCTTGCTGAATCTTAGATGGATCACTGCTGTTGGATAACTAATAAGACATAAGGGATTGTTTAGCTGTTACAATAAGCTTTTTTTAGTGCTTTTTCTCAGTAGACAAATGAAATAACAATACGAGTTTAATGTTTTTTGTGTGATACTTTACGATTATTTGCAATTCGAAATCTAAAAATCTAGGTGGCTTTTATGTAGATTTTTCTGATAAAAACATAATTAGTTTATCTTCTTCTGTAGAACCAATAGCAAAAAAATATTTTATTTTTTGGAGGAATTATTAGTAGTTTCACATCAAAATCAATAAATTTCGAACTTCAGTTCTTCAAAGCATTCATTGACCTCGATTTTTATCACAGAAAGAAATTTCGTTGTATTTTTATAACTTAAAAATTCCCTTACTTTTTGTTGTAAGAAAGATTTTAATTGTTAAACATCTCCTGCTATTTCTCAACAAAAGCACCTTGTATAGTTGTATGGGAAGAAAGAAATACTAGATAAATAAATTCACTCTAGACGTTTGATTGTTTAAAGGGCTCAGTAACAAACAACTAAACAAAGCAAATTCAAAGCTTTCATTTTGAGATATCTTTTTTTTAACATAAGTTGGCTTTTTTAATCAATTAATTAGCGAACAATGAAATCATTTGCCTTGTTGCTTATTTTGATTCTATCATGATCATATTGATTCTCTTTCTCTTAGCGCTTCTAATTCCTCAAAAAAGGACTCTAGAATAATTAATTACATCTCAAGTCCTTTTATTTTTTGATTTAGTTATATGTGCATGCTATTTTAGATTGTTTTATTTTTGATTATTTCTGGCAGCAAGGTCAAGATTTGAATTAATTCAGGATTGATCTTTTGCTTACTATTACCAATTTAAAAGATATTTTTGATAAATATAAACATTTATCTAGTTGATTCCTATTTGTGGCTGGAAATCAATGCATTTCTTCTACAAGATGTAATATCGAAAATAACCTTTCTGATGTGATTACATCAATAAGTAATCCATAATAAATCTCCCCCTCTTTTATTTGATATAGTAGTAATCACAGTCAATAGTCAAGCGCACACCCCAACAAATAAACAAATTCAAACGTAAACAAACATACCAATATTTTATTTTAATATTAGCCATATGCGAAGCGTCCGCTTACCATCACCTATTTCTTAATCATAGCAGTAGCAGCAGCAACAACAACAGCCGTAAATCAAGCCATTTGGGAAATACCGTTGTATTTTCGTAGTTGTTGCTTTCATGGATCTGCTAGCTATCATCCTTCCAATGATAGCCAATTCGAATATCTTATAAGTCCCTGAGCTAGATAACAGTCTGCAGTCTCAAATCGGCCAGAAGCAATTCAAAGATATCCGTATCATATCCAGTGATTCACAAGCTAATGAAATCATGGAGTGTCCAATTGGATACAAAAATCTGCTTCAATATAACTTCGAAGGTCTGCATGAATTCATTTCCTGTGGATAATAGATATTTCACAAGGGCGATCCAAGAATCGAGCAGAGTTTGCATGGATAAAATTAGAATCTACACTGCACTGATCATCCAGAAATCTAGCAGATGGAATTCAACTAAGTCCCTTATGGCGAGAAGACAAAATTGCTGTTTTGCGGAAAGTATCTTGAGAAGAACATAGAGCTCAAGGCACAATGCGAAGAATATGAAATTGAATGCTCCAGATTAGATAATTATGAAGCAAGCATATGTGCGGGGTCTTTCGACGCGTGCCCTATTAACGACATATCACTGGTAAGCAGCGAAGAGATGAGCTCCTCTGAGATTCCGATTCTCTCTACGAGCAAAATTGCACAGAATAAAATGCCAATTTTGAGTTTTGCACTCGTTGAAGGGTCCATTAAATGCAAATCATCGCTAGGTACCCCTCACACACAAGTGGTAGAAAATAAGATAATTTTTGAACTATTTTGTTTGTTTGTTTGTTGAATCCCTTAGCTACCAGTAAAACCCAGAGAGATATCCACTGGGTCTTCAAACAGAATCAGCTTTACTAGAACTCCCCTTACGGAGCTTGTCATCCTAACTTTCTCTTCGAACATTTGATCTAAATCGAAGAACCTAAGTTGCTCGCTTCCAATGGGCTTGAATGGCTGCTCGACCTGAAGGATCTAAACCTCAGTAGCTTTTACAAATACAGCGTGTTGTATTAACGATAAATAGCTTGGAATCCAGCATCCTTGAACCTCAAATCTTCCTTAGAAAACTGGAATGAATCTGGCTGGTAGAATCTTTCAGATTTGCAAATCTTCTTCACTTGCATCAACATCATTGCAGCGTTTTTAATCATCCTGACGAGTTGGTATTCCTCTCCGAAGAATGAGAGCCTGAAGATATTCACGAGGATAGTTTAAATCACGATGCTCTGGGTGCTGTTCTTTACAAATATTCTCAGATACCGCAGGATGTTTAGAGAGATCGAGCATACTAAGAATTTGACTTCGCCTGTAATAACTGCTGAAGTTTCAGGAGCTCATTCGTTTTACAAGAGAAAGATTGATGTGTATGATACGTTCATGATCGTTATGATGACTGTCTCGATATTCTTTGCAGTCATGCAGAAATGGTACTACACAAGGAATATTGTGATTGCAGAAACTGATTATGTCTTAAAACCAAATCAAGCAATACCTTCAGAAGTTGAGAGCTTCCATCCGTTTTATGATGAATCTTAGTTGTGAGAGGGTAAATCAGACAAGAGAAGCAAAAGGAAAAGGGATGGATAGAAGGGTGCCTTTTGAAACACTTAGAAAAAGAAAATTAATTATGGAGATATATAAGAGATATAGATACATATATGGAGTATATTTTCAGATATGTTGACCCGAAAAGGCAGGAAACATAATTTGAGCTATTGAGATAATCAAATACAATATTATGTGTTGGTTATTTCATTGAAACGTATGTGATAATAGAAGGGAAAGGTGCACTTTCAAAAAAAAGACAAAGAAAGACAACAACATAGTTCAATCATACAATATTAATTATTTATTTTAAAGGACATTATTCAGGTTTGTTGCTAGCAAGTCCACCATAGAGACCCTCTATTATCGACGTTGTTATTGCAGCATTATAAGTCACAAACTCCCTTAGAATGTCATTGATTTTGATGTTGTTGGTATTTTTCCTAAAAAGTCATTTGCTTTTAAATAACTAAATTAGCTGTCCCTTGGACTTGATAGCATAGAAAAATTCAAAGAAATGAATAATCTCTTAGAAATCTATCTCAAGATTCATTTCATGCTCGCCGTTGCTATGAGCAATTAATAGTTAGATTACCATGAAATGGCAACAGAAGCGAAAGAACAAAGCAAAAATATATCTGATTGGAATAATTGTTAATTTTGAAATAAGGCACAAAAGTATTCAGAATACTCTCTAGAAAACCGTATCAGGAGCTGTAGCCAACATTAAGTTAGTTTTTGACAAAATTTCATACTGATATACACTTTGTTTCATTGATTCCATTTTTGATAGTTTGATTATCATCTTAAAATATTTCCTCTGTTTTATGAATCAACTATCATTTCTTTGTTTTGATGTTTTTATTCTCTCATTTCTAAACCAGACAATCAGCAAGACAGATTTTTTGATTTTAGGATGGATTAGTTTTACTCCTTTGGGATTTTCCTCATAGATGTTTCAGTGATTTGTGGGTTGTTCCTGTATTATTCTTTGGTTGATTAGAAATTCAAAAAGAACTTGCATCAAAATAAAGCAAATGCTGGGCAAACACATAACTCCCATGATTATCTAATTTAAATAACCATCAAATACCTACACTGATTTCAAGTCAAAAAGCGGGGTAAATTCAGAATCTCCTGAGCAAATTGGATTTACTGAATTATCTTATTCAGTTTCAGTTGTTTTTTAAACTAATATCCACCCATAATCTGCATTTTTTCTCTCATAGCTTAGATGCACTTCAAAAATAGTCATCAAAGATTCAAAGAGAAGCAGAACAAGTAAATGAATTAAGATTTATTAGTTCTGTACTCAAAAGAATGTCTAGTTTTTGCTAAATCTAAGTATTTGCATATCGAATAATAATTTCAGAACTGATTCAAGAGAAATGAACAGCTTCTTTTGCCATAACATAAGATACTCTCTCTCTTTGAAATAATAATCAATTAATTGAATATCTCCCTCTCTCTCTTCCTTTAACTTAGTATCCATCGAAATACAAAGAAGAAAAAAATCAAAAAAGAATAATCTAATTCTTTTAAAATACCTTAATTTTCTTGTAAATTTACTCCAAATAATAACACTCTATCATAACACCCTCCCTCACATCAACGATGAAGAAAACCCCAAGTAATATTATAAGTATTGCAGCCTTAGCTATTGCTCCAGCAGCTTATTTCTGGTACAGACAGAACATCTATGATGCTGAAAGAAAATACCTTGGATTAAGCAAAAAAGCAGACTAGGACGCTACGAACAGTAATAAAGCGGCTGAGACAGACAAACAAAACAGTGAATAATAGTCTTGAGATATCTGAGAAGGAGATCCACGATTAACAAACGGTTATTGAGGATATTTGTGTGATAATAAACACAGACATATTCACACACGCAGACACAACAGCAGATTATTAGATAAAATAAGTATTAATTTCTGTTTGAATCCCTTCCTCTGTTGCTTATATGTTAAATATCTTCATATTAAAA
>Ga0302285_10001682_pt1 | contig 12378 bp, 9 predicted proteins | sample III_Fen_E2_2_FD_200455 | JGI IMG/M metagenome (GOLD analysis project Ga0302285, IMG submission 200455) | Peat permafrost microbial communities from Stordalen Mire near Abisko, Sweden - III_Fen_E2_2 | ecosystem: Environmental > Terrestrial > Soil > Wetlands > Permafrost | place: Sweden: Abisko...
TTTGTTATGACAACTATCTGATCAAATGTCTCAAGGAAGGCTGAAGAAAGAGCTTACTTTAATTAGCCTTTTTTGGGAATATTGTTTGTTAGATTGATCTATTAATTTATTCTGTCTTTGTGATGTTATCTTCTTCACTGGCTTTTCCTTTGTGAAATAATTCGAGAATACCAATGACTATGTTTGAAATATCCAATGAATCAAATTAAGTGTTTGATTCAAGAAACAAAACAAAAAAACAGACTGTTTGATATTAATTACACATTTTAAGTAGGCGAGCTTAACTTATCTGCGAAGAATGGGTCAGACAATAGGGAGAGACATGTGTGGTTGTGGAGAAGAAAACAAAGAACGAGAAGTGTATTTGCCTTCAACGTATTACCCATATGCATAAATCAATTAGCGTTACACTGACAATCATCCACGCACGTATCCAGGTGGAGGAGTAGGTGGATAGGCTAATAATGAATAGGATTAGACATCAATATTTAGCTATTCGTAACAACAACAACAATACTCGTAGCCATTACGCAAAGATCCAGCATTGTATAGTAGCCATAATAGTCAGCTTGGTTCTTCTACTTAGACACAGCGCGATATTAGCTTTAATAATAATAATATTTCAGCTGGATATGCTATTTAATAATAAGCAAACTAGATTAGCCCATTTGCTGATGTAATGAGTCCAATTTAAGTCGAATAGAATTCCCTTGTTGAAGTGAGTCCGTTCACTGCTTATCAAGGGTAAAATCATCAGCTTCATAAAGAAGTTGATAAATCTTTCAGGAGTTCAACAAGATACAATGAGAGAGTAAAGAGATTAGCTGAGATCGTAGGATTCGCTCCTGTGCTTCGTCTAACTGTCATAGGATCAGCGAATTTAAAGAAAGGATTGATATTAACGATCAACGCTTAGGGACTGCTTCATGGAGAACGCAATGAAAAGGATGGGTATACATATTTTGGATGCAAAAAGAAACCAAAAAGAGTTGATAAATTCGTTAGATAAACACAAATTATCAATGATTTTATCATCCCTCCAACAGACCCTTAGCAAGCTAAACTGTAAAGAGGCAGACACTTTTAAATCAGGTATGACATAACCAACAACTTCTATTGTTTAGTTGATCTTGGAGTTGGGTTTGGTGCTTTCAAAAAACTCGATATTCCTCATATACTTCGAAATCATGATCTCATCAATTTCGGGTTAACCTTGTGCACAATTAAATTCATCACACGTTAGAACCCAAATAAGTCATTTTCGTAGAATGCAATTGCCGATAAGTCTTAGATTGTTTTGAGAGCATAGTTCTTCGGAGGAGCATCTAGCGGTGAAGTCTATGAGCTTGATCCAATGGAATTTTAAGAAGCTACCCTTGGACGATCAGATACTTGCTCTCTTTCGTTTAAGGATAAACTTATTTCGAAAGTCTAATGCATGCTGAGTTTTAACTAAGTACATGGATGGGTACTTCGAGATGGTGATGGATCTTAACCGTCGACGAATGGGACTTGGCTGTATATTTAAGCAGAGGAATAGATAATTGAAGGTATGGTGTTTAAAGCAAATCAGACAATATTTTAAGCATCCATTCTATGAAAAAATCATTGATGATATTAAAAAAGCAAACTGTAATAAATTTAAAGGACAATTGTTATTGAATAAGATTTGAAATTTAGAAAAATCAATGATGTTACAACAAAAAAAAGAAAGAGAAAATAGTTTTTATCTTAACTTGTAAAAAGATGATTTTAAACAACATTTTAGAAGATTTATTGTTTTTATTTTTGAGATGGAGTTACTATTTTAATTAATTATTATTCATTTTTTTTTTTCTTCAGAAAAACTACAACAAATATTTTGTTATTTAATTTATTAAACTCCTCATTTAGCAATTTAGATTTGTAATTAGAAATCATTTTTCCCGATCTTTGGAATCTTTAGTCTCTTCAACTCCAATTATTGAGAAGATGGGCACGCTGAAAAACAAAAAAATAAATATCTTTAATAATACTCTAGATTAATTATTTAATACATGCTCATAGGCCCACTGCTTGTAGCCTTTCGATTTGATTTTATTATCATGAAGAGTGGTAGTTCTGAGGTGCTAATCTTCAATACTATGAGTTACATTCTCATTGATTTATCGTCTCTTTAGGGCTCTGGCATTAATCAATCCAAGTTTATGAGATAATTCTTCCTTTTGAAATTGTACTCGATGGTTCGGACTCATATCAAATCTCTCCTAATTATATTAATTAAAATACATTTATTTTTATCATCTAAAATGATAAACTAGTTTTTTTTAAAAGTCGAACCTTGCTGCTGCAGTACATTGCACTTTATTAGCTTGCTTCAATATTAACAAAAGTGTCTTTATGATGAGGAGTTGCTCCAAATCTTGTCTTTCTTTGATCTTCAATAGTCACTAAATCTGGCTTTAGACTCGTTCTCAGGAATTCTATTTTATTTTTTATCATCGGGAGCATGGATTTATTCAATTCATTCTTTTCAGCTGTCGGGAGGATAGTGTAGGATGTTGTATTAATCCCTTATGAATTACTCATTGTCATACCAGATCGCACTTTATTACTGAATTCGATGAAATTCAGATATCCTTTTTGTTCAGGGTCAACATAACGCAAGAATGGTCGAATTTCATCTTAATCAAGTAGTGAGAGCTCTTTTATTCTTTAAACGAGATCTTTCTGTGAAACATACCCTAAAAACAGAAGAAAAATTTCAAAATAACAGAAAAACAATATTGTAGTTTGTCAAATTGAATGAAAACTTGTATCGAATTGCATTACCATCTTTATCTACATCGAACGATCTAAATACTTCTTGTTAAACAGTAGATCCAGCGAAAATACGATTTTCCATTTTTTCAAGGATTCTCTCAAGATTACTACGCTCCCAATATCGATTTGTTCCTGAGTTCAGCATGACTCCTTGTGGAAACTGATTTGGAGTAGTATCACTACGTTTATGTTTATTATCTTAAGTTTTACTTGGCAGATTCTCTTGCTTTGATTATCCTTCATAGTTAGCATTAGGTGTTGTCTGAATAGCAGAAGAAGCCAATAATAATGGGTCTTCTTTATTTTAGATTTAAGTGGAGTTTACTTCATCACTCCATCCATTTTATTTTAAAATGGCTTCTTCAGGAGAGAGTTTTATGTTTTCTTTAGGGAACTCTTCATGGAAAAGCTTAATATTTGGTGGAGGTGGTCGATTCTTCTTCCATTATAACCTCATGAGCCATTGAGTATCTGTTTCACTATAAATCAACAAATCAATATGGAAAAGTTAATTATTTTTTTCTATTAATTTACTCATAAATTAGCGGTGCAATTTCCGACAGCGGTGTATAGCCATGCTTGTTATATCTGAACGCAGAAAGGAACCCTTCTAAGTCATTTTAAGAAATATCCTTCTCGCCAACAGTCAGAAAAACATTCTCGAAGAATTTGGTGAGTTCCTTTTTGGAGATACTGCTATCTTGATGAGGAATCTAGGAATTTATAAACTCTTCAAACTCAGCTTTGGACAGGAAATATCGACCGATTGCTGTGAAAACTTTATTCGCTCTCGCACGGATGGTCTCAAGTTACCAGCTGTTTTCTTCATGCGCGTCGGTAATGTGGATTGGTTTCTACGCACCAGTGATAGCTTTGTGCAGCTGCAGATTACTTTCTTAGTTCTTTTTGAGCAAAGTGCCCTCTTCTTCGACTTCGGGTTTATAAAGATCTTCGAGAACAAAATGATAATTCTTGAGATAATGAATGAATTTCTTGTAATCGAAACGATGCTCATCAGATTTATATTAATCGTAGAGTCTTCTGATATCGTTATTATCAAGGAGAGATTATGGTAGCCCAATCTTCTTCATGGCTATATCAAATTTCTCAAAAGGAATGAATCCTAGATTGAGGGTGTCTTATTACAGCACTTGATTGGTAATTGCTTCGAGTTTATTTTTCAAAATGACATTCAGCTACTTTTCTTTGCGATCAGCCTTCGCCTTGATAATATCTTCTGCTAAAATATCGATAACATTTCCTTTGCCAGTAATTTCCTCCATTTCTTTCTCACTTAAAACTGAAGAATTTTAAAGATAAAAATAATATCAAAAAAATTATTCTTTTGAAATAGCATCGTTGTTTTATTATGTTATTAATAGAATGGTTGCTTTTTACCTGGCATTTTCTTAAGATCAACGTTAAGTGTTTCATTACTATTGAAAATGAGATACATAAATTAATTGAGATTTAGCTGACCTGACATGAATTCATCAGCGCTAGCCACCAGAACTCTTGCTTCATCCATGTTGATTTTAATGTTCATTTTGTTGAGCATTTCATACATCTTTTTCACAGTTATGCTTCCAGAGCCATCTGTATCCCAAGACGAAAAGATTTTCTGAAAGTTTTTGCGATTTGCATATCTTCTCCTAAGGGCTTTTCTGATTTCTCTAACATTTTCCAAATCAATCTTGCCTTCGAGTGTCTCTCTCTGCTCATGACCTACAAGTTAAGTTTCCTAGATAGCTGTGCCATGAACTTCATGCTTTTCATTTGCTAGTTTCTCAAGTTCTACATCTAAATAAACAAATAAATATCATTCTTCTCTCTCTCTCACAGGAAATCTCACATATTTTATTGAAATAAAGACACTGATTTTCAATTAAAATATCAATTCTTTTAAGATTTAATAATTCGCTTTCCATATTTATATTTTATTACTTTTATTGACAGGTCTTTTCTTTGATTTGAAATATCCAAATTGCATTTTTCTCTCATGAATCAAATGGGAGTCTCCAGTGAATATTTTCATTTTGTCCTTTTCCTCCAGATGGCTTTCATATGGCTAGTTAATTATCGATTTTTCTATTAAAGGCATATGGCTAGTTGAGTAGAATGTTTCTGAAACAGTCGAAGGATGTGCAAACGATCTGACAGTTTTTAACTTCAAAATCTCATGGAAATTCTATGAAGATTTGCTTGTCGCGAGGAAGTCCTCTCGACCAACCATCTCAGGTCGTTAGTATTTATTAGGCCTTTAGAGAAATAAATGCACTTAAACATTGAAAAAGGATATCAACGCCCCAAAATTCTGCCATTAATTGTCTTTTTTTTAATTTTCTTACCTAAAATCTGCGTTGCTTCGTCCTACTTCATGGACACGAGATACTCGCAATTTCATTTTCTTTTACTTAGACTATTATTCTCTTTTGTCTCTTTGGTCTTTACAGGAGAAGAAAGACTGTTTATCTTTCTCTATTTGTTTATTTTACAGTAAGTGCTAATTATCCCAACAATAAAGTTGTTTATTAAACTTGAATTTAGGTAATCCTTCAACTAAATAATCTCCATTTTGCTCAAAAAACTAACTTTCATTTGATATTTATAAAGTGTTTAATAAACATTAATCAACATAAACTCAAACATACTAAACATACTGAGACAATATAAAAGCATAATATGTTTTTTTTTCAAATATCGAAATGAGGTTCTTTTCTGATATTTTCCTGCTTAAAGTCTTCATCATCGATGATGTCCTCCAAGATAGAATAGTCGTCTGTTTCGAATGTTGCTGAGAACAAAAGCATCTAAAATCCTGGTGAAATATCTTCATAAATTTTGGTCATTATCTCCTTCATTTCTGGAGTATTGGCATAAAGAACTTCATCTGCTTCATCTACTACTAAGTACTTTAGCTTATTGGTCTTAATGTTCCTCATGATCTTTGTGACGTATCCGGGTGTTCCAATGCAAATGGAACCTTTGATGCTCTTGGTTTCAGTATCCTTGAAGAGATATGATACTTCATATTCCTTTTCAGGAGGCATCAATGATTCCAGAATCTTTCCGATTTGCAAGCACAGATCCTTCGTGTGAGCCAAGATAACTATCTAAGGTGACCAAACTTTTGGGCCCTTTGGTTGACTCTCATATTTGTCAATAATCGGAGCGAGGAAACAAAGAGTCTTTCCTCTTCCATTGGCGAACCCGTAGACTGAAATGTGTGAGTAGAAATCACCTCCTACGTGGTTGTACTTTAGAATTTTCGGGATGGAAACTACTTAGGCAGGTTTAGGTGCTTGGTATCCTTTCTTAATAAGATGTTCTTGCATTTTTTCTGAAATTCCAAGATCCAACCATGCTTTTTCATATTTCTTTAAATCATTTTGCTGTTGAGTCGCATTATGCTTTTAAACCTCCTTAAGATGTATTTTAATCTCATCAAATTCTTTGTATGGTTGTATTTCCACATCAAGAGCAGCTGCAGCCTAAATAATAGCTTCCTCTCCCTCTTTATAGGAGACAGTAATTGCTAAACCTTTCTTATTCGATCTACCAGCTCTTCCTACTCTGTGAATGTAAGTCTAGACATCGATTTAATTCAGTTTAATAGCAGACTCATCGTTTCTGTTCCTGCTTTTAATGTCCAAAGGGATATCACAATTGATAACGCAAGTAACTTCGAAGAAATCAATGCCTCTTGCGACAAGATTAGTCGCAAAAAGATAGTTGTAGACTTCCTTGTCAAAATCTTCTCTGACTTTTTTTCTGAGATGGATATCCATCTCACCGTGGTAGGATGAAGACTATTCTTTGATACCATCGAAGCGTGGATCATTAATAATTTCCTACTTCATTGATTCAAGTTATGTCTTTTCATTGAAGAAGATGACAACTCTAGGCTTTTTGTCTGTCGCTGTGATTAATTTGTGGATGAAGTCAATAATAAACTCTTTTGCATCTTTACTATTGCCAACCTTATGGAACCATTACTTCACATTTTTCATGCGATCCTTCAAGTCCTTCTCGATCTGAATTTCTGCTGCTTTTTCCATTTTTTCCTTCTTTCTTTTGACTTATTTTTTGGCCTTTATTAATACTTTTATTTTTATTATTTTTCCAATCGAAAACTAAAACAACCTCTGCAAATAAACCTTATGTGCTATCCTAGACACAGCTTTTTATTTTAGAGATCTCCTTCATTCCTTCTTAATACCCATCTTGACTTTAAATAAAATTTGGAAACAATAAAAAAAAAACACAAAGGAAATTCAAAAATAAATTAATGGAAGAAAAAATAAGTTAAAAAGAGCGACTTATTTTAGGATAGCCACATGCAGTTGATTTCTTTTTTACATGATAAATATCTTTATTCTCATGTATTTATCTTCATTATAAAACTTTAAATTTATTGTTACGCTATGACTCCAATAATCTTTATAAACTTTAAGTAGATTTTCTTGAAATTGTCAATCTGCTTTTTAACTTTAATTTTTAATATTTTATGTCTTGATACTTGTATCCAATACTATTGTTGGAATAGCAAGATCAAAATATCCTTTTAAAATGAATTAATAAAAACTTCATGTTTACCTTTTTTTAAAAACATAAACAAAACAACAACAACAATACTGAAAAAAATAATAGAAATAAGGCGTTTTAACAATTAATTAAATTTCAGCTTTTTTGCCATCTCATATTTTACATCTAAACTATATTTTCTTAATAAAACAGCAGATATTTAAAAAAAGAAACGCAACAAACCCATTAATTAAGTGTTTAATTAACATATTCAAATGTTAGATAAATGCGCACTTTTGAAAGCACGTATTTTCTTTAACATAAATTAAGCGTGTTGATGATCCCAAGGAGAAATAACTCAAGCTCAATAGCTCCAAAATTAGTTGCTCATTTGGGTAAGTTATTTTATCAATAAAGCAGTGTCTAAAGATATTCTTGGGAAGATTTCTGGAGTGTGATATCCTCGAATACACTAAAATCCGTCAGATCATAAGTTGATTTGTGGGATTTGATTATATGAACGTCAAACGATACATAATTTAATATGTCAGAGCAGTCAATTATTTACAATAGGATTCTTCTAGTGATAAATGGCGTTATCGTACTACTAAATTGGTTATAAATCTTGATAATTGAAATATGCAAAGCAATATAATTATTCTTTCAATCAGTACATTTGTTTTTTTTAAATAATTGTTGTTAAAAAGCAAAAAGGAAATCAGAAATATTTAAAACGTAGCATTTTAGTAAGGTTGATAGAACTTAAATCAGCGAGTTATTACAATACACAAAAGCAATAAAAAAAGAATCAACAAGATAACACACAAAGAAAAGAATTTATGTTAAAAAGATCTCTTGTTCAGTCAACTCAGAGGAAAATTGCTAGCTCGGTGTTTGCTCATCTTAAGTTCAAGTGCCCATTTTCGACTTCTTGGAAGTGGGAGCATCTTAGCCTTTGGGAGAAATCACTGGTTTAAACTCCAACAGATGAGAACGGCAATAACTAATCTGAGCCATTGAGAACTTCCCATTAGTCTACTCTTAAGCAATTTGTCCCAATAAGCATCATGAAAGAGCACTTTGCACATCTAGCAACAAAAGAAAAAGGAACTAGCTTTGATGATATGCTCAAAATCCGAGCACAGGAGACACTTCATCTTGGTTCAGAAGGATAACCTTTAGTTGAAAAGACTGATAGGCTAGATAAACAAAGAGCTGGGTTTTCTACCAGCACAGAATAATCTTACGAATAGCTTAAAGACATAGCAAAGCAGAGAGAGCTATCAGTGAGTGAATTCGTAGCGTTGTAGAATCAGAAAATTAGAGAAACAAAGAGCAAGTTGACTTTGCAAGAGAGATTACCAACTTATGCGGATGATCTGAGATTACAATTTGCATCTTTTTCACTTGAGCAACTTTCTGAAGTATTGTCTTAGAACATCGAAATAGGTGGAATGTCAGATGGAGCACTTTCAGCATAAGTGCATAGACACTTAACGCATGCAGCGAATAAAGCAGGAGTGCTTTCAAACGCAGGAGAAGGTGGCGTTGAGGAGGATAGGCATAATACAATCGAAAGTCCTCTAGTGATTTAATGTGCTTCTGGTCGGTTTGGGTTTGTAAGCATGATTGATTTGGAAATTCATTGTACACATATGAATATGATCTAAATGGTAATCTAATTTCTCATTTTGATAGGATTTGACATCTTTGGTGGAAGCAGATGAAGTTCAAATTAAGCTAGCTTAAGGAGCAAAGCCAGGTGAGGGTGGTAATCTGCCAGGTTCGAAAGTTTCGCTGAGAATAGCGGGAATACGTAGAGCGAGAAAAGGCACAACTTTGATTTCGCCATAACCATAGCATGATCTCTATTCGATTGAAGATTTATATTTACTGATCCATGCTCTGAAAAGCGTTAAACCAGGAATGCTCGTGAACGTTAAACTTGCGTCAGATCCTGAAGTAGCCATCACAGCGTTAGGAGCAGTAAAAGCTGGAGCAGATAGGATAACAATCGCTGGTCACAATGGAGGCACAGGAGCTGCAAAGATAAGCTCGATATTTAACACAGGCATGCCCTGGGAATGGGGTATTGCTACTACTCACTAGATGTTAGATTCATACAATCTTCGAGATAAAATTTAATTAGTTGCAAGTGGTGGAATTGTAAATGGCAGTGACGTAGTGGAAGCAATACTCCTTGGAGCTGATAAAGTTGAAGTTGGAACTTCGGCTTTGGTCAGTTTAGGCTGCATTATGCTGAGAAAATGTCACTCCCCTAGATCTATCACACCTGATTCTCTTATTCAACCGTTAACGAAAATTGCAGCTGAAAAGCAAATTGATGCTAAAACACTTGCAAGATCAGTCTATGTAACTTTAAAATTGCCTTGTAATTTAAAAATATATATTTTTTATCTTTTTGATCAGGATGCGTTATGTGAGGCAGGGTACGTTGAAGTTGCAAGTGGTGCAGTGAATTTAGACTACCAAGAAATTGAATCTATCAATGGATAACTAAACGAACTAGAATTAGAAGAATAACTTATTGATGTAGCTAAAACTGTACTTTCGAACGCAAGTGGAGGTTGCACTGTTGGTCTGAATACGTAAGACCCTCTTTATCTCAAGAAATATGAAGGTACACCTGAAAAAGCTTAAGATTTCTTATTTATGCTTGCTCTTGGGGCTCTCAAGCACATGAAAGAATAATACAATCAAACTGGAAGTCTCCTCAAGCTTCGTGGGAGGGCAAAAGAATTCCTGTAGAGTTCTGGATTCTTTGAGGATTTAAATGTCTTACTTGGGAAAATATAGCTTAAAGCGTAGAAAGGTTATATTGACACGTTATTGTAGATACCTTCACCGAAGGATATTGAAGTAATTTCGAGAATTCAACGACATGTAGGCGAGTAGAAAGATAAAAATGCTAATAATGTCACATTAACAATCGAAGATCTTCAATTAGATTAATCTGATATTTCATTCGGCGCAGCAATCAGTGGATATTGCCAGTACAATCGTTTAGATTTCCCGATTAGAATTCATTTAAAATCGAAAAGTCAAGTTGGACCTTAAAATTTCGGATGCTTTCTCCGAAAAAACATAACTCTTCTTATCGAAGGCAGTTGCAATGATCATATTGGAAAAGCTAATTCAGGTGGCAAAATAGTTGTCGTTCAAAAAGATAATAAACTCCCTGTGATTGTAGGCAATTCCATTGGATTCGGTGCAACTGCTGGAGAAATGTATATCGATGGAAGTTCGGGAACTAGATCATTTGTGAGAAACTCTGGCATGCAAGCTGTAGTGACGGGGAACGTAAATGATCATTTTTGTGAGTTCATGACAAGTGGAAACGTAGCTGTGCTAGGGAAAGTTGGAAGAAATTGTGCTGCAGGTAAATTATTTTAGGTTTTTCAATTATGTTAGTTAATATATTATTTTATTAAAAAGGAATGACTGGTGGATATTTGTTCTTGAACTATGAGTAAAACAAAGGGAATTTGAAAGGGAAGAAGTTCCTTAGTCTAGAAGAAGATAAAGAAAAATAAGGAATATTCAAGAGACTCATTGATAATTGCTATAAGGAGACTAATTCAGAGGTAGCGAAATAAGTGCTTGATAATTGGGATTAATCTCTCAAATAATTCAAATATCACAATCCTTACAACTTAAACTTTCTGCTCGAAGCGAATTATATCGATTAAAGCAAATCGACAGCTAGTTATGAGATACTATGGAGTGACCATGGTGTCTGCGAATCTCTTTCTAAATTGTTCAACTCGGAGAAGAGAAAAACTCCTTTTACTTTTAGGTTTTCAGGATAAACAGGGAAGGATTTTGGATCATTCCTGCCAAGTAACGTTAAGACTCTATATTAAGGTTCGAAAGTCGGCAATTTTGCTGGATATGCAAGTAAAGGCACGATAGCGATATTTTAGAAAGCAGAAAAAGGTGCCAACTAGTCTTTGAAGAGTTTCACAGGAAAATATCCTTTTATGAGAAGCTCCGGAAACGTGTTTGTGAAATCAGATAGTCAACTTGGTCCTAATTCATTCTTTTAGTTTAAAGGGACTGCTGTATTGTGTGCTTCTACAGGGAACGAATCATGTTAAGAGCTGCAGGCTTCAGCTAAAATATTAGTTCTTGGTTAAGTTGGACATAAATTTGCTAAGAATTCTCATCTCAATAGCTTGGTTGTTATCTCCAAAGACTAAACTAAGAATGTAAATGACGATAGTCTCACGAATCTAAATGATTCTGAGGCTGTTTGGACATTAGAGCAAATAAGCTAGATGAAAAGAATCGCAAGTGAAATCGATTTAAATGAGAAGCACAACGAGCATCATCATCATGATTCTATGTCAGTGTCTTCACATTTATACAATCAAATGGTGAATGTGTGCACAGTAGACGACGTCAAAAGGAAATTTAAGAAGTTCATCCATGAGAAAAATTTCTTTAGTTATCAAGATTTGCATGAGCGCGAAGAAACAATAAAACTCGCAAAGAATCTACTGCAAACTCAGCAGTCTGCTGGTTGGGATACGGAGAGCTTAGTGTGTATCGAATCGATTGCAAAGTCTGGTTTAGATGAGATGACATATTCCATGGGGGATTAGATAGACATGGAAGATAGATTCATGAGAATGGGACCGAATACTAATTTTTATGGATTATTTCGCTAGCCATTTGCATAAGAAACAAGACCTCCTGTAGATGCTGATTCAGAAGGGTCGTTTATAAATACAGAAATATTCATTTAATCACATCGATCCGCTGTTGAATCCAGTGATACATACTTCAAATTCGAACATCCTATCATTTCAGCTTCAACTTTAGCATCATTCGTGAAGTCTATCGATCCAATTCATGTTGAACTCAGGTAGATTTACCAAGAATTTAAAGAAAAAATAATTGATTTTTATCATTTCTCTTATTTTTTTCTTTTGGATTTTTCTAGATTAGATGTCTGCGAGATATAAGTTGTGCTAGCAGCAGTTGAGGAAAGAATCGAATAAATTGTGAAATAAATCAGAACTGAGATAG
>Ga0302285_10001687_pt1 | contig 12360 bp, 4 predicted proteins | sample III_Fen_E2_2_FD_200455 | JGI IMG/M metagenome (GOLD analysis project Ga0302285, IMG submission 200455) | Peat permafrost microbial communities from Stordalen Mire near Abisko, Sweden - III_Fen_E2_2 | ecosystem: Environmental > Terrestrial > Soil > Wetlands > Permafrost | place: Sweden: Abisko...
AAAAATGTTGGGTAAGCTAGGATAATCCTAAAAAAGTTAACTACATTTGCTATTTGGTGTGTTAGAATAAAATGCTTTTTATCAGAATTGTGATTAAAGTTTCTCAAAATCAGAATCAAATATATTTCATCCTTTTCATTACCATATTTTTAGAATTAAACTTGCAGCTAAACTGTATTTAATGAAAAAACCTACTTTCATATGGAAAGTTTAATTGATTTGTTTAAAATCTAAATTACATTTTATTTTAATCTTTAAAAATGCAAAGAATAAAATATTCCAAATATTTACAATCACGATCAAACCAAAGTTGTAATAAATTAACTTACTTTCATTTCCAAACCATCGAACATTCTAAAAACATCAAATTTTTAAAAGATGTCATTTCCAATCATTATCTTGATTTTAATAATAAGGGTTTTGAAAAAATGGAGGAATTTTATGTGCTTCTTGTGAAAAAAGTAATTCCTGAGAAAAATATTTGGGAGAATGAATAGGAGTTTATGAATACTAATAATTTCTAAATTTCGATATCATAAATCGCTGAAATTTGAAGAATACCACTCCCGATCGGAAGATAATGTGATGTTTCGAAATCAAATCATGCAATGATACAAAGAATACGTATTGGTTAGGTGATAGGAGATTTCCAGTTTGATTATTTGATCATTCAATCACTATTTTAGATTTTCAATTAAATATGCACTTCTCTCGAGAATGGAAGCAATTCAAATATTCTTAAATTTGAAAAGAAATCATAATTCCAACAATGCATATCTTTCCTACATTTTTCTCTCAAACTCAAATTCAATTTCTCAGCGCAAAACAAAAATAATAAAGCTAGTCTAATTAATTGACAACCACAGTCTTTTTTTTATTTCTTTGAGCAAACCAGCTAAAGATTGGATGATTTACTTCTTTCTCCTAAATGACTCCCTCCCCTCCCATTCTATTAATAAACAATTCGAAGTAAAGTAATTGAATAACTCATAATTAAATATTTATCATCAAACAAACTGAAGCTCACTTCTTTAAAAATAATAACATTTAGTTATCATCTCCTTATCTCCTATTTTTGGTGCGCTTCTCTTGAATTTGCATGCGACTAGCGAACAAGAAAAGCCTTCATTTAGATGTCTCTAATACATTGATTCGGTCTGGGTTTCTAGTTAGATCCTCACAAGAATCCACTGATTCTTCAGTCCCCTCCGAAAATGGATCATCTTCCCAATCTTCATCTATTCCACCTTCTTTTCCTTCTAGCATCCCCTTTCATCAAAAGATGACTATGATCACAGAAGGCATCTATCTTGGAAGTAAAACCATTTTTTTTACTTTGACATTGTTTTAAATCAAATTCCCTTTTTATCTCAACCTCCCTCTCCCTCCCTCTCCCTTCTTCTCTCCCTTTTTGGTTTGTTTCATAGTAAATTTGTGTCTATTCTTTCTCTCCTTTCTCTTTACGTTCATGTAAGAATGTACTATTAATTATCAGTGACTAGTACCAAAAAAGATTCATGAACTGTTAAGGATTGAAAACACTGAAAATTCTTCTCACAGCTAGAATGGATTGTGAATTTAAATACTCCCTCTCGTTTTGAGTCTAATTTTTAGGCTGAATTTGGCAAAGTTTATTATTTATTATTTTTCTCTCTTTCTATTTTTAGAAAAAACTTAAAATAGTTTTTTATTTTATTTTTCCAGAGATAATCAGTGGGATACCATAAAAAGCTATTCTAATTTTTAATAATCTTGTTTTCGGGGGCTAATTCAATCAGGTTACGGATGCGCAACTGATGAAATGGAACTAGAAAAAGCTCGCATTACACACATTATCAATTGCTCACCTGCGGATTGTCCGAACATGTTTCAAAAGGAGCTAACATATTTAAATATCAATATACAAGACAACTGGAAGACGAACCTCTTCCTTGTGATTTATATTGTTCTAGATTTCCTCAAAGACGCGCTTCAAGCAGGTGGACACGTGCTTGTGCATTGCAATTAGGTAATTTGAGAGATTTTTTAGGCTTGGCTAAAAATAGATTTTTTTTCTTCTTCCTGATCTCACTAATCTCAAGGTGTTTACAAAAACCATCAATTATTGAGAGAATAATTTTTAATTAAGCTAATTCAAAAGCAACAAGTTATCACATTCCTTTGATCATTTGAAGTTGGATGTTAAAATTTTCAAGAATCAATGCTATTTTTAGTTTTTTTTCTTAATTCTTCTACCTCAATTAACTAAATTGTTTCTTCATTTTTGAAACAAAAGGGAATTAGCAGGTCTCCATCAATTGTCATAGCATATCTGATTTACACACAGAAAATCCCTGCATAGACAGCGCTTGAATATGTCAAATAGAAATATCCTTAAGCTGATCCTAATCTAGACTTTTTAATTCAGCTAGATCAAATGTATAAGCAAGTTGCAGAAGATAATAACCATAGCAATTCACTTCTATCTTCAAGTAAATAGCAATAAACATCGTCTTGTTAATACCCACTGGCTGATGGAGATAATGGGTTGTTGCCTTCACTGGCTTCTTCATCGTCTATCGATTCTTTCACATATGAGCCTGGGAGTTCTTCATCTTCTGCTCTCACTCATGTGACCATCAGTACACCTGATTTACCTTCACTTAAGCTCAACTACGATTCTTATAAATTGAATTCAGCGAATAGACTCCAGAATAAACCATTCTCTAGATCCTTCAATCTCCAAGTTGATAAATCATATTTCCATCTACCTAAATCTCGAAGTGGCTTAGCTTGTAAATCTCTTACAGCAAGCTATAATTCGTCTATCAGCGCTATCATTGATTAACTTGGAGTAGCAGAATCCTCTGAGCAACCAGTAGCTCAAACAATACCTGCATCTCAGCAACCCTACAAATCTGTGGTTAAATAATCTTCTCCTCACTTCAAAAGAAGCCAAACACCTGAAGGCGATTTCCCAACTGATAAGTTTGGTAATTTTTGCCTTACTTCTTCACCTACACATAAAAGCTAGCTCAACTGATTCTAGCTAAACCCTCTCAAAAGACCCAGACCATGCGTTTTTCCTTGGATCTCTCTCTCTCTCTTTTTGAATATTTCCTCTTCTAATCTCAACTTCTATTTAATTTCTAACTGTCCTGAATATAAATATCTCTTTCCTCTTTATTTTCTTTATATTTTGCAACTATTCGCTTGAAAATTAGTTTTAAATTTATGTTAGATTCCCCTTTTAATTTTCTAAAATTCAGTTCCATAATACAAACTCACAGAATCATACTTTTAAACTTCCATACTAATATAAATAAACTGAATTCTTTCTGAGAAAGTAAAAATCCCCTTGCAACTCTATCCTTTCATCCTTCGTGCTTACACCTCTCACAGTCTGATACAAGGAGACAATTTCGATGATACATTTCGTTGCATCTGTCACAGAGAGTTGTATTTTTCAAATCGAAGACATACATTTTTTCCTCAGAATTGCATATTCCACAAGTTCTTCCCATTCTGGTACATTTCTCACATGAACTGATATGCTTGATGAAGAGAGCTAGGACATCCGTTAATAATTTAGTTAGGGATCCATTGTTGATGTCGTAGAAATTCTTCAGACTCAGAATATTTGGCTTGATGCATAGATTCATGTTGTCCTTCAACTACATTTCCAGGAATTCAGGGACACACAAGACATCATATAATAGATGGATTTGCCGTTTTAGAACGAAGAATTCATAGAGTACTGAATGTTTCAGGACAACTTCCGAATCGTAGTCTAATTGTAAAATTGGTTTAGAATAGAGATTATCAATTTCTTTCAATGCTCTCTTAGAAACTTTATAGCAAGTCACATCAAACTATTCTAACGCTTTCCACCAGATCGGTCTCTTGTCTTAAGCTATACACTACGAGCAATACCACCCACCACTGAAATAGCAGAAATATGCATTTTTCTTTAGTTAATCAAACACAAAATATTTTAAAAACGTCTACAAAACATATTAATATTTGGTTGATTCATAAAATGAATTGTTACCCCAAGGAAGTAGAATCCTTTAGAAATCGGTTGGCTGCACTCCATGCACTTATTTTCCTGAGACTCCATCTTTCAAATTATCAAATAATCAATTAGATACTATTACTTCTTTTGAAGGGTTTATATGGATTTGTGAAAAAAAAGATTGTTTCATATTTTTTTTGGACTTTACTGTCGTTGCTTCCTTATACTTTGGTGTAAAGGATTCTTTGATAGACGAATAACTCATAGAAAGCAGTTTCTAAGATGGTCGAACTCTTGGCTGTCTCTGAACACTCTCTTCTGTTTATACAGCAGGAATTGATCCTCCCATATTTTTCTCAGAAATTCCAACCGTTGCACGTTATTGGAGGCCTTCAGAGAACAAATTGTTTGAGGAAGGCCTGTCAAAGTTTAATTTTAGGATTTATCTGATGTTAAAGTTTTTGTGTTTGCCTGTTCTTGTCTTTGATTCATCTTCCTTATTTTAAGACAAGATAAAAATATTTTTTAAAAACTCCTTTTTTGTTCTTGTGTTCTTACTGATTCTTCCATAACGCGGGGAATCGGGGAAGCATTAAAGTCAATTGGTTTTGAGGAATTTGCTCGATTCAGCTAGATTGACTCTCGCATGAAAGGCTCATCAAGATTCAGTGATTTTTGAAGGGTAATCTCATTTATGCTAGTAGAGTAATAAGCATACTGATTTGGTTAGATTTCTTTTTCCTAAAGCTAACTATCTGATTTTTTCAGAGGAGCAGCTTGCAAATTGAATCGAGTACCATTCAATAAGAATTTTCCAGATTAAGGTTAACCATCTTTAGGACTTCCAGCTAAGAAAGAAGCATCTTTGACAACTTAATCTTTGACATATTTTTCATAAATCAAGGCAAGCCTTCCGTTTATCTTGAAGGGAAGACTTGCTAAAATCCTAGATAATTCAAGTATTTTCATAAATTTATCCTTTATGCAGCTGTCTATTCGATAGATTGCTATAAGATCAGTTTAAGAAATGTGATCGAACATATTCTCCACTGTTTTTTGCGAAACTTCCAGCAGTATCCATAATTGGATTTTCTAAGAATCTAACTAAAGAAATGGACATTTCACCTTGATGAATTCCAAAGCGAACCTTCCAACCAACGAATTACAGCATTGATTCCATATTTCTTTTTTATCTATGTTGTCATTCAACCCATGGCGGAGAATTTCAAGGATAGCGAAGATCAGTTCTTGGATTATTTTGTTATCAAAATCTAGTTTTACATCTTGTTTTTGTCTCTCCAAATCATTGTCACTGTTCACATGTCTACCGTCTAAGACGCATTGCTTCTTCAACGAGAAGATGCTATTCTCAAAGGCTTTTTCAATTAGGGAGAGATTTTGTTGCAAAAATATTAGCAAATAACCAATATTATACCTTAAATTTTTTCCAGCATTTATGAGAGAAGGAGGAATAAGAAAGATAGATATGAGGAAATCAATAAATGATCAAACTCAATGCTAAATTATTGCGTTAATGAAGTTTTGAAGGAAAAAAAGTTAATTATTTTTTGATTATTTGTAAAACTAATTAAGTTGGGAAACAAAGAATTTTCTTTACTTTTGCAATATCAATAGAAAGCATGATTAATTTGATGCTTTATTATTGATAGTTTTAATCTATTAATAAAGAAGATTTGAATCCTTTTATGATAATTTTTCTCTTTGTTTGATACTAAATATCTCAATAATAAATTTTAAAATTCATCTAAAATCTACACCTTTCTCAACAAATTTACCCTCTTTAATCAAATTCATATCAATTATCCAAGGATTGCCCTCTTTAATTTAATTAACATAATTTCTGAGGCAGTGCAGAAAGAGCAACTATGTGATTTTCTTATCCAGAAATCTAATTCCGCCAAGGAGAAATCAGCTGAGCTGTAGGTGGGGGTAAATTTAATTAGATTTCAAGTGTGAATTCTATCTCAAAATAACCAAACAACTAGAGCTTAAAAAGAAGAAAAAAATTACTAACAATCAAGATCATATTAAGAAAGATAAGAAAGGATGGATTCGAACGTGGTGAGTTCCCTCGTGTGGATTAAAAAAGGATTTGCCAAAGCTAACCCCAAAGAATATGAACTCAACGAGATTGACGTTGAAGAAATGAAAAAGGACCCTCTCGTCAAAAGGAAGTACAACAAAAATAAAATGAAAAGCTGGGAAAACAAATATCAAATATTATGAATATGTTTCTGATATTTTCTCAAATTTTGCAGTGCTAAAAGAGAACTAGGCTAAGAGATTGAAAACGAAGAGGATTTTGAAGACCAAGACGATGATGACGAAGAGGATAGTAAACAACTAAATAGTTGGCTTGATGATTTTAGCTAGATAATAAACATCTTCCATTTGATTTATTAGACTTGCCAATCTTTGCATCGGAAGTGAATATGCTGAAGAATGAAGAATTCGTTGATGAACATGGAAATCCAACAGTAAAAGCAATTTTCTATTATCCTTGATTGTTGATTTGAATTGTAATATCAATCAATAATGTAATGATTTAATGAAAAGGCTTTTGACGAGATGTCTGATGAAGAAAAGGAGGACTTTCACATTAAACCCACAGATTCACTAATTATTGCAGCTAAAATTGTAAATCTTAAGTGCAAAAATATTTAAAGAGCTTCTAAAAAGAGCAAGAAATCAAATTTTTCATTCATTTTTGTTTATGATGTGGACTTTTTTAGGAGAAGGAATTCTCAAGTTTGGAGATTTATGTCTTCGAAGAGGATAAAAACAATCTATTTGTTCACCACGAAATCTAGCTATCTGCTTTCCCTTTATGTGTCGAATGGCTGAGAGTCGACCCTTCATCTTTTGATTCATCTGTGTAGAAACCAGGAAACTTCGCGATTGTAGGAACTTTCCTACCAGAGATTGAAATTTGGAACCTCGATGTCCTGAATGTTATCGAACCAGCATTTACACTTGGTGGAGAAATCGTCTAGAATTCAAAGAAAGTCAAGAAATTTAAGAAACCTAAGCAATAACTCAAAGTAGGCAGTCACAGCGATGCAGTTCTGTCTTTAAATATATCGCCTATCAGATTGTACTAAAAATAATCAAAACGATTTGCTCAGCTAGCATTTATGGTTTCTTGGAATATAAGAATGAAAAATAATTTCTTGTTTCTTTTTTTGCTTCTCAGTAATATCTTGGCCTCTGGTTCTGCTGACACTACTGTGAAGATTTGGGACATCGGCTAACAGAAGAATATCCACACATATAAACATCATTCTGACAAGGTTCAAGTTGTTCAGTGGAATAAAACAGAAGAGGCTATCCTCCTAACTGGTGGTTATGATAGAAAAATAACAATGTTTGATGTTCGCACACCTGAAAATATTGTAAACACAATTTTAACTCATTCTTCAATTCATTTTTTGATCTTAAACAACGATTTCTATTTTTCTTGTTCACTGTTTATCTTATTTTTTCTTTCTTTTTGTTAGTTGAGTTGCAAGATCCAATCAGATATTGAATCTGCAGTATGGAATCCACTTGATTCAAATCAAATTATTTTCTCCACTGAAGATGGCTATGTCTCTTCTATCGATGCTAGAAAATTCACATTAGATTATCTGTATCATTTCAAAGGACATTCCAAAGCAGTTACCAGTGTTAGCATGTCATCTAAAGTTCCAGGAATGCTCGCTACAACATCCGAAGATCACACTGTCAATATTTGGGATACTTAGAATATCACTGATCACAAGCCAGCCTTGGTTACATCTAAAAATCCAGCATGTGGAAAATTATTCTGTGGTAATTTCAGTGAAGATTCAGCTTGGGTATTTGGTTGTGGTAACTCCAAAGGTGAAATCTTCGTCTGGGATACCACTGAAGACAAGCGTGTTGTTGATACATTCGGTAGTAGAGTTGATGGTACAATGAAACCAGATCCAAAATAAGTAAATAAAGTTTAAAATTGTATGATTTATTGGAATGAAAAACTTACTTTTTTTATTTTCAGTGCACCAAACCAGGCGAGAAGAACTTCTTTTCCAAAAATCCAGAAGAAGATGATGACGATGACAACGATGATGATGAAATGGATCAAGAAAATGAATGAATTAGATCGAACGATAGAAATATTTGAGCCAATTGAGAAACCACATAAGCAATCTCCAATTATAAACTTTTAAAAATAAATTTGAAAAAAAATTAGTTACCAGATAGTCTCAGCTATGAAAACTACTAGCATTACATAAAATAACTGTTAAACAAGAATAACTCCTCAGAATTAGTGTGATTAGTTACATAGCATGTATGACTATCTGTAAACAAAAAATCAAATTAATTTTTAAAATAAGTTGAAATTATCTATCCCTTAAATTCTTCTTTTTCTTCTTCTGAAACACCCTGAATAATAAAAAAATCTCTCTCTTTTTCTCTTAAATCAAGCGTTATAAATTACTGATAAACTAATGTGTACTATTATAACTATATTTTTTATTTTCTTTCATTTCTTCCCCCTGCCTTCTAGCAGCTGGGAAGATTTAAATTATTTAATAAGATCATCTAGTTTTTAAAAATCTGGATCATCTACTTATTTCAAGCTCTCATAAAGCTCCCGATTATCTTAATATTTTCCCGTTTCCAGCAAAGTGCTCAATTATCTCGTCTTTTCGCTTTGATCTTCATGCACAGTGCTTAAATTGAATCTTTCTTTGATTTCCCTGAGCGCTTTTTACTTCTTGATTTCATCACTGTCTTCATTATATGACAGCGACGATCTCGAAGAGTACATCAGAATATCCGATCCTTTATTATTCTGACTACTAGCAGATGCATTACTCTTCCTTCTTCGAGGCTCTTCATAGACTCTATCCCTCGTTGCGAATTCTTAATTGCTTTTGGTATCTTCTAATAACCCATTTCCGCTAATGTTATCTCTTTATAACTTTTCTTATAACTCCGTCATACTCAATTCATTCGATTCTACACTCTTACTATCAATGTTATCAGCATAATTGTTGTTGTTTGGTGCATTTTAATTATTCCATTTATCACTGTATGTATTATTCATCGAAATAGTATGACTCCTGATGTTATTATTGTTATTGTTAGTACTATTAAACACATTGAAGTCACTGTTGATTCTATCAGCTAAGCTCTCTTCTGAGAACTGCTATGGTTATTGTAGTTTCTAATATTTGTTGATTGCTGATGAGGAATCGAGAATTCCCTTTGCAGCCATGTTAAATGCTGTTTCTGATTTTATTTTGGATTAGCCAGGATATTATGCCTTTTCTGATCTTTATTACTGCATTTATTGCTTAGTTAACTCCGATTATTTAGAATAATAACCATTGCTTTACCCACCTTACGCTTATTCTGTCTGTGAAATCAAAATCTTATCGATTTCATGACCTAAATCACTGTTAATTGTTGGTATTTCCCATTTATTATTACTGTTATGATTGTTAGAAGAACTATTACCATTCTAATTAGCGCTATTCCCTGCCATAACCTTGTTGTCAGTGCTGTTTTAATCATAATTTATAAGCTAACTCATAGTTAACTAATCGTTTTATCGCAACCGATCTATCAAATCCATCGGTATCATCTTAGTTTCTCCACCTAGCAAGGAATTCTTCCCGAAATCGAGTGGCTAATCGTTCTAAAAAGATGCATTTCCATCTCCATCACGACTGTTTCTTTCCCGAGCTGAATTAACATTTTGATTTCGGAGCTAATATTCATCTTAGATGTTAGTTTTTGACATAGACAACTAATCTGATTTTTATTATGAAATCTGCTACTTTTGCAGATAAAGTGCTTGTTCCCTAAAATCTATTTTTTGAGGAGCAGTCCCAGGTGCACCTCTGGCAGCATAGCCACTCATAGATCGTCTGTTTCATTAGGATTTAAGAAAAATCAATAAAAAAGTGAAAAAATTTAAAAATTAAAATAAAATGCAATTTTCTTACGCTTGTTGAGGGAATTGCTAATTTAGACTATTATTATTGTTCTAATAAGGATAATTGTTAGGGTTTGTATTAAAGTATGTGTTATTATTGAAGGATAATGCATTAATTGAAGGATCAGTAATCTAACTATCCTTCGAAAATATTGCTGCTCCTGCTGATTATTTATTCCGATCATCGATAGCTTGGCAATTCTCGATCTTCGCTCGATGCATGTCAATCTAAATCCGCTTGTATTAGTCTTATATTTGCTATTTTAGCCCTTCCAGCTCAGGTATTATATCCCTCGATCGCTGCTCTGAGCTGTATGTTAACCTAGGCGCAAATCTCATGGAGAGCTGCTAAGATTGTAGTTAAAGTTGCTACAATTGCTATTATTGCTGTGTGAGTTAGTATGATTGCTGCTCTGAGATTGGCTTAGACTGCATGCCAAAGTTCATAGATAATTGAGTCTTTTGCATGTCTAAACTACTATCAGGGTTTGAGTTTTTGTTTTAGTTAGAAATATTATTATTATTGAAACTATTATTGTTGTTGTAATTGAAATTGGAATTCTCCTGGAATCCTTTGTGTTGCTTAATAGGAGTGGCTTGAGATTGCTACTCCTACTGCTATCTCTGCTACTATTATTGCAATATGAGCTACTAATTGTCCTAAGCAAGTTATTGTGTTTTATTTTTCTTGATTTACTCTTCTTCTTTGATCTACTTTTCCATATCTTCCCTGTCTTTTTTAATCCTCTCTTCGATTCTAAGCTCTTCTTCTGCTTCCTTATTTTTTAATAACTTCTTCTATCTCTCTTTCTCTTCCATTTACTCCTTCAACGCAGCGGATATTTCATTTCGTTGCTTTGCTCTTTTCAACTAATCCTCCTTAGATTCATTTTCCATTTATAATAGCCGCTTGTTATTACTTCTGTTGTAATTATTCCCATTCTCTGGCTAAGTTCCAGCTCCAAATCCACCTGGAATATTATTACTGCCAGCAGAAGGATACATAACTTATTATTGATATTACTGCTACTTCGCCTTATTGAAATCCCTATTTTCGAGGATCTACGAGAATTGATCTTGGAAACTTTGAGCAATACCATTATTTCTAGTATTTCCTCGATTTCCAATAAAATTCTAAGCATTATTATTGTCTCGAGTTTCATACTACTACTGCACTTAAGATGGATCTGGCTTACGACTTGCTATTACCTAGCCATTTTTGTTCACTAAAGGTGCACCTGAACCTCCTCTAACTCACAAAAATTAATTCTTTATGTTAACAAATCGCTTGCATAACTCAATACGATTAATAAGAAAAGGTTTCAATAAATTTATTTTTATGATCTGCTAAGATGCTGTTACTTGCCGAATGGGTTTTCTTGTTTAGCTGCCATGAGTTCCTGCAGCTATTAGACCTTATCGATAACTTTATCTGAGCCATTCGAGAAGGAACCTTTTCGTTCTTTTTGCTTTTCGTCAATCTATTTTGAGAATTCAAAAAAGAAACAAGTTCATATGAAGGCTCTTTTACCAATTTTGTATAACTCTTTATCGTCCTTTAAGGAATCATATCATTTTCTTCTACCTATTATCTGAGATACTCTCCATAGATTTTATTCGTTGCTTATCTTGAGACTGATCCATCCATTGCATACATTGGCTGAACATTCTAAGAAGAGTATGACTATTACTGCTATCCTTGATTATTGTAGTAGACATCTTTCTGAGCGACATAGGTATTGTTGTTGTTGTTGTTACTGTTTCCATTTATGATATTCTGCTACTTCTCCTAGAGTTTCTTGTCTTCGTTGATCTTAATCTGTTTAACAAAACAAAGAAAAGTTAATATTATTGAACTTAAATAAAGATGAAGTAGTTCTTCTGTGAGCTCTACAAAAATATATTCTCAAAACAAGAGCTAAATTGAAAATGTTTTTTCTATTAACAATGCTAAGCCTCCCCTCTCTTACTTGCTATCTTAGATACTCTCCATGTTGCTTCTTGATATCCTTCATTGGATCATATTCATTGCTATTATTGCCCGCATTACTGAATTGCATTGTCCAAAAACTTAGATATGAGCTAGCTATTTTATGTGATTTTACAGTAAAAGATAAGAAAAAAAACTGAATTCTGCTATTGCTGCAACTGCTCTTCTGGGGATTATTGATTTATTTGTATATTACTGTTCTTATTAAAAACCGTAGAATAATATGGGTATTTTCACGTTTGTTTATGATTCTAAAAATTGTAAGAAACATAATAAATATCTTTTAAAAAAATACCAAAATCAAATACCACATAATATGAGATTCATCTTTTGCTAAAAGCAATTTCATTTTATGGTAGGCTTTATTAACAACGATTGTTATTGATC
>Ga0302285_10001688_pt1 | contig 12359 bp, 4 predicted proteins | sample III_Fen_E2_2_FD_200455 | JGI IMG/M metagenome (GOLD analysis project Ga0302285, IMG submission 200455) | Peat permafrost microbial communities from Stordalen Mire near Abisko, Sweden - III_Fen_E2_2 | ecosystem: Environmental > Terrestrial > Soil > Wetlands > Permafrost | place: Sweden: Abisko...
ATTGGTTGCTTGAAACTTTCTCCAATGAAATGTATGCTGATTTCATCATAGTCTTTCAGCTTTTCCATACATTCTCGCAGCCATCTAATCAGCACTAATTTATTAATGAGTCCTTTTTTGCTGAGAATACTCTCAAAAGTAACTCTACTTGCTTAGACTGAGTTTTTTGCAAATTCTCTTAAGTAATCTCTGCACTCTTCGATTGGAGAAGTTGAAACATTATGGCAATTATCGCAGTCAGAGCTTCCTATATTTGGTTGGTTCTCCTGAACTTAACATGATCCAATAAACAAAAAGGCTACTGACTAGTCATCTCTAGGGTTTCCTTAGGGAAAACTTGTACTCATAAATTAGTTCTTATTTTATTAAGGTTTTTACTCTTGTTTATCATAGAGAATACATGTGATTAATTCCATCAAAATATTCGGATAACCCACCAGTCCACCCACCCAACAAAAGTGTAATGAAAGTCTTAAGGTTTTTGGGGAGGAATGCTTCCTTGAGACATTTGAGAAGTTGTCAATTTAATACAAAATTATTCAGTTATTATGAATATCTCTATGAAAAAAGCTTAATATTTAGAGGAGGGAAGATCAAAGATATTATGGGTATGGAGAAGAAGATAATTATATTAAATCAACCACACAAATATTTATAAACATATTATTTCAAGGTACCCATTGAATCACATCGATAGTGCCTTTAATATATGGGACGATGAATGCATTCTCGGGGTTATCAGCTAGAGTGTGTAATTTTTCTAGACAAATATTTGCTTTTTTCCTGCCAAGCGGATGCTCAGCAACAGATGCAATCAATTGGATTGTATTCAATTAGGTTTGCTTAGACTGATCATCCAACAATTCCATGATGCTTGCAAAGTAAGAAAAGTCTAGGATCTAAAGAAAAAACAACAAAAGAAATTATTAGAAAAGTCTCCTTTATCTGAATATTCCCTTCAAAGAATCTTTATGTACTTGTTATTTGGCTTCATTTCGTTGTGCTAAAGATGCCAGACAAAGAGTAGCTGATTCCCTGACTGCATTCTTAGAATCATCGAGCCTTTTGCATAGAGGAAGGACGCATTTCAGCTCTATTTCTTTGATCTTCCCCTCTTCTAAGAAGCTGATGGAAGCTAAATTCGAAGCAGCTAGCTCACGAATCTGAGTGAATTAAGAACAAAATAAGCGATTAAAGCAAGTCGTTGCATTATTTTATTATTATTCCAATCAGTAATTAAAAGAATCAAGGCAATTAGAGGGGGGGTTTATGTTCAGAAAATAATGGAAACAAACAGTTTTAGTTGTTAGTTTTTGCCATGATTGTGAAAAAATAAATGATCTAAATATGTTTATTACCCTCCATGCTTTGTTCTCAAGGAGAGTAGTGAGTCTCGATATCGCTTGCGTTTGGAGAATAGCGATTGTTGCATCCTATCCTTCAAGAATCTTCTTGATAAGCTGGAGGATTGAAATCAGAATCGAATCAACTTTCTCCTCGATGAGTTTATCCACAAACGAAGGGAGCTTCTCAGCAGCAAGAATATGCTCCGCGCCATCTCTGAACTCCGCTAGATTGTTCATAGCAAGATAAGCGTTAGTTCTAATCGAAGCTTGAGGGTCATCGATGAGCTCAGCGATGTGATGAATGTAAGCTTTTTCCATGATTTTATCCCTCCCAAATTTCAAAGAACACACCTGCACGATCGCTCTGGATGCAAGTTCTCTGATTGAATCAGTCTTATCCCTGAGATGGTCAACTAGCACACTGAGTAAGTCGCTGCTCATGAGTGCTAAGTTAATGAAATCGCTTCTTCTGAAATCTTCATTAATTTCTTCTAATGTTTTTAGTTTCAGGATGTCCGTTTCGCACACTAAATCCTTAGTCATTTTCTCATAGCGGTTATCACCATATGCAAACCGCAATGTGTTTTCGGGCGCATCCACGTAGTCCTTGCGATTTCGGTGGTATGCTATGATTCTGTCGTTGCTTAGATGGACTTCCATTTCGCTAAATAACTGAGATGTTTGATTGATTTCCCTAAATTTTACTTGTAATTCAAAAGTTATTTTATTTGATTGATTCTCTATGACTTCACACCAGTAAGCCATTCAATGATTAATAAGTGATTAATTCACTAATTCCTCCAAATTGTTACCATCAACAACTCAAAAATGCACATGAATTCTCAGAATTCTCAGGGATTGTTTGAAATTTTAAGCATGAATAGCCAAGCCATTGAAAGTGCAAGTGGTGATTGGAACCAAAGGTTTCCATGATAAATTTGAATTCCGTAGTTGCTTTTACAATATAGAGAAGGATCAACAACATACACAATAATTGGAGCAAGATACTCATGCAGAAAACACAGTTTGTTATGGAAAGGTATTTACACTACTATTCTCAAAATGATGAATCAATTCAGCTGAAAATCCATCAAACATAAGTCTATTTGATTAGTTGGAGTGAGTATTGGTGTTAAAAGAACCTTGAAACACCTGGAGCTGAGCAGGAGCAGAAGAAAAAAAACTAATTATCACTTCGGTTTTGCAAGGAGATGAAAAAGAAAATATGATTAATAGAATAACTGAATCTTAGGAGATACTTGCACTCCTTTTATTATCCCTGAAGACATGCTTTTTAAAAGCAATATCTTTTCTTTTTCAGAAGATAGTGCAAAGGGAGGATTTGTTCTCAGCTGTACTCGTTTTACTACCAAATACACACTCTAAAAAAACATAACGAGTTACTTAAAATGCATCAAAACAACAATGTAATTCCAATTATTAGTACATTCATTGTGCGGAGAGGATGCCTAAATCAAGCAGTCAATATGAGATAGATCGATACTGGCATGGAATGCTTTCTATTACTGTTGTTTACTCTTTATCTTTTACTCTGGGGTGTCCTGAGTGGTTAATATTATTTATTCCTCTTTATTTTTTGTTTTATTACTGCTATTATTATTACTGCAACTGCTTCTGCTTCTAGCATTATTTCCCTTTTTACTGTTAGTACTACCTTCTGTTTGATCGCTTTCACTCTGTTTGCTATTTTTCTTGCGAGATCCAGTTGGAAGGGAATATGCTGATTATTTTTCTAGTTTGTAAAAATGGATAAATTCAACGCACTAAGAATTTTAAAGATGATTTCGAATTATTACCTGGATATATGTCTAGAAAGAGACTTGCAGAGGATGATTATGAAGATGATGCCGCTTATGACGGATCTACCTTATAATATCGTACTATTTCATAATCAACACCATACCAATCACTCAAATATTAAAAGAATCTCTTCGGAATCGCTTCATAGTGGTAATGCTAAAGGAGATGCTCTTTGAGCTTGTAGGGCTTGTCTGTCAGCGGTTAAGCTAACAGTTCCTTATTTAAGATAGTCGATGGCCGAAGAGATGAAAAAGAAGGATGGTTGTCTGCTATTGTGGAAGCTGTAGAATTTCTAGCTGGAGCTGCGTTATTCGTGTATGGCTATGAAGACAACCCTACATATTGTCTCCATTATCGCCACCATTAAGCACTCACAAGGTAGGCACCTTCGCTCAAGCGGGCGTTGTCTGCGGGTTAATTACAGAGTCAATCATAAGAAATCATAACAAAAAGAAAAAGACTAAACAATTTAAAAATTGTATTTTATTTTACTTTATACAAAGCACCCATTGATGAGATCGCCTTGTTGGATAGCATTTTTGATGATCGAAATTTCTTATTAAGGTGTCGGCTTAACCATCCCCGGTTTCTTGCTGATTTCTGCTTATTCTTTCTCGGTTGGACTAGTCGACGCACGTAGGCTCCTCATAAGACTGCAATTTAACGAAGAAGAAATAACCCTCCCTCTGATTTGTTGTGCCAGCTGCTTGCTAGATGAATTAGATCCTGTAGTGTAGCATCTGTCTTGTGTTGTTGAAAACACTGAGTTGTTTGATCTGTTAATATGATAAATATCTTCGTCTTGGGAACTTTCTAATGTTCGGCTTCGGATGTCTTTGGGATATTTAGCTAATCCAAGAGGCTACTGATGGTGATGATGAGAAAGGTATCGTTCTCGAGATAAGAACTCAGATTCGTTCAGTTTGCTAGCAGGTCTCTCTTCGCGGCTGGATTGTTAATCTCCTAGGCTAACTTAAGAATCATCGCGAATTAATGGAATATCAGCCGTTTCCAGGTATTGTACTTAGATACTTTCATCATCTTGGGTTAGATTAGACGAACAGCCGTTATCCTGAATAGATTACTTGTTATTGGTGTTAATATCTTTGATCCCTTTGTTATTGTTTTCATTCATAAGTAATTTCAAATTATCCTACAATCTCTTCTTTCTGAGAGACTGATCTCTGAAGTCTTAGGCTTTTTTGGATTATTATGTTGAATCCTAGATTGTATTGGTACTATTGCTTCGTTCTTTATGCTTGTTTATTTAGCTTTCGAATATCAACTAATCTTAGGTATTTTTCTAACCCTCTTTTTGCAATTTTCCATGATTCATTGCCTCTCCAAAACCAACGCCGTCAATACTTTCTTTCCTCGAGAAGTTATTACTTGAAATGCATGTTCTCTGCTCAACTTAACTCATCTTTGTTAGTTTCACAACAACTTTCTTTTTCTTCTTGGCATCCTATCCAGTTGGTGTTTCCTTCGAAAGAACAGCAGCTCTTTTTTCTTAAGAACTTTTGACCTTCAGTAAGCTGTTATCTAAGTACATCGAATATGCATTCTTCGGGCTCTCTGTTCGTATTCTGCTGATTAACCCAGTATCAAGATAATTCTCAACTTTATCCTTCATTTAATTCACAGCAATCTACCCTGAAATAATATTATTATTATTTTCCCTCTGATGAATTATTTCTTCAGCCTGCTGAGTGCTTTATCTAGCCACACTGTACCTTCTATTCTCTATGTACTTACTCATAGCTTTACTGTTGTGTTTGTTGGTATCTTCTAGACTTTACCTTCTCCTTCTTATTTTGCTACTTCCGCCTGTTTATTATTCTCTTTATTTGTGTGTATCCTTCCCATCATTTTCAGTTGGCTACTTTTTATCTATTGAGGACTTAGGACGAATCGTGTATTGCTTGATTTTCTCATTGATTTGATCTTCTAGAAGACTAGATCCTTCAAGTTATTGGATTTCAACTTAGTCTTAAATAATGTCAGCATTTTAGGAAGTTGCCCTCAAATTGCAAGGAGAGCACTGCAACTTCGAAGTTGACTGCTTTTAAGATGGCAAGTGAGTCTTTAAGGATTACTAAAGAGATTCATTTCCAGGTTTAACCTCATTTTATTATTATTATTATTATGAACTGTGTAGAAGAAACTTATTTTAAAATTATTAGGTTTGTAGTTTTTAAAACTTTTAGATTATTTATTGTTGTTATGTTGAGTGCACTATGTCCTTCTTTGGTTTAGTTCCTTCATTCTTCTTGCTGTTGTCTTCCTTTTCCTGTAGATTACGATTACTACTCTGACAGCTCCTTAAAATATCAAACACTTTCAAGGGATAATTCGATTGTTCTTATTTGATTTATCTGATTTCGTTTTCCATAATTTGCTATTGATATTGTGTTCCTTTAACTTCATTCAGAGCATGCATGATGAGAAATACTAATTCCTTGATTTGGAGCCTGTTATCCTTAGGAGATGATTAGCTTATATTCTCTTCATCTTATGGATGCTCATAAAATCGAAGCAATTCTCTCAGCACTTTCACCTGCGATTACTTTAAATTGAATCGCTCCTCGCATGATAAGCACAAAATATTGCTGAATAAAGGCTCTTTTTCATTGATTGACTCTCGAAATGTTGGATAAAGTATCTTTGCTTCAAACGATGATAACTCAGAATATTCTTGATGCTGCTATGAGTTTTTCAGTTGGATGTCTGAATGCCTTGAACAAGCTAAGCAACAACGTGTGAATGCCTCTCTTCTTTAGTCTTCTTCTCTGAATTGCTCTGAAATCTCGATCATATCACTTCTCCCCAAGACAAACTATTTTTTGAATTCCGCCAGAAGTACAACAGGGAATTATCACCGTTTCTCTTTGCATTACATACAATCATTCCATCAAATATTTTAAAAAGAAAGTAATTTCCAGTAAAGCAGGTTCAAAATGAGACAATTTGAGCATAGAAATTGTATTTTTCTTCATATGTTGTGATATTTTTTTTTGGTTATTTAATTGCTTTTCAGAAAGAGAAAATGTCCTAAATAATGAGAAATAGCTTTAATTCATAAGCGCAGCTACTGATAAATCAGTTTAGCAGCTTTCAGATGTCTGAGGTTAATCAAGAAACACATTCAAAGGTGATTTTCCTCTCACAGAAATCAATATCAAAAAAACAAACAAAATTACATTAAAAAATAAATATTCCTCCCAAACCAAAGGAGGCAATTAACTAGAGATGTTCAAGTGATTGCTCAAGATGTTGTAAGTTTTTAAACCATTTCATTAGGCAACTAGTTTTTTTAGTCTCGATGCATGAAAATAGTTTTTAACTCCCTAATTATTCGGCCACTTCCTACAGGCAACGCATCAAGAAAATCCATTTCAAAATCGACAACATAAACTTGAAACAAACACGCAAAAACATAAAAAACATCTCAAACCTCTCTTCCCCTAATAGGTAACCAAAACAACGACGTCTCTGTTAATATATATTTAAATATCTGCTCTTGCCCCTGAATTTTAAATTTGCTCCCCTATCTCTCATTCCATGCCACATCCACATTTCATGCACAAATATATTAAAATACTCCTCTCGCCAATAAATCCATTGAAAAACATTGAATCATGCTAAAATAAAGCAAATAATTTTTGTTCGATTGCTTGTCTTCTTTGTTCTCTGTAAAATAAACGACAAAGAAAGAGACAGAAAACATAACAAAATACTAAATGATTATAAAATGCGAATAAATGAATGAGAAATCAATTCCAAACATACAGAACAAAATTAACAGTTAGAAGAAGACGTTAAGAAAATAAGAGTGGAATACGCACATACGTATGCAGATTTTCATCGTTCGTTAATTAATTTCTTTGCATTTTTTCAAAGTTAATTAAAAATTTCTTCACATTTTTGAATTTTTGTTCTCTCAATCCCCAGCGTTTTCTGAATTTTAACGGTTTAGTTCCCTCCCTCTTCCCCACTATCCAAAAAATTAAACTCCGAGTAAATTTCAATATTTAAATTAACTGAATTCAATTTGATTAAGAACATCTTTACAAAAAAAATCGAAAATTCTTAGATTATTTTTTATTAACTTATTATTCTCCCTTCTTTTTTTGATTGTTTCTTTCATGAATGGATTGACATTCAAGAAAGAAGGAGAAGAAGATAGTTCTCCTTAAAGATTTTTATAATTTGATAGCTAAGAAGCATATCTTTTCTAAATTTAGAAATTATTCGAGAAAGACATTATGCTTTTACCTTAATTGTTTTGCAAGTAGATAGGCACCTACAATTACTGTTAATTATTTTTAAATGAAAGTAATACTGTTCCCCTTTAATAAGAAGGAATGAGATTGTGTGAAAGAGAAAGAGAGAGATTTTATTAGGATTTCAAGGACTTTTGGAAGCCAATCTATTAGTGCCTAGGGAAAAACATGATCTTTTCTTGGATAATTATCTTGCTTTCCGAAGAGAGAAAGAGAACCAAAGAGATTGAAAAAGTCCAGTTGATTTTTGAAAACACAGGGGATGAATAATGAGTTGAATTAAGATAAGCTATGGAGACCTACATTAGATAGAAAATAACTGATCAGATGAGTATACTCTCAAGCAAAGGATGAAGGCGTCTTTCTAGCGTTGAGGGCTGATTAAGATCGATCTGATGGGATGTTTGTGTTACTTGTACTATGTGTACTCCCAGTCTAGTAATTAATTGGAGAAGAGGAACTTTAAAGCGATCCTTATTGCTAGAATCCATCCATTTAGCTAGCAGCTAGACTCAACTAGCGTTATGGCTCATTTGCATCGTAGTTATATCCAGCAAACAAATCTAAATTTTAAAAAAACAAACAAACAGAAAATTCAATATTTTTTGTCACAGGGAAGCTATCTCAAAGTAGCTGAGAGTTTAGAATAAAAAAGAAAAGAATCAAGTTTGTTACTTTAGACTGAGTTTTTACGTAGAAGTATTGCATTTTACTAGATGAGCTCTTCATTTGTATCTTCTCCATCAGCAGATATCTGTTGTCTGTAATCGTAGTTGTCTTCGATAGCCTAAGAGAGATAAAAAAAATAAAATCAAAAATGTTATGGGTTTATTTGTTATAAAAGGCATATTTTGTGAGACAATTTGGCTGAAAACAATTATTTTGATTATTTTTTACTTAAGGAATGAAAGGAGCTTCAAGTTATCTATTTAGAAGCTTATCCCAAGGGAAATTCTTGATCCATGGATGGGATTTGACTTCCTCTGGCCCATTCACTCCTAGCCTATTCACTGGCTTTCGTTAAATCATCTAATCCACCAAAAAGATTAAGAGAACTCAAAAAACCCTATGGTATTAAGATTACTCTGTTGATGAAATCCGCTGCTTCGATTGACCAGCCATCAGGGATTTCATGTTTCTTGATTTGAACTTATTTTGAGAGTATTTGATCTCTGATTTCTTTACGATTCCGTCCAAGATATGGTCTCTAATTTCAATAAATCATTCATTTTAACAGATTTTAAGCAATAACAGACTAATCTCAATTCAATTGCAATAGTTTGTTTATTACCCTTCCCATCATGAATTCATAGGCTATGATTCCTACAGCAAAGTAATCCACTGCGATGCCATGATTTTATCTGCACATCACTTCAGGCGCCATGTATCCTGGAGTACCTGAAGTATCCTAAGAGTTATCTGGTTTCCATATTCTTGCGACACCAAGATCAGTAACCTTCACGTAGCCGTCTGTATCTAGCACTAGATTTTCTGGTTTAATATCTCTATGGATGACATTCTTGCTGTGGAGGTATTCGAGAGCCAAGACAATGCAAGCAATGAAGAATTCTAAGTGAAAATGGAAAATTATTTTAGCAAAAATATTTCATGAAAAATTAGATTAAACCATCAAGAAACCTTACTTGTTTAAGGTTCTTTGAATCGACGATGCCGACCAATGTGGAACCGTAGATCACCACCGCTCACGAGATCCATGACAAGGTAGAGATTGTCACGATCTTAAAATGCGAAGTTCATATTCACTAAGAATCTTTATTTGTTAATCAGCACAAAAATAAGAATTAAAATGCTATTGGAGATCTTTACGGATGCTTGAGTTGACTAAGTAAATGGCGCTCACTCATGACTGAATTAACACTACGCTTGGTGATGATTCTAAGACACAGCAAAAACAAGGTGTTAAAAACATCAAAACATCTCTGCTACACAAAACAATTTTACTTTGATTTAGACATCTCCTTCATCGCATAGGGTTATTTGTTTTTCTTATGCTCCACTCGCCAGACCTTTCCAAAGCCTCCCTTCCCAATGACGTACTGGTAATTAAACGAATTCTTGTTCATCAGGGCATCTACAAATCAACACAAGAAATGTTATTATCTCTCTCTATAAATCAAGCAATCTCTGAAAAAACCTACTAGAAAACCTTGTTGAGGAGAGCTAATCTTACTTCGAGGTCTCAAAGGAATTCTAACCATTATTGTTTCCTTGCAGGTATTGCTATTATTAAAGCTATTACTGCTACTATTGAGCATGCAACTGCTGTTGTTATTGTAGCAATAGTTATTGCTAACTCCCATTGCTTGGACTCTAAGCCGCTGATACCATACTTTTGTTCTCAATTCTCGAACTGTGTCTTTTCTCTGATTGTGCTTGCAAAGACTACTACGCTTGGCTTGCTTGTTTCTCCAAAAGCAATTATTACTGCGAGAATATTATATTCTGCGATTGATTTCTGCTGTGAAGCGTTGAGGACACTAAGGACTGTGGCATCGATTAGGAGTACCCACCAGCTTGTTGCATTTCTTTCAAGAACCCGATATTATTAGGTGTATGCCCTGGTGTTGAAGATTACTAATTCAATAGCATGTAATTCAAAAACGGAGTACCCTTGTATTTCTCCAGCAGTTAATATTACTCATATCGTTTTTATTCCTTGTCGGAGGAGTTTCCGTTGCTAGGGAGGTTACTATTACTGGATACACTGTTACTGCTGTTGATATTAGCAGGGTTATTTAAGCTATTTCCACTATTACCAGCGGGATTAGCAGCATTCTAGTTATTTGCAGAAGAATTGCTATGATTAGTATGACTGAATAGACCAGCATATGATCCAGCACTTCCTCTGTGTCTGCTGCTAGTGAATAACTACCCGGAGACCTATGGCTACTAGGATTATTATGGCTGGATTGCTGAAGATTAGATTTATGGCTGGAGAGTATGATTCCCGAGGTTGTTGTTGCTGTTTACATTATTAGGTGTTCCAGCAGTCGTAGTAGGCATGAGATGATTCGATGGTTATTTCGAGAGAAACCCTGATGAAACGGGGGTAGACGAAGCAGAATTAGCTGTAGGTGACTAGTATGATTAATGACGATTCACACTGTTAGGTGATGGAAATCCTAATCCGCTTGAAACCGACCCATGATGGCTGTGGCCAGTTTAATTTTAGCTGACTGACATACTGATGCTGCTGCTACTAGAATGTTCACCGCTGCGAGCTGATTAGTTGGTGTTTTGAGATGCGTTTTGTAAATTCAAGGAGATCATCTTTGCCTAACAAAGAATTTAAACAGATTAGAACAGATAAAAAGGGAAAGAAGTATGGATTTAAAATAGGAAGATAAGTGGTTGTTGGACTATTTAATACCTCTAGACCATTTTAAGATGATCTAAATTCACAAAAGAGGTGTAGTAATAGCAGTAAAATCAAAGAGATACTTATCTTTTTCACTTATTTTCACCATTAAATTAACAAATATTGCATATTTATTTACTTTTTATGTAACCTTTTTAGGTAGGATGTTTGTGTTATTCATAAAGAGCTTTGGCTTTTGTGTAGCGGAGAAAGAAGGGAATTTTATGGAGCCAGACGATGGGCTCGATGGATTTAAAAGATTACTCGTTCCCAGAGATTATTGTTGTTGTTGTTGTTGGTATTGCTATTGTTCTTTGGAATGTTGAAGTAAGCCTACAGCAGACACTGGTGTACTGGGCTGTTACTGTCCCTGTTAGGTTCAAATGAGAAAAAAAGTTTTTGCATAAATAGTTAAGTGTAAGTTTATTTTCATTGGGAAATATGCTGGAGTGTTTGGCATTACAGAAAGCTTTTGATATTTGTTTTAGTGGATGTTGCTTACTTGAGATGAAATAAGTTAGCTGGCTTGCAGACTGGCGTGCTGCTGTTTCTCTTGATACTTGATTTAATACAGTTCCTTAAAGTTACGGATGTTTGGACTCACTGAGTTGGACAATTATGGAGACTGCATTTAGCTCATTGTTTTTGTAGTCGAATCACAGTCTTTTTCTTAGCTGAATGTAACGCCTAAACTTTTTAGTCGATTTGTTGTTTCCAGTATTAGTATATTCTTCCTAAGTTGATCTTTAAAATCCTTCTTGAAGAACGACACCTTGTGTTTGAGTTTGCGTATGAATGTGCTTGTTTCTCTGTGTCTTGAACTTTTCTTTCGGGGGTTTTTATTTCTTTATAAAATTTTAGATTTTATGATATTGATTCTTTAAAGGGAAAGCAGAACATCCTTTTCGTTTGTTTGTTCGTTCTTTCTTCTCCCCCTCCCCACTTCTCAACTCTTGCTTTGAGAATCATGAACCAAGATAATGTAATGATACTAACACAACTTTTGCATTTCATGTGATCTACTCCAGCCTATTTTTTTCATCTAGTAAGTGTTTCTTAAGAAATTCTTTTTGAATTATTTGAATAGCAACCCTTAGATTCGTCTTTTGGGAAGGAATAATATATCTAGTCTAACCATCATTAGTAACAACAAAAATATCACATACTTAAATGATCTGGATGAAATTATCTTGATGGGATTTTGAAGTATTTCCCTGAAAGTACAAAAAAAATTAGGTTTTTTTATGAAACTCCTCAGTTTTGGCTTCTATAAATAAATAATTTTTTTTGTGGATAATATTGGTTGGTTAAGAATCACATGGTTCTTTATTTGAGTGTGTTGTTCTTTGTAGGGAAATACCCACAGATAGCTTGGCTAATTTCAAAAATATTCGGAATTAGTTCAGTTGAATGTTTTAAATAACTGCCGCTGTTAATAATTGAAGAAAGAAAACAAACACAACATTAAGAGATTCACACTCTCAAATTTCAGTTTGTATCATAATTTTTCCCCACAGAAGATGTATTTTG
>Ga0302285_10001689_pt1 | contig 12357 bp, 8 predicted proteins | sample III_Fen_E2_2_FD_200455 | JGI IMG/M metagenome (GOLD analysis project Ga0302285, IMG submission 200455) | Peat permafrost microbial communities from Stordalen Mire near Abisko, Sweden - III_Fen_E2_2 | ecosystem: Environmental > Terrestrial > Soil > Wetlands > Permafrost | place: Sweden: Abisko...
ACTCAATACTCTTAACCGTACTTATTTTTCAGACATTAGTTGACAACTTGCAAGGCTCTACTATGAATAAGGACATTTAGGATTCTTCAGCAACCAGCTTTTTATGCAACCCTCGCCATAAACATGGCCACATGGATCTTTTACCGCGTCTTTGACGACATTGAGACAAATTGAGCAAATTAGTTCTTCATTTAGCAATTCATCTTCACTTTTGCGGAACAATGAAGTGGGATGGCATTAAGCCATTTCTGGTGTAGGTGATTCTCCTGAAGGTGTTTTAGCTTGATTGCTGACTAAAAGCAACAAATATTTTTTCAGAAATAAAAAACAATGTAATTCGTGTTTACAATTATTGTTAGGTTTCTGTCCATAACATGACGACTGACCCATTAGATAAAAGGAGAAATATTTTTGTTTGTTTGTTTTTTAATTTTTTGCAGCTATTTAAAAATTTGAGTGTGCAATCAGCTTTTTCAGCTAGAGCTCGAGAGACATCAGGAAGATAGAAAAATTAGGTAAATTTGAGTGGAATTAATGGTCTTGTCTTAATTTCTGAAACTTTTGCTTAACATGAAGCTAAATATCAAACTTTATCCTTTAATAAATGACCAAGAAGACTTGATGTATTCAAAAATATTACATTATTCTTCTAAACTATTACAAGATAATAATAAAAACTTTTGATGATTTCCTAAGAATTTTTGAACAAGTACTTGTGATTTCTTTACTAAGGCTGATAAAGTGGAATCGATGGATATTAATATTAAATTAATCCATAAATATAAGATTTAAAATATTTAGTAAATAGATTTTACAATTAAAGCAAAACAAAAAAAGTAATTTTAACATCTGTAGTAATCTATGTTTCTTTTCCTTGTATCTTTTTCAATCTTTCTTATTATAAATTACTTATGTAAATAGAAGAAACCTTGAAAAGCAATACTCTTATTTAGTATTTTAGTTGGTTTTGTATTCATATTTGTATTAGTTTTTATTCTTATTAAAGGCTTTATGTTTTCATCACTTCTTTAATTTTCAATGATGCTACCATCCTTAAAGTCAAGAGAGGTTTTTTATCCTATCATCTTTTCATAGTTGAGAGACATTATTATATTATTTTATAGAAGTTCTTAAATTCATTATTCCAGACCCAAACTTAGTTTAATAAGTAATAATATTGTATCCAATTGCAAAGGCATACTATCTTCATATTAATTAAATATCTCATGAAGGTTGTTATGTAATTGAGAAAGTGATTTGAAGCAATTTAAATAAATGAACAACGAATAACACATGCAAGTCAACTAATCATAATTCGCATTTAGTTTTTCCCATTCATTCGGTTTTGAGGATATCAGAGTCACCAGCGTCAAGGATGGCCATAGTGGAGCATCTGTAATACTTACCACAAGCAGTTCCTTTAAAATAGAAATTTTGGATTAGAATCTGTTTCTAAATTTTAAAATAAAGTTATATTTGCTTATTGTATTCTATTTATCCTTTAGTAAATTGCTATTCCTTTTGGATCTATTATTGTTTCTTCCCTTCATCTCATATATGCCATTCCCTCTTTCCTCTCAATTGTGTAAATGAGTTTGCTTTGGGGGTATTTTCAAATGATCAATTGCAATAAGGAGATCTTTTTAAGTGCTAATGAAAATAAAATGGTTTTTTTATTACCAAGTTCGACATTGGAACCTCCATAATGGTGGATGTTGATCTAAGCAAGAGAAGCATAGTATTCAATCTCTGATTTTCTGACTGTAGGACAGTTGTTGGAGATGAAGACGAGCTTAGCAAGACCGTTTCTGATAGCCTTGATAGTAGAAGCATAACCAAGAGTGGCTTTTCCTGATCTCATAACGAGAGCTAACTTGGACTGGATGTTGTCTTGGGTGACTTTCTTGACCATTTTTATGAGATTTACCTTCTGTTTATTTTCTTCTTCAAATTAATTTGTGTTTCGATTAATTTCGTCTTTACCTATTAGTTCTTTCTTCTTAATCTCTTGATTTCTCATTACAAAAAATTGTACATGGAAAAGTCAATTGTTTTTATATCCTTCTTCTAAAAATGCTTGCAAAAAATACTGAAATTAAAATAGAATTTATTTCAAATAAATAAAGATTCAATGGAAGATGAACAATTGAGAGAGATATTTGTGAATCATTTTTGAGTTTGACTATGAATAGAATCAATATGAAAAAAATAATATTTTTGAGGATAAGACAGACGGAATGGAAGTTAGGGAAATTATGAATCTATGTGCCTAAAAACATAACTAACGAGGAGAGAATATAAAGGGTGGATGTTACAAAACAAGTGAAGAGTTGATTTATTAAAACTCACATCAATCTCAATTGAAATCAAAGGAAAAATTAAAGAAAATATACTACAAATAAAACACAAAGACATAATGCTCCCAAAGATTCCTCAAGGCGGCAATACTGCTGGAACACTCGCAAAGCGTGAGAATGTAGCCTCCTAGCTGATCGTTGAAGATCATCTCAAAAATATGCTAGCATAGGCTGCTAACAAGAATTATAAAGCATGGCGCATCCCAGAAGCTCCTCGTAACCCTCACTCTCCTTTCGGTGATTTTCCAAAAGAATACCTTCCTAAGAAAAAGCTCAACTCTAATACTCATTCTCCTATCTTTGAAGACTCTTAGGCAGCCACAATCGTTAGTAAGAATATATTTCTTATGAAATTTTAATCTGCAATTCACTTCCATTTGGATTTATTGTTATTTAAAAAACTATTAATAAAAACAGATAAATTCCAAGGACTTAGATAAGGAACTGGTGGGAAGACTTCCTCTTAGCTGCACAGTAAGTAGGAATTCAATGCCCCTCAACCTATCTGTGGAGCCTTTAAGAAAAGAACAATTCCCGTCTCAGAATTTAGACGCTATTACGACAGAGGTGATCTCCCAATCAAAGTTGATCACTAGGGGTCTGTGAACAAGATTATTTGGAAAATTCAACCCGAATCTCTAGATTACCACCACTATTTGCCTATCTTCTTTGATGGACTCAGAGAGAAATTAGATCCATACAGATTCTTAGCTATTCTAGGCACATATGACCTTCTTGAAAAAGGAATGAACAAAATTCTTCCAGTTATCCCTCAGCTAATTATCCCTATCAAGAGTAAATCATAGGAGCCTTTGAATAAAGAGAAAATAAAAAATTCCATATGCATTTCTAAATTGGATCAATATCAATGATCACTATGAATATTACAACTATTTTGATTTTCGTTTAGCTGCACTCAACACCAGAGATCATGAAATCATTGGGATCATGCTCAAAGTTCTTGAAAAACTTGTTATAAGTGGTGACATGATTGGAGAAGCTTTAGTAACACATACTTGATTTCGTCCTGATTTACATTAATTTAAATATCTTTGTTTTTTTACAGGTTCCATATTATAGATAGATTTTGCCAATCTTCAATCTGTACAAAAACAACAACATGAATTTAGGAGATCTGATCGATTACAGCCAAAGAAAGAAATTGACTCTCGGAGATCTTATCCAAGAGACTCTTGAGCTTTTCGAACAAACAGGAGGAGAGGTACAGTTTTATTTTGAATTATGAATGGTAAAATAGATTGTATTTTTTGAAATAGGATGCATTCATTAACATTAAATATATGATTCCAACTTACGAGAGTTGTGTTCATAATTGAGCTTCTCGAATCATTAGAGGATAATATCAAAATCAGTTAGATACTTAAAGAAAAGGAGATCTCTGCCGATCTTAATTTGGATTTCTTTTTTTGTTTTATTTCATGCATCTACAATCAAATTGCTGCTACTTTTTTTATTGATATTTTCTAGATAATTTAGATCTTCATGATTTATTGTCTCATTTTTATTTATTATACTTTTATTATTTAAGTTCACAGTTTTTTTATTTTCGAACTTAAATCTTTTGAAAGCAAAAAGAAATTTTATTACTAACCATTTAATGATAAAGAAATAAGAAATAATCACAGAAATCTTGTTGTAGAGTTTTATTAATTTCAATTTGATTGCTTAAATTTATCATTTGTGTGAATATCCATATCACAAATGTTAAGTTAAAGCTGAAGAAATTGGAAGTGGTAGTAAAATCAATTTTAAAAAATAAAATATGATACTATTCTATTTTGGCACAAGAATTTGCTTAAAAAACTCTTTGAATACAAATCATTTAAAAGGAACAATGATCAACTTAGTGGAAATTTGAAATCAAAATACTCTATTTTATGCTAAACTAATCATTTTTAATAGAAACAGAGGGGCACCCAATATTTGGAAGTAATTTTTCTTGCTTTTTATCAATCACAAAGAAAAGTAATGCACATAGATATGAGTTTGATAAACGAACAAAAATGTACATGCCAATATCTGTAAGTTGATAAAAATGGCAAATTATGGAAGAAGAAATATAGTATTAGCCTTTTCTGTGGCAGCTTAATTGAATTAAGACATCATACTAAGAGAACTGAGTTAATGCATCCATCGTTTTCTGGATTGTTGAGAACTTAAGCATATTTAGACCAAATAACCTTACCAGTTTGTGTTACTAAACCAAGTTCTGAAACATTGACTTCGATAATTGTTCCTTTTGTGATGACTCCAAGATTAGTGTAGAGCGCACTTTGAGGATTCTTTTTAACTCCAAGGATTTCAAGGGGCACTGTTGTTTTGAGTTCAGGATGGGTGACATTGGCTTTCTTAAATCTGAGACCAGTGGGTCTAATATATCTTTCGTATTTAGGAGCCTTTCTAGTGAAACTATCACCGACAAAGCAGACTTTATTAATCTTACGCTTCCAAGCAAGTTTCTTTCTTTTTCCAGATTTCATGACCTAGAACATTTCTGCTTCTGTCATGGCCTTCACTTTTTGTAGAGGCACTTGCCATTTACCTGCCTTTTCTTTTCTCTTTTATTTGATCATATTAGATAATACTTTAGAGTTATCGGTCTTTTCTCTATCGAGCAAATATGCTGGTACTGCTCCTTCTTTAACTTAATCTGTCTTCACCTCCACATCCTTTTCTTCGTGAGCCTTAATCAATTTCTTCATGCGTATTTTTTCCTTATATCTCTCCTTATTGAAGAGCTTAGCCTTAATACCACGAAGGGTCTATGCTTTTCTGGAAATCACATGATGCTCACGTGATTCTTTTTTTCTACGCTTTTCAGCAGCGTCTAAACGCTCACCAAACCGCTTCTTATGCAGCTCAATATACTCGTTCTAAGGCATCTTCTCTGCTTATTGTTTCTACTTATTTTATTATTATTGTTTCTTTAATCTGGCCTCCCTATCCTGACTTCTTAGAGATCTGATATTTGCCCTCCCACCGTCCACTCTTTTTCCAGTTGCATCTTCTTTAATTTTAACTTATTAGTTTTAAGTAGGATTTAGCTAACACATAATCTAAATCCTTAATCTTCTAAACAAAATACCTCCCACAAATAATAATTTTTTCTTTTTCTTGTCAGATTTTACAGGCATCAACTTTCGCTGATTTCATTTACACCCCCTTCTTCTTCGATTGAAAATCAATATGGTCCAGATTTAGAAATATTTCAAAACTAGTATCTCAGAGCTATTAACATAATACCATTAGTGGATTCCAAAAAAAGTAAAAAAATACAAGAAAAAACCTGTTGTTAGTTGATGGAAAAATTAACATCAGTCCATTAAAAAATAAATAATTCTCTCATTTTCTTGGAAATCGTTGAGCTAAAGTCGATTACGAAGAGATAGGAGAATATTTTGGACTGATATTTGTGCTTACTATCATAGCTGCTTTTGGAAGTAAGCGTGAATATGCTGTGCGATCTGATTGCTATCGATCTGTTTGATAACTGCTGGTAGTTTTTGGTGCAATTAAGCTTGTAAGATTTAGCTTTAAATTATATTTGTTAATTCCATTAGCTCCACCACAGCTCTACTACCTCTTATGATTAAGATTTTGAGACTCTCTGGATTGTCCGATAGAGACTGTAGATATCTGAGGTGAAATTGGTGCTATTTTTCTATTCATTGGACTATTGTTGCTATGAAAAGTCGAAATGTGATTGTAAAAATTGTTACTGCTTTGTTAGCAATTATTGTTGTTGCTCCCACTAACGAAACCATTTACGCCACTATTGCTAATAAGATTAGAGTTAGTATTCATATTGATATTTTAATTGTATCCAGGATTTATTATGGCTGTGCTGAGATTCTAAGATTGGGCAGAGACAAAGATATTGTTGCTACCTGTGGATAAAAAGTTATTGCTGCTGTAAGGAGTCACATTGGTATTATTGTTATTTCCAAAATAGCAGTTATACGGATTAACATCTTTAGTGTTTGACGATGGGCCAAGAGGTTAATAATTACTTCCTTAAAAAAGAGAATTTGTTCCAATTCCTCCTTAAGTGGGAGAAATAGATATTCGCTAACCTATTTGTGGAATTTGAATCTTAGTGAATCTGGAAGGAGAGTGGCTTGTCCTTGAAGATAAAGGCTGAGAAGCGATAAATGGATTATTCAGAGAACTGTCTTTTTCAAGTAATCTCGATGTCTGTGAGCGAGAAGGTTATTGAGAAGTTGAGACTAGTTTTGAAGCAGGGGATTCTTTCTTTTCTGGGATGTATTGGTTAGCAATACTTGTAGGTATCTAACTAGTAAAACTCTTTTTTTAAGTATTTTATAATCCAGCTGCTGTTGTTGTATGAGGATGATTCAAAGGTATTGATGATTTCTTTGGTGTTTTGTATTGTTAAATAATTTAGCGGATGTATTCATCTGTGATTTTATCTCCTTATGCTGATGGTTGCAGTTATTAAGAAGGCGAAGCTAAGGGAGTTAGAATCTTGTTGACTCTGCTTAGTTGATCTAGCTTTTACTCGTATGTCCTACTTGTCATCGATCCTTCTTTTTTCTGTAATGGAGCAAAATGCAACGATTAAGATCCAGAGAAATCCCCATCTCTTCTTCCTCCTGCAGTTACAGTGCCTCTCAAAGGGCTAGTTTTAGCAGATTACCCAGCTAGTTCAAGATCAAAGTGTTTTATTTACTTAACACCTTCAAATTGCCTTGAACTGTTAGTCCCTAACTTATTTATGATTTCATTTTTGCTCACATTATTACTTGTGAATAAACCACTTGGATTATTACTTCCGATGCCCAAATTGGTATTGTTGGTAGTCGCGCGACTAGAGTTACCACTTATTATGTTTGGGTTTCCTCCTGTTTAGTTTGGATAATGCTTAGGTACTTAAAACTAATGAAGATGGTCATAACGCCTCCCAGTTAAATCAGAGTATCCTTGTCCTTGATCAGGATGATAAAACGAAGATATGCTATTACTGTTGATGTAGTTATTTGTGCTAATATTAGGAGTGTTTGCTGCGAGCAGTGATTCATACTATTCCTTTATTGAGCGATATTCATTCCCTTTTCTTTATCCAACTTCGTTACTTCTCTGAGTTCCTTTACTGTCGATTTCCCTGTCAACTGTTCCTTTCTCTTACTAGTTCCAATTCTTGGGAGGCATTGCATTATTTTATTCATTTTGATTATATTATTCTTCTAATTTTTCAACTTGCTTTCTCTTCGAAAGGTTGTTATTTCTAGAACTACTATGCTCATCTTTTTTAATAGCAATATTAACCTTTTGACAATTTTTTTCAAAATTATCTTAATCAAGAATAGGAGGTGGTTTTTAGTAATGCTAATGCTTTTGATGATCGCCATTATTAGCTTAAGGCGATGGCTTATCTTAAACTTATTTTGACTCTACATAGTTATTAAAATAAACTTGTTCATCTGGACTTTTCACTTTTTTAAATGATCTCTCAACTTTAGAAATAGGAAGCTATTAGAACTTTGCTGAGGGAATCATATCCTCAAGCATAGTCAATGTAACACTTGAAGAGGAAGAAGAAGATAAGGAACTTGAAGAAATAGAAGAAGAATCATCACTTTCTTTGCTTGTTTTTTCTGTTTTTTTTTCGAGAATAAAGTCTTGTTTTCCATCTTTCTTTTGAGGAGAATTTGCTCTTAGCTTTTCAGAGTGTTTGTGCTAAAGAAGCTATTCAGAGATTTCTTTAATTTTGTGATTATTCTTTTCAAAAAGCTCATTTTATTCTGAATATTTCTGAAATACAGTCTTAATTTTACTCAAAAAACTGTCCTTTGTGCTTTCTATCTTCTCTTAAAGTAATAGAAAGTCAGTTGGTTTAACTGGTGAACATGGAAAAGTTGTTTCAGAATTTGGGGATTGATAAACTTCTAGTTATTCTTCTCTTCCAATTTCTATCATATTGAACACTTTACCTGCAGATCCAACCTATGATTATATAGCTGTATCAGGTTTTCTTGAGCTTAAAGAATCTGCTTATCTTATTGAAGCAAAGTTAGCCCTCATGGATGCCTAATTATCCCTACTTGTCTGAGCTTATTGATGGTCTAAAAATTATTTATCAGGAATTTAAGGATTTGTATCTCTAGAAGAATTTGGATAAATCAAAATAGGTGAACCTGCCTTTTCTTCAACTAAGATATCATAAATTTCTCTCATTTATGTTTGCATTACGTCTACTCGCTTTTTAAGAGAACGATTCTCCTTCTTGAGCTTATGTTAAGCAACCTTTACAAGCTCCATATCTGACGCAATTAATTTTTTACCTTGTGAATCGTTAGACATTTTGGAATCACTACAACTTAAAGTATCTATTTGTTTCTCTAAAGATGCACGACTACTCTATGCTCGTTTTCTAATTCGGTAAATTGAATATTTTATAAATACAGTAAACACTATTTGTACTTTGCAGAGTTTTCTCGTGATGTTTGAAGAAGATTAGTAGTCTAAAATGATTGCTAAAGCTGCTGTTTTTAATATTAAACTTAAGATCTCAGAAGGATATTCTCTTCCTTCAATCGTTGAACGTCCTGAGAATTCTAACGATGCGTCTGTTGCTGCTCGAATTTAAAACGGATTGCATTCAGTTTTTATCGCAACTTTTCGATCTCCACTTTGTATGTCTCTTCTCTTATTTTACATTTAGAACGTAATTCTTCTAGTTTTGCTCTGTCTTCACTTATTTATCTCCTTTACTGCTTAAATTCAATCAATCAGTTATCATCTCATTATTTTCAGCACATTACTTAAGAGTTTGACCTTGGAGTTCCAAACATAGCCTCTATTTCGATCTTATCTAGCACTTAAGCTTATTGAAATGAGTCCTTCCAAATTGATACAACCTGCCTTTTCTTTATATCTAATCCTGATGGCCTCTTGGAATCTCTTTATTTACTATTTTCAAACAAAAGATCTGTTAACTGTTTCTTGTTTTCTCTTGTATTTAGTTCTCCGCATCAATCTTTTCCATCCAGACTCCCGGAGTGAATTCTTCCCAAAATAGGAGATAGATTTATATTTTACTCCAATAGCTATCTTTTTTAGTTATTGAATTTCCCGCATTCAGTAATTTTTAAGGAAATTATAAAATAATTAACTGATGTATTACTCTTATTATTAGCACTTGTCCCAGCAAAATAAGGAGATTATTAATCAAAAACAGAAGGAAACAAGTTCATCAATTAGAAACTCAAATTATACAAATATTTAGTTATGTATCATAAACATACATAAATCAGTTTTTAGGATAATTGAAACATCAACATCTCAATACTTAAAAATAGATTTTTGGAGTTTTTCAAATGAATTACCTAAATTTTTCCTTACTTATTGAAAAGTCATTTAGTGTCTCACCAATTGTTTTCATCATCAACTCCTTCTTCTTCTTACTTAGTTTCTGCATCTTTTTCCTCCTTTTTATCATTGGCTTTCTTCTTATCTTTGTTCTTTTTCCCTTTAGTCTTCTGAGTTTCTGAAGGCTAAGGTTTTTCTTCATTTTTATTTGCTCCCTCTACAACTTCCTTTTCATTTGTATTCAACTCTTTATTGATATCCTTTTTCACTTCTGGTTCTTCTCTTTTTTGTTCTTCTTCCTCTGAACCATCTTCCTAGTCCTCGTCACTATCCTCTTCTACATCTTCTCCAAGATATTTCTAAGTATTTTTCAAATGATTTTTGATATTTTGTTCTACTTGATCTTTTTCCAAAAGAATCTGCATTTCACAAAGTTCTTCAACAGCATTTTTCGACTTGCAGCTATTCTCACATCTAATGATTAAGTCAATTATCAACAACCAATCAAATCAGACAATAATATTTACGTATATACGGCGAGGATACCCCAGTCATACTCAAGAATTGATGGGAAATTATTTAACACAGAAGAATTAATCTAAAACTCAAAAAATAGATTCTTTCCGCACAAAGAGCACTTTTTCGTTTGAACAGGCCATTGATTCCTATCAGAATACCACAAAGGAACTGTTTCTTTGTTTCTGCAATATCTAAGAATATGACCTCCTTATTTCTTCAATAAAAAGCAATATTTTTCGAATGCTTAATCAAGATCTTCATCGTCTTCATCTTCATTCCAGGTTTCAGCAGCCATTTGTTTGTCTAATTCTTTTCCAAAATCAGGATCTTCCATAGCCATTTAAGTAAACCGTTTTAAGAGCTAATTTTCCTTTTCGTAGTTTTCTTTCCCACCTTTTTTTGAATATTCTTTATCATCGACTTCAAAAGGATTTGATATCTTTGCATATTCTTTTTCAAGAGCCTGACTTTCTTTGATCTCAACGGTGTCTGTTACTATCTTATAAGCTTTCTCTAATATATTTTTTGAAAAATAAGAACTCTTAAATTGTTGTAACTGTTCATTTCTTCCTTATTGAGTTCTCAGTATCTTCACAGAATCCTTCTTATTTATGCAGCTAGATTCCTGTTGTATTTAGATTATAATCAGCATTTGATGTGCATTGAGCATATCTTACTTTGCAGAAAAAGACATAAATTGCTCGATGATAAGTGTGCTCCGTTTCAAGAGGTGCATACAACTAATAAAAAAATAAGTCATTTATGCCAATATTTTTGAAATGATTACTTAGAGGAGGAATACCATGTCTTTGTTGCATAATTTGCATTTGACTTCCTTTGGGCACACGTTCTCATTAAACCATACCTAAAAGTCTTGTTTATTATCATGCCTTTATAAAACGAAATCTTACTGGTTCTCCACCAAGTAGAGATGGAAAATCGCTGTCTTCATCATCGATCTGACCTAATTTGGCAGCAAAACCTATGATTATTTCCTATTGTAAGTTCATTTGTCTGATCCAATCTTCTCTATTTCTTATTTTGATTTGCAAAAATATTTCCTACTATTCGTCTCCTACCAACCAAATTATTTTGTACTTTTATAACTAGCCTAATTCAAAAGTCCATTTTTATTTTGTACAATCTCCAGTTTGTTTAGTCAGGTAAATTACTATTTTAAAACAAAATATTTTTTCTAAAGAAAATAATGAAATCAAATAAGTAAATAATAATTAATAAGAGAAAGACAATTTTTCATTTAATTATCCATGTCTCCCTTTCATTATTAGAACCTTCCCCTTTATTTTAATTATTACCTACCAAATTTTTTGAATTTTTACTCGAGACTTCTCAAGATTCTCTTTCTAATCGAAAAATCTAAAGAAGTATAATTGCATATCCTTTTATCGATTGGTTGATTTGAAATGATGTGAAATTCACTTTGTAACTCCATTGCAATTTCAAAGAGCAATCAAATAAATCATGGATATCATATCATTTAAATGGAAAATTTTAAAAGTTTAGATATGTATTGACTTTCTCCAAAAGAAGGCATACATAGTTTTCAAGCCATTGCCTGAAACAATCAAAAGTAGTAATAAAATAATACCTATTTTTCTTTCTATTTTGAAGACAATGTTGAACTGTTTTTACTAATGAAATCAGCAAATCAATTTAATTTCAAATCTAGACAAATAAATGGTTAAGCATAAAGCAACCTACAAAAGAATAATTTTGAGTGTAAAAATACTAATTTTCTAGCACTTATTTGAGTTGATAGAATAAATAAAGAAAGGATTAATTTGAAAGGCAACTTCTAGAACATAATCAAGGAGGGTAATTACTTTTTAAATAAAATAGACAATAGATTTGATTAAGTGAAACCATCCTTAAAAAACAGAGTAAACAAGTCAGAATTTACGAGTTTAGATGTTTGATTTACTTCTGATAATTGTAACACGAAGGAAATAAGAATGAAAGCACTGATACAACTTGATGTAAATCTCGTAATGAATTAATTAGATAAACTAAAACTAAATTTAAATTCATCATCTGAACCTGATTGTACCTCAAAACTAGTTGCTTAGAATATATTTAGAATAACAGGCTAAATGATGTATTTTGGATTCAA
>Ga0302285_10001690_pt1 | contig 12352 bp, 13 predicted proteins | sample III_Fen_E2_2_FD_200455 | JGI IMG/M metagenome (GOLD analysis project Ga0302285, IMG submission 200455) | Peat permafrost microbial communities from Stordalen Mire near Abisko, Sweden - III_Fen_E2_2 | ecosystem: Environmental > Terrestrial > Soil > Wetlands > Permafrost | place: Sweden: Abisko...
ACCATACTATACGTGTCTTATTACTCCAGCATTTTCTACAAATCTAGCGATTGAAACTATTCATTCGCTTGCAATCTCTCAAGTTCTTCTCGATCTTTTAAGATATCTCCTTTGAGACTGTTAATCATATCCACTGATTCTTTCTCTTATAAATACATAGCAGCAATGTTAAACAGCTAAATCAACTGCATTTTCTTCTCCATCGGGATATCCTCCGCGAGATACTCACTTTGCTTCTCCAGGAGCAATTCTGTAGCTTCTTTCTCTTATGCGCGAAGGTCACTCGCTTTCAACCCAGCTAGTTTCAGCTGGAATTGTTTGCCATCTTCAGCTTTCAATCGACTTGTTTCTTTTTTTAAATCGAGGTTCTTTGTCGGCAAGCGGTAGACTAAACCAAAGATCCAAATGAACACCTATGATATAGGATTGTCTTTGTCATAAGCTTTTATGGACGCTGTGGATAAGCCAAAACACAAATAGGAATTAGGAAAAAAGTTGAATACTGTATCAATTTTAACAAAACAAAAATTCAGAATTCATTTAAATTCATACCGATCTCAAGAGGGTTGAGATCTTTGCATGCTTCGATACGTCTTTGTACATCCTTCTGCAGTCCTTCAATTTCAATGCTGAGTTTGACTTTGTTTCTCTCTAAACTAGTTTTTCCTTCTTGAAGGAGACGTATGAGTACTGCATAATGCTCACTTTTGTCCTTGAATGAATCGATAAACTACCAAAATAAAAATGCCAAAATCGTTGCAGTGAACAATCTGATATGAAGTTGATTGCGTTGATGTGTTTTTGTTTCTGGTCATTACATGAATTTGCTCTGTTTTGAAGTCCTCAAGGCGGACATTTACATCTTCTGCAATCTCCTGCAAAATAACCACAAAACAACCAAAACAACAAATCAATTCATTCAATAAAATGAGAGAGATTGTTGCTTATTATCCTAGCAAACCTCTGAAATAGTCTTCCTGATTTCTTCTCCCATGAGATGAGGTAGGTGTCTGTCTTTGCCGATATGTGTGTACACTCAGAATATTGATAGAATTGATAATCTGATCGAAACCAAAGTAGACTTATTAAACTATTCTTCTCTCCAAAAAAAAACTTAATAAGCTATCTATTTTTTCGAATTGCACTGTGAAAATCTGCTATTTGTATTAAGATTATTAGACTTGGATGGTTGGCTTGTTCATCGCATGAAATCCAAAGTAAATTTAGAAGAAAAAAGAAGAAAAACTAAAATGTCTAAGTGTTAGTTAGCTTTAAGCAGAACTACAGACATAACAATATAAAAGTAAATCCATTTAATAGTGATAGACTGCTAAGTGCATGTCTAGATTAATATTTATTGTTTAGAAGTGTGTGTTAGTCTCTGTGGAAGTGTTTTTCTTCTTCTTATATCGCTGTTCCACTGGGTTGCTTTCACTGTTGCACATCCATACCATCGTCCTAAAAAATAAAAAATCATATGAATTTCAGCGTGTCTTTATCATTTCTTATTTCGTTTTCTAATAACTTATACCCCCAGAAAACCCCCCTCATATTTCCTATTTATTCCTATTAACGCTTGCTTTTTTACATCTCTATCACCTTGTCTGGGTGGTTCGTCATATTCCTCAGCATCTTCCATTTCTTCTAGGTGCAAAGAGAATGTTAGATATCTACCCAACCTACCTCATATTAATAATTATTACCATCATCTTGATAGTTCTCCTCTCTGCACTCGATTCCATAGTTGTAACTCACTTCCTGCACGTATATCTGTGGGATAGGAAGCATTACAAGGTAAGTATTCAAAGGATACAGGGATTTATAAATATATATTATCAAAGGAATACCGCTTTGAGTTCCTCCTCATAGGCTAGCTCTTCTTATTCCAGCAGATCCTTGAGAATAATAATTTGAACAAAATATGGATAATTGCATTTGTAGAAAAGGCAAATGTTACTTCATTCAGAAGATCGACAGGCTATTACCAAGCTGCATTGGGAGGGGCTGGAACAAAACTAGCTGACATGATGGTTTAAGTGTTTTGGAGTGGAAAATATTGAAGAATAGTTTTGGATACAATCACAAGAAAACTTGGAAGAAGAAATGCAGGAAATACAGATTATTTGAAATTTTGATTAATTAATTATTTTTGTTTGTTGGATTGAACTGATATTTTGGAAGAAAGGAGAAGAGGGAGATTAACATTAGATAGATCCTAGAAGGAATTATTATATTATTATGTGCTAATTGTCTGTATGTATTCTCAAGTCACAATTTGGAAGTTATTGACATCAATCAAATTCTAAATGTTTATTGGCGAAATGGAATTCAGATTGGGATTATTACCTCTCTGAATAACTTAAATCTGTTACTATTACGCCTATTACTAGCCAATATCCTATGGTATCTACAAAGCACTATTACCTCTTTGATTAATATTAATCTACACCAAATTCAAGCTATTATGATTTCTGTTAATCTCCCTTGTTTAACCAGCAACTCTCCTTTCTCCTTAAGTACCATGTAGCAATATCTACGAACCAAATGAATCCACCTGCTGTTTTGTCTCGATTGTTTTATTCTACCCTCTTTCATGTTAGCCTAGTTACCAGAAAATAAACTCTTTTTTGACGCTGTCAAACTTAAACATAAGTCTTTTTTGTTTTGTTGTGTCTTCCATGCAGATTTCAGATACTCTAAACTTCACAAAACCCTTCCAGAAGATTAAGATAGCTGCTAGGAAAAAGAATAATGCAATACCACCTGTTAATATCCCTATGAAGACTAAAAAACCACTGTAGATTGTAGATTCATTGTTGTTTTGCGATCCTCCTTTACCAGATGAAGATGAAGAAGAAGAAGATCCTTGATTGTCATCGTCTCCATTAGTCACGACAAAATATGTCACTAGTGTCATACCTATCGCTACTAGCAAGGAGATTATCGATAAAGACAATAAACATGCGTCTTTGAAGTTGCATTGCATGTCTAAATAAGAATGCGTGATGTGCTTCGATGTGTATGATCCTTTGCAGATTGAGCAAGTGTGCACACGAGTTGAAGTAAAAAAAGACACGCGAGGGAGTTGTTTCTTAGTTTTGAGCTATTCTAAGGATATTTTGAGAAGACATAAGCCATGGATGAGATTGGATCCAGTGCATTTGCAGACGGACATGAACAGATCATCTTTGGTTTCTTTTTCAGTGCAGAGCCAGCATGTTTATTGTGCAGTTGTGTTAGAGGATGCTGAGAATAATGAGGTATGTCTAAGTGGTGGTGGTGGTAGTGGTGGCTACTACTAGCCTTAGAGTTTATCAGTTTCTGGTTTGAGTTTTTGTTGAGTTGAGGTGTCTTCGTGGTTGAATAAGTTTGGGTTCAGTTGAAGGATGGTGTTGGATCTTTCAATTGGAGTGACTCTCATAGGAAGAGGAGAGATGAAAGAAGTGTTGTGTGTTGTTGAGAGTGTTAAATGTATGTGTGTGAGTGTTAAGTATGCTTGTTTCTCACTTTAATTTGTATCCGCAAAAAATGCAATAACTTATTTTGTAAGATTATTCAAAGAGTTCCAGTAATCCTCTCTTAAAAAAATATTGATTTCATGTGAGCTCTTTAAAAGAAGAGAATTTATTTGATTAGAAAGACAAAGACAATTCAGGCTGTTTAATCATATTTGTGGTTTATATTTTAGTTTTTTTATAATTAAACTTAACACAAAGAATGAGGAAATTGTGCAGGTTGACTTTGGTAATTAGATGCATTTAGAACATCAATTAAAAATAATTATTAACAATCAAAATAATCTATTCAATTCCATGTTTTTTTCTTGGATATTATCCGATTCATGTTCAAAATATGAAATCCATGAAACCGATTTGAATACCAAAAGGGTTGCGTGCTTTATGGCACAAAGATGAAAACGTGTTAAATTAGAACTGCAGATCATGTGTCTTGGGGGAGGAAAGGGGGATAATAAGATCTATAAAATTAAATAATCGAGCTAAATAAGAAGTTTAAGTGTGATCAGGAGAGGAAGAGAAGATAAAAGCAAGTTCAAATGAGCGATTCTGGCTTGTTTGGTTCGTTTGGGGCATTCTTCGTAAGACAAGAATATTCATTAGTTTTCTTCTTTTGTGTGTTAGTTTACCTTAGCTGCTGTCATTTCTTAAGCTAATTTGAACTTTCTCAGGGTGGTGGAGGCGGGAAGAAGCAACCTCAATAATAGAACTTTTTCGATGATTCAGGATTAGAAGAGTTAACAAAAAATCTCAAAACTAATCTGCCTGCGCAATAAGCTAAATATGGATCATTAGCATCAACAACAACAGCAACAACAACGACAGCCAAGCCATTCCAGGAGAACCATCTTGAGGAAGACATAGCGCTAAGTGAGAATGATTTGTAAGATGGATGGGGCAGTATCGGAAGTGATGATAGTAATTAGCAGATAAGCGAAGGGAATGATAAAAAGGATAATAGGATTGAGAAAATGAACGAAGAAGAAGAAGAAGAAAATAAAGGGGAGATATTGTTTGCAACTAAAACGATTGTCGTTAAAGATACAAAAGAAGAGTAATGGAATAGCAAGTAGTTATTGTAAAAGCAGAAGTAATAGTAGATATAGTAGGCATAATAGTAACAGCAGTAATAATAGCAGTAGCAGCAATAGTAGTAGTAGTATGCACGATAGGCTAGTTCAAAGAGAGTAGCCCGTTCGATAAAAGAGCTAGATAGAATCGAAGAAGAAAGCAAATTAGATCAAAGTGGAGAGGATTAGATGACAGAAAGTGATGTATCTTCATAAGCTAATCATAATAATAGTAATAGTATTATTGCAAATGCTGGAATTATTTCTGGGTAGATTCCTTAAAAATAGCCGTAATGGCAGCAGTAGCATCAAGGAGTTTTTGTTCCATAATCCACTTCAGCTGCTGTTACTGCTATTAATTCTTCTATTCATGAAAAGAGAGAACAAACTAATCATGTTAATGACAAAAACAGCATTTAGTAGCATCCAAGATATGAAAAATAACAGGAAAAATAGCCACATCCTTAAGAACAATAGAATCACTAGCAAAGACAGTAGTAGCGATAACCATAACAGCAATAGCAGATATCCTTAGTTTAGCCTCAACAATCTGAGTCTTCACTGAGTAATCTTCATCTGAAGCAGCTACTTGCAATGGAAGAGTTGATATCCAGTGAGAGGGAGGAGTTAGCTGCTTTGAGAGTTGAATAGGAGAATAAGTTTACCATGTGGACTGAAGATCTCCATAGCAGAGAAGGTATTTTATCTGAGTAGCTCAAACAGCGAAATCTACTGGACACTAAGATCCATCTCAAAACGAGCCTATTGAAAGACGAAAGGGAGTAAGAATCACTGAAGACAAATATTGACTAAATTTTACAATATTTTTATTTACATTTTTGTTTCTTAATAATATTCTTACCAACTTTTTAGATTGCTGGAGCTGATCGAATCGAAAAGTACATTGGCTGAAGAGAAGCAGCAATTAGTGTAAGAAGTCGCATAGCTTAAATCTACGCATGAAATGCAGCTCCAAGCCATCTAATTGAAGAACGAGAAGCTTTAAGAAAAAACATAATTTTTACTGCATCGAGAATAGCTCATGAAGACACGATTAATGAATGTGCTCCCGAAAAAAGGAACACTCCATAAGCAGCTGGATGAGTTAAAGGAGGATGTGTTGGATATGATGGCGAGTGTTAGGAATGAGTCAAATACGTAGCTATCAGAGCTGTCAAGTAGGATAAAAACTGAAAAAAATACAATGGTCAAAGTGTAATAGTAGATTTAGAAGCTTAAAACGGAGTTATAACAAAAAGAGTATGAGATACAGAAGCTACAAATCAAAGGAGGAGAATTAGCGGAAGAGTATTAGAGGAATTTGTAGGTTAAGAGTAGAGAGTATGATGAAAAGATACATGGATTGAGTTAATAGCAGAATTAATTGAAAAAGGAGTTTGAGGAGTAGTTGAAGAAAGAGAGAGAGAATCGATATCATTTGTAGATGGAAGAGATAAATGATGCGAGGAAGAAATTACAAAAGGATGTTGAGAATCTTAAGGAAAGGGAGGTTATTGATGAAAGGACTAGGGGAGAGAAAGGAAAGTAAATGAAAGAAAGAGAATAGAAGATTGTTGAAGATCGGATGAAGTTGGAGGAAGAATAGGAAAAGAATAAGATAGTTGGGGAATAGAGCAAGAAGATGAAGGAGAAGTTAGAGTAATTAGAAAGAAATCTAGGGAATGAATAAGGGAAGTTAAAAGAGGATTAGAATAGATTGATGGAAGGGACAAAGAAATAGGAATAGTTAGGGGAAAAATTGACAGAAGATGTGAAGAAGTTTAATGAGTAGAAGAAGAAATTGGAAGAGGATGTGAAGAGATTAGAGGAAGATAAGAAGAGAGTAGAAATGGAAAGGGAAGAGATTAAGAAGGAGAGATTGGTGGTAATGAAGGAAAAGATGGAGATAAAGAAAGAGAAAGAAGAAATAGATGGAAGATTAGAAGATATGAGGAAGAGGAAGATTGGAGAAGATTCAAGGGAGAGCAAGGAGAGATAGGAAGAAGGATAAGAGTAAAGAGTTGATATGAAGGCTGGGAAGGAAGAAGAAGGATGGTAAGGATAACAGAAATAGCAGAAGGGTCTTATGATACCTGAATCTATCTTTGAAACTAAGAATTATTCTGAAAGAGCAGAATCAACTGAGAAATAGAATGCAGAAGAATAAGTAGAATTGTTTATTGGCAGGGCACGTTCGAGCATTGCTTAGAGTAGTGTCAAAAGCGCTGAGAAGATGACAACAGCAGGAGTTATGTTTGAAGAGACAGAACAGCAACAGTAAAATGATAAAACTTCGGAAACTAGAGAGAAAGATAAAAGTCATTCTTGGGAGTAAATGCTAGTAGGGAATAATGTCTAAATTGATCCAAAATAAGGTGAAAGAGATTTACCCCAAGAGATCGATGGTATTCCTGAGAGTAGCACATAAAAACAAGTTGAAAAAGTGAAGGAAATATTAGAGACTGTATCTGAACCTGTTGAGAATCAGTTTGAGCAAGATGTTAATAAGAATAAACACAGCAGTAATTCCGAGCTAACAACAACGAACGAGTCTACCAAGAAGAAAGAAGAATAAACACCTCCTTCAAACGATTCCTTTTTCTTCTCTTTGTTGAATTCAAAAAGTTAAGGAAAAAATTCACCTCAAACGCAATAATTGCAATAACAAACAGGCAATCCAAGTTTAGAGATAAATACTACTCCACTTAGCGGTGTTGTGACACCAACATCTGGTAAATCTACTACTACAGCAGTTAAAACGAAGGTTATCAAGCATCTCGCTGATGATACACATTTCTCTGATCTGCTGAATGATAACAACACTAAAAGCTAAATTGACACATCTATTGGAATATCTACAAAGGAGAAATCATAGAAAGCACCTGTTGTGCCTGTAGCGGATGATATCTTTGCATTGTTGTTATCGGATCAGCCGATTTCTAAGAAAAAACCAGCTAAAACTAAAAAAGGAACTAAAAAAACAACTGAAAGTACGAATAAAGCTACGAATATTGATTTCTTTGGTGAGGAGGAGGAAAAGAAAAAATAAGAACAAGGGAAAACTCTAGCAAAAGAAACTGTCAACTCAAATGGAACAAGTGAAAAGTTAAAGGAGGAGGAAAGTGTTCAAAATAAGGAGGTAATTGCTGATGAAATTATCAAAAAAGTAGATACTCCAAGTAATGGTTTACCAGAAAACTAAATAAATCCTTGGACAAGTCATATTCATAGCCCTGAGAATGGAGTTGACAAGGTAAAAGAGAATAATGAAGTAGCTAACAAGAATACATAGGAACACAGTGTAGCTTAAGAGAAACTTGAGATAAATGATAAAGATAGCCAGGTTTTGGGAGTGAATGGCGATGATAAGCAAATAGCAAGTGCTGAGAATACTAATAAAAGTAAGAGTAAAATGAACTTTTTTGAAATCCCAAAGGAAAATGAAATTGACATAGTATGGGATTTCAAATTACCAACTAAAACAGCTACTGCTGCTACAAATGTGGCTAAAGCAAGCAAGGAACTTACCCATTTGAAGGAGGAAATAAAACAACCACTTGAAGAAATGTAGAAATAAGAGAATCGAGATGAAGTTAAAAATGAATTGGAAGTAAATTCACTACAAACTGCAGGAATCAAGAATGCTGAGTAGGATTTAACTGGATCAATACAGCAAGCAATGATACAAAACGTACCGAACACTGAAACTACTACTACGGTAATCAAGAAGGATAAGAAAAAGAAGCCGAAGAATGATAATAATAACAATAACGCTGATGATTTCTTCGAGTAACTATTAAGGAAGAAAAAGAGTGAGCGACAAGAATCAGAACGATAAGAGACGAATGTTTCAGGATGGCTTTCATAGGACATCATTGCGGTGAATGAAAAGTAGAAATTAAAGAAGGAAGAGCTTAAATAGGCATAGGAAGTGGCAAAGAAGGAAAAGGAATAAGATGGAGGGAAGAATTAGATTTTGGGATAATAGGCTGATAAAGGAGAGAAGGTTAGAGAGATTGAAGATAATAAGGATGGATGGAAAGAGATAGATACACTGGAGGGTGTTAAAGAACCTAAAGAAGAGGAAAAGAAAGAGAACAACTAGGAACATATTGCTGCAGTTGATTTTGCATCAATGTAGCTTCCTGCTGAGATTTCAATTGAGGATAAAATAAGTAAGATGTCAGTGGAAATGCAAGAATAGCAGCAAGGAAATGATACAGATTAAGAAAAAGAATAAAAGCAAGTAGAATCTAATCTAGTCAAGAGTTCGAATGCTTCCCCAACGAAAGAAGACAACAACACGAATGAGGTCGCTGTGGATTAACCTAATGAGTTACTTCATAACAACCAAACAGATAAATCATCTGAGAAACTCTCGCCACGTGAAAATATCTCCAGTTCGTTGTAAAAGGCAGTACAGTAATCACCTTAACAATCACTGGAGGAGCAATTGCAATCATAATTATCGCAAGCATCCGACAACGAAGATAACTAGAATGTAACCTTCCCTGACACAGACACTAATTCCGAAGACGAACCACTTTCGTACAACCCACCGTAGCATGATTTTATCCTTGAAAAGAGAAAGCACGATAGAATGAAAGAATTGTTCTTAGCGAGTTTAAACTAACCTAAGTTCTAGTTCAACTACTTCTCGAATCGGTAGAATCTAAGCAAGTCCCCGTTGAGGCAGTCTCCATTAAAATAATCACATAATAATCGCTCACCGTAGCGTTAAGGATAACTACAACCATAACTGTCATCGCATGCGTCAGACGAAAAACTCGATTTCAATCAGGAATTCAGGAATGTTGCTATGAGTGATCCTTCTATGAACTAATCAGCTTCGATGGCGTCTATGAGTCCACAGAGACGACCATTCTAACAGAACCTAAACCTCAGCCCCGATCTCAATGCACTTGATCTAAGTTATCAACCGCCTGGTCTAGATCTGTCAGCACCTCACGCTATGCTAGATCTAAGTGCGCATATATCCAATCAACGAATCAGCAATGCTAAACATTCTCATTATGTAGATTTCACAAGTCTAGACAGCAGATAGATGTTCATGAATCTCAGTGGGTAATACTAAGGTACCATGGATCTCAGTGGAAATCACTAAATTATGGATTTAAGTAGTGGAAACCCATAAGCTGCTATGGATCTATCGGCGAGTCTCAAAGAAGGCAGTCTAAAAGTTTTAGGATCGAAAATAGATTTAAGCAACTAAGGATCACCGACGCTGATAGGTGGTAAATGGAAACAGCGAGGGACAGCGAATAATTATAACAAACGCGTACACAGTGGGAATAACAGTATCTGTGAGGAGAACAGCATCAGTGGAGGAATGAATGTGCTGGATTTAGATAATATGGAAGATTTCACTGATAAACGACGAAAAAGTAGTATCCACAATAGGTCTTTAGGGCTATCAAATGCACTGAGTGACCATTTTATCACGTCATCGCATCATATGATTGATCTGTTTATCGCAGATCAGCAGAGACACAATCATAATAGCTAGTTTAATATACCCGTTTCGCTGCATTCCAAGCAGTACAATGGATCGTCTTCATCGCCATGGGAATCGTAGAATTTCATAAAATTACTGTCGTCCAAGCATAAGCTCTCAGAAAACCTATCAGAAGCAGATATTAACACGCCAGTGAATAATCTGAATCTACAGGGGAATAGTTAAGTAGCGAGTGTGGGTGGTGGAGTTGAGGGAAATACTAAAACTACTATTCTAAGTGCGTTGATTCCTCGAACGATTTCACCTTAGAGATAGCTAAGAAGTCCAAGTGAACCACGTATTTAATAAGCTTCTCCGCATAGGCGGCTATCAGCGGATTCACGGGGGAGCTAGAAATCGAAGAAACAAACGAAAATGAGTATGTTTAGTTGCAATGATGCGTAGTAGTTTGCGGGTGCAGGGCTGAAATAAGAACAAGAAGAAGAATTAAATACAAGCTAGACGCCGATGGGGTCGGAGGAAATGGATGGTTAGAACTTCATAGGAATTGATTAATCACCTGCGTATCTAGCTGTTTAAGAAAGAGAAGATAGCTAAAAGTAAGCAGGGTTGATAGACGATAAAAGAGAAGAGATTAGTTTAAAAAATAAGGAATATGCTTAACATTAAGGTTAAGGAGTATCATAGGGGGAAGAGAGCGGAGTTTAAAATTAGGGAGAATTTGAAATGGACGAAAAAGAATTTACTGACAAAGAAAGAAACACAAATGTAGGTCAAGAATAATAACAAGAGGATGGTTAGAATTAGCCATTAGAGAGATAGAATTAATTAATAACCATTCCTCTTAGTACTTCTCCTCCTCTTCAAGAAGCTGAAAAGAATCAAAATATTGAAAAACAATTGAAAGGAGAAAATGAATCAAAGCTTGATAATGAGAATGAACCTGAGAATGACAGAGAATCCAAAATCAAGGATGCCTAATAATATCAAGGAAATGAAGATGTTGATGAAAATAATAAGATAGAAGTAGAAGGGGAAGATATTAACAATTAAAGATTAACTGAGGAAAACTAACTAGTTGAACATTAAATAGAAGAATCTACTGAAAAAGAGTAAGAAATGTAATTAGTAGTTGATAGAGTAGGATAAGAAATGGCATTAGATAAATAGCAGGATACTTAAGCAGAAATTGTAGCACTGACTTAGGAACCTGTGAAAGAAGAAGCACAAGAAGAAAGAGAAAAGGAAGATTTGAATGAAAAAGATGAAGGTTTCATAGATGATTAAGATTTATTGAATAATTGGGGAGGAAATGAAATTCAAGAAGAAGAAAACTAAAAGGAAAAGGAGAACCAAGAGACACAAGTTGGATAAGATGTTTATGGAGATGATAATATGGAATAACAGGGTTAAGTGGATTATCTTAAACCATCTGAAATGCAATTAGAAAGAGCAGCAGAAGAGGCATTACTTTAAGTTGACTCAGATATGGATTTAGATATCGATGATAAATGGGGAGATACACCGCTTAGAATTTAGGTTTAAGTTAATTCTTTCCCATCTAGAAAATCTTCTTAACAGGTAGTGCTAAAGGAAATTTTAGAGGAAGAGACACATAATCAAGGGAAGGCTGGATAGGTATCTAATTAAGAGAAGGATAGTGATATTAGGATTAAAGTTGAAGAGGAACATTTGGAATGTTCAGAAGTAACTTAAGAATAATGTGTTTCGAAAAATATTCCTAAGGAAGATATGGCTCTTCTTGAAGATAATAAGATAGTTGCTGGTGGTGATGATGATGATCTTTGCTTAGATGAACCTTGGGGAGATAATGAATACCCAGAGACTCTTCCAAAAGAAGATACTTCTAACGAAAATATGGAGATAACAAAGAAAGAAAAAAGTACAATAAATACTGATTTCAATTAGGAGAGCTAAGATGATCTTGAATTACCCAAAACTTCTATCAACCACGAAAACAAATCTAAACCTACAACTGCAGCTACAAACCCTTTACCACAGTTGAAAATGACTATAATAGATAACAATTCCTCCTCAAGCCACTCTATTGTTAAACCTCCTTGTGCAACTGTTGTAGAAGACCCCTTCGCGCTGTTTCAGGAGGTAAATTAAATTGTTAAAAAACTCTGAATTTTGTTATTTGAAATCTCCTATGCTTGCAATTTGTTAGTTAATTTTTGGTAATTTTATTGAATCTACTTAAAAAATAAAGGATGAAGCATAAGCTGCCAGTAGCAACAAGGTACTGAAAAAAAAAAAGAAGAAAACTC
>Ga0302285_10001691_pt1 | contig 12348 bp, 9 predicted proteins | sample III_Fen_E2_2_FD_200455 | JGI IMG/M metagenome (GOLD analysis project Ga0302285, IMG submission 200455) | Peat permafrost microbial communities from Stordalen Mire near Abisko, Sweden - III_Fen_E2_2 | ecosystem: Environmental > Terrestrial > Soil > Wetlands > Permafrost | place: Sweden: Abisko...
TTTACATTTTCACTATTTGCTCTTAGAGCCAGATTGCAGGTGATTAGACATATGTAATATATCTTATATGGTATATTCGCAATCGTGGGTGTTTTCTTAGTCCTGCAGCTCAAACCTGTTTAGCAATTCACATATTTCCTATCACTTTATTCGAAAAATTAAGTGCCTACCCTGAAAGCCAAATAGATCCAAAATCAATCTAGAAACCTACCTTAAAATTAAGAGGAACTGTACCAACAGTAAATGAAGAGTAAGTAATAATCTTAGTCATTCAATTAGAAGCACTTAGATTCTCAGTAGTAGTTTAATCAGAATAGGAATAGCCTAGATAACAATAAAACAACATTTGATGTGAATTTCCACCCTCGGGAATAACAAAGTAGGTAATAATCGTTGTCATCGGCTGGTGGTTCTGAATATCTCAATAACTTCTCCTTTCTCAATCCGTAATCATCATCATTTTCACCACCAAAGAAGGTTTTTTCTGAATATCCTTCAAAAAGACATTCAAAAGAATCAGAGCATGGATTATAATAGAATTTCAAAGTACCTTAATCATAAGCATAAGATTAGTACCTCTAACACTCGGAGTAGATAACTAAGAAGATATGATGAGCTAGAGCAATCAGGAAATTGATAAAATTAGGGAAAGCTTCCAAAAAAAATAAGAATCTTTTTCGAATTGTTAAATCAAGTGCTGTATGGTGAAAACTAAACTGCTTGTATGGGAAATCAATAAAAGAAGTTACTTCAGGGAGGATGATTGGATGACAAAATCATCTAATATTACTCAAATTCATAAGTTTCCCTCTGTTTTGGCTATTCTTTCAGCTACACACAAACTTTGATTTTGGCTTAAAAGCTCTACAAATAATGCCTGTCTGTAACTAGCTGTATTTATCTTGTTTAATCTTGATTTATTTGTAATTTCAAGTCACTTTTATAAAAGAGTTATTATTATTAGTATTAATAGATGTTCTCAAAAGTATTCAAAAACAATGATAATAATGCATATTAACTTTCAGAAAACAAGCCACTTTTAAGCAACTAATAAATGGGATGTCGTAAATAGTTAGGGAGGTTTGCTTTCAAAACAGAGGAACTAAGATTGAAGGGATTCTTAGTTGTTTCTTTGTGGGTTTACAAAGAGAAAATATTAATTTTGTTGGGGGGAGAGGGAGAGATTTTGAAGCTAATGATTGTCTGATTTAGATTTGAAATTATGGGAAGGATGTGAACTTGAATTGCATAAAAATAAACCAAGTGGAATTATTCCTCAAAATAGAAATAACCCCCTTTCTAATAGTTAAGTTCCTGATGTTTTACTGCTCCTTGAATCTAGAGAAAGGCATGATATTATTTTATTTAATTCGGTTCGTAAGTGATCTTATCTTGTTAAAGGTTTAAAATGTTCATTATTAATCCTTCCAAAACCGCTGCAACATCAAATGAAATCTACTAGAAATACGAATACCTACTTTTCAATTCACAACCTTTCTAAAGTTCTCTCTCTCTGGGGAGAAAACAGCTCAGGCTAATCAGTTTAGTGATTCTTAAGGATCGATACTACGAGAAGAGTGTCACAGGAAAGTTGAATATTTCAAATCAATTTACGTCTTATTTCCTATCCAATACGTCATTCGGATTAAGAATATTTCCCTGCTTTCAGTCAATCTCAACTTGATATCCGTATCCCTCCCCTCCTTGGTTTTTCTCAAATCCCAATTTACAAAAAATAATAATTATTTATTAAACAAAAACAAACCAACAAACACTTAAAATCTTTTATTCCTTCTGTTGATAAATGATTGGCGTTGTCCCTATTCTTTAAAAAAAGGTATTGAGCTGGGGTATATGGTCTGCAGGTGCCAAGAAGTTTCTTGAACATCCAGCAGGTCCTTTCACAATTTTCTTCTGGTGCCCACTGATCAAATGGGGCATCACATTTGCAAATATCAAGGATCTTGAAGCACCTATCAAGCAAATCAATTCATATCAGCAAACTGCCATCTGCGTCACTGGACTCATCTGGACAAGGTTAAAGCAACTTTGAATTGATTTATTCAGATGTAAAAAAATGTATTCTCAAACTGAATTTTTGCGTAGATATTGTTTCGTGATTATCCCCGTGAACTATTCCTTGGCAGCTGTCAACTTCTGCATGGGCCTCACAGGGACATACTAGCTGTACCGCAAATGGTAAGATAAATTATAATTTCAAGATGAATACAAAGCAAAGAACTATTTCTTAGAACATCATGTTATAACGTATGGTTGTTTTTGGTATTTTTAGGAAAGCTGGTTAACTTTACAAGGACTGAGGAAGAAAGTCACAAAGGCGCATTTTAAAAAAAAGTCATTTTCTCTAACTTTTGGCATTATGCTTAAAAAATATCGAATGTGCGTGTCTGTCCATTTGTCTGCTTGTTTCTCTCATATGTATCAGCTTTTTTTTTATTTTTCATCAAGCTTTTTCTTGTGGTGTATGGAGTTTTGTGGGTGTTCTTAACATTTTTACTTTTAAAGATGGAGAAAAAATATTTCTTTTTTATGTGTATCTTATCTCTTGAGTGTGTGTGTGTGTATGTCATCGACGACTTGCCAAAAACTGATTATTCTATGTGACTATCGCATCGTATTGAATTCGATTAGGTAGATTTACGTCAATCCCGAATCTTTAATTAACAAAACCGACAAAAAAGCTACCCAGAGAGAGAGATACTCATACAAAGTGATAAAGGAGATCTTTGCTTTTTTTAGATTTATGTGGGTAAGGAACATGGCTATTGTTAAAAATATTTTTTTAAAAAATCTTAACCAAAAAAGTATTATTGTTGTATTTTTAGTTGATTTTTTGATAATAACTTTGTGAATCTTAATAATAAAATAAATTTGAAGACTTTGAAAATTCCTATTGATTTTGATTTAGATTTAACGTGGATATCTTTCATGGATTATGGATTCTAAACACCCAACTTCAAATTAATAATATTTCAGCGAAAAAATTAATTAATAATTAATATTAAGAAATCCTTCAACGGTCTAGGAGGGGAAGAGGAATAATTACCTTTCCGCCAACGGAATTAATATTATTGGGGCTATTAACAATTTTTTTTTCTTGTTTAATATGGAAGTCACCTTAAGGGCGCTGATGAATTTAAAGAGAAAGACATCTTGTTTTATGGATTGTCTTTTTCACTAAGATATAAATACTCTCTCTCTTTTTTCTTTTTTTAACGATTGCCTATTTGAATTTATGTTTAGATGGCATCGTTGAAACATACCCTCTTATTGAGGTAGTTCAATATGGAGATAGAGATAAATAGAGAGAATAAATATGATCACAAATAGAGAGAAAGAAAAAAGATAAAACAAGATCTAGCATTGTATCTCTTTTCAGCTAGAGGTTTTTCGTCGCGAGAGCTCTTAGTGGATCTTATATGAATCTTTCATGTATGCTAGCCAAAAGCAGCCCTGAAGCAAGTAGAATTCTCTCAACCCATCAGGGGAAATAATAATAGCTTCTTCAGGATAAAAAGTAGTGTCTACTACTTTGGGCAATGGATTCTGATCTGCTATAGCCATGACGTATTTAATCGCTCGCTCGAAGAAGTGACATCCAGCTGAGGGTCATTATCTTAGAAGGGGGGAGGATATCAGATGAGATAATTTATTTCAGCTGGATTAATTGTTACATTATGTCACTTCCCAAGTTGCCTGGCAGCTGGAGTAGTCTCGTAGATATCTTGCCATGTTGAGTATTTACCACGAGTCTTGCTGGCTTTGGAATGGATCTGGAAGCATGATCCTCAGCAGACTTGTGGATGTTCTCGACAAATTATCTAATTGGGGGTTATTTTCTTAAAAACTTAAAGACAAACTCCACAGTTAATATAAACTAGTTTCAATGCGATGTATTGCGCTGGAATACATGAATGACATCCAGGATACTGCATTGAAATGCAAGCGAAGTAATGATCCATCGCAGTCGAGGTGGTAGGAGGGACATAGATTCATTTTAGATGTATGAGCAGCTCGTAACAATATTATTTTTTGTTTGCTTTTGTTAATCTTTGATTTTGTTTGTTTTGGGGAGAGTTAGGAAGTAGGTAGTTAATTAAAAAAGAGAGGATATGGGGGGATTATTTGTGTTTTCATAGGAAATTGATTATTAACGGTAAGATTTTGTATAGACAGATTGGTCAAAGGAAAGGAATGATAAATTTAGAGTTTCCCCCCAGTATTTTTTATTTAATTGACAATAAGCATATAAAATCTGAGGGAAAGATATTCACTTTAGATCAAAAAAATACATTTGATTTGGTGATGCCAATTCTCCCTCCTTTTATTAAATCTCTTAGTTAATTTAATAGATTCCATTTATACTTTTTGTTTATATCCACACCCATTAGAGTCATCCATTTATATTTTTGGAAAAATAAGCCTCTTTCAAATAATCTTCTTATTTTTACATGAATTCAATGATATTTGATACTCTTTGCTGTCTATTTGGATTAATTGTTGAATTTCATAGAACTAACCTAACTGGGTTGAAATCAAAAGCATTTTACTGGGTTTTTTAATGTATGAAAAATTATCGGGAGTAATTGTTATTCCTTATTATATGAGAGGTTACTTCTTGGGGAGAAAAGGAAAAAGAAAAAGAAAGTCGAAGGCAAGAACAAAAAGGGAATATTTCAGAGTAAAGAAAGAGAGAGAGAGAGAGACTTCAACTCAAATCGATTTGAGTCTAGTGTGATGAAGCTAGATAAACCGCAGGTACAGACCAAAATTGAAAATGTGTGCTACAAAACACAAATCGGGTATTAGGGGGAAGGGGGAAGGGAAAGAAATCTTGAGGTTATTTGTGATATCGTTTGCGGGAAAAGACCAGAGACAGAAAAAAGAAACACAGAAAGAGAGAAAAAGGATTAATCCGATCAATATATTTATTCCAAGAAGCAAGGATTAGAAGCAATAATAAAGGAATTACAAGAAAGGTACATTTTCACACAGAAGACAGACATACATAGAAAAACTTTAAAACCTTTCATCCATTCCCCTTTTTTTCTACTCACATATCAAATGGACGAGCGTATTAACCAGTTGATGAATTTCATTCTCAATGACTAAAAACACTTGAAGCGGTACTTGGAGTAGCCCTCTGTGTTTAAGTCTCAGAAGAAATCCTAACTCAAGCAGGAGATTACTGCTAACACAAAGCCCATACTTAAAGGGCAGTTTTTCTCATACAGCAAGCTTCTTAAACAATTCAAGCTATTTTACTTTGAGCTTTACGCGAATATTCTTGTGAAATATCAAGATAAAACCAAAGCACCCCCTGTGGAACATGTATATCTGCAGTATTGCTAGATCGGAGAGGAGAATGAAGTTATCGGAGATAGCGTCGCATATGGGATCACACTACAAAATGAAGACGAAATCGCGAAGCTAGTCATCGATAAGATTAGTACCCACATGGTAAGAGAGCTTGATAATCAATTGAGTCAACTTTTTTATATCCTTTCTCCTGCTGATCATCTCAATATCTTTCATTCCCTTAGGCTTGGTTGAAGCAACTAAAGAAATTCTGCCGCTAGACAAACTTCACTCACCGATACAAAGTGGAAACTCGTATGTACGATCATTTCTACCGCTGCATCGACAAAAAGAAAAAAGTTTATGCAGCTGTGAAGATCGTGAACAAAAAGGGTCTCAAACCGGAACAAAAGTAGTTTGTCAATCAAGAAATATAGATTTTCAGAAAAATACAGTCGCCGCTGCTTCCACGGCTGAAGAAGATCTACGAAGATGAGAACTACATCTACATGACGTTTGAATTCTTCCAAGGAGAGGATTTGCTGAAGATCGTGTCGGCTTCGAAACTTGAAGAAATAGCTATTGCGACGCTGACACATCATGTGCTGAAAGGGTTGAAGACACTGCATTCATAGAATGTCTTCCATGGGAATCTAAAGTTAGATAATATTATCTTTGGATCCACATAACGTGACGAAAATGAGATTTTCCTGATAAATCTCAAGTACAATGAAGAGATAACGGAGTTCTACAGAGAGAGACTCATAAAGAAGGGTACAAATTAGTATGTCGCACCTGAGGTTCTCGAAGGAGGCAAAATCGGCCCAGAAATGGACATGTTTGCATTAGGTGTATGCGTGTTCTTCATGGCATTCAATAAATACCCATATGCGAAGATTGAAAAATTACCTACAACTGGATCGAACCTCCCAATGCCACCGCAAGGTTAATTAAAGCTGCAATCTTCGTCTTCGAATGGGTAATCTACTGGAAATAATGCTTAGCAAATATAATAATAGCAAGCTGTTGGTAATATTAATCCTAATGGCACACCAGGTAATTCTACCAACTCAAATAGCCCAGGGAGTCTCAGCAGTGTTTAAGGTGTACGTTATCGCTATGAACTTGACTTGAAAATCCTCGAGAATTTACAGAAAGAGAAGAAACTCAATCCTTCTAAGGTTTCCAATAACATTCTCAGTGCTAGTGGGATCGATTTTCTAATGAGACTACTTGATGTCAACCCAGAAACACGTCTTCAAGCAGCTCAAGCACTGACCCATCATTGGTTTATAAATTTCACGACAAAACCCAGTGACAACAAGAAATTAGCGGAATTCAAGTAAGGCAAGGGTATGTAAAGTCTCATAACGATTCTGGAGTGTTCAGAAATCAGCGAACGAGAATTAGACCATACAAGATTGTCGAAACTGCGAGGACTTACGTTTTAATCGATACACACATAGCAAACGTAAACGAATAGGACATAAACAATACAAACAGCTGAAGGAGGAATGAATAAATCAGTGAGTAATAACAATAATAGTAACAACACTAATGGTGTGAACAACAGCTACAGTCAACTCGACAGAGTTAATAATAACAATAATGACCTTTCGACTGTGTACACGCAAGGCGAGGTTATCAGTGATGAAGGTGAAGCAGTGGATTCGCTAATGAAAGAACTAGAAACGAACCTCCCAGCACCAAAACTCATGAACAGAGAGCGAGGATCATCGAATCCTTAACTGCTGACGTCTTCGTTTTCAGTTTAGGTAACGGATAGCTCGAATACAATGAGTGTACAATCCAGATAGAAATCAAATTCGTTTTATCCACCGAATCATGATTTGAATAACGTACCATAGCTGCAATAACTCTAGTTGCTACCTTGAAAGAAAGTGAGAACAAGAAGAAGAAGTTTTAAGATATTTACCAAGAAGAGCCATTTTATTTCCAGTAACTTTTTTTGCAAAAACTGCAATGATTAAAAGATCAATCCATACGCCCCCTCGCCAAACAAAAATTACTTACTCCCCTCCCTCTCCCCACCAACTTATTTTAATCTCTTCCTTAATCATTTTGTTTTTGCGTCATACCGTTGTGATTGATTGAGTTGATATGTTGCGCAAATGTTAATATTTTAAAAATAAATAATGGATTTTTTATGTCTTTTTAGAAAATAAATCTTCTGAATATGGTATTCGGAAGATCGCCAGTTGGATTAAGAATGGTGATGAGAGATAATATTAAGAAAAAAGAAGAAGCAAAAAGATAATTCTCTTTTTGTTGTATTTGATAACTTGAAATTCAATCAAATATCATCCTCTTTTGTTGGATTTTGCATTTTTAGAATACTGCCAAAACAATTAAACAATTTATCAAAATAGGTTAAGGTATAGTTATCCAGTTTAATGAAGTTTCCTTGCCCTTTGCCGTAATATCAAGGTGTTGATTTAGCTAAAGTGAATTCGGAAACAGATTACCCTCATCAGACAAGTCTCGCTTAAGGTCCAGGGACTTCTTCTTTAGTTAGATACCACAAAACCAACCCAAATACTGTTAAAGTTATTCTGAAATGTGCGAACTTTCGGAATCAAGTCGAAGAACCGAAAATCAGTTCAGAAGCGGATAGATGCGTGCCAATAATAAACAAGTAGCCGTTTAACTAAAAGATTATTGATTATAAAGTAGGAAACACTGTGTATCAAGCGATATATGAGTATATTGAAGGTAAGGAGACATTAGGGAAGAGAAAAGCAGGATAGTTTTTTTTCAGAATGTGAGAAAAGAAACATTTTTGTTTATTTATTTATGCCTTCCAAAAGGTGAGGATTTGTATGATTACATGGAGCGAAAGAAGTAAGAAGGGGCTCCGTTGAGTGTCCCTGAAGCGGCGGATCTCGTCATGCAGGTAGCGGAGATGATGGCGAAGATGCACGAACTTAAGGTTGTGCACAGAAACATCAAATTGTCAAATATTCTGAGAAGGAAATCAGATGGATAAATATTCATAAGTAAGAAATTGAGTTTAAAAATGGAGGACAGAAAAAAAGAGCTAATATATCTGCATCTTCCTTAGGTGATTACAGCTTCGGATATTCGTTGCTAGCGAAAGTGTATTTTGGTACGAAATTCAATCCAAAGTTAGGTATGCATAATATCAACTTGGAATCAGATCAACCTCTAGATTGCTTAGCAGCTTACAATGTACAACAACAGCAACAACTGAAAAAACAAATGCAAACTAGTTTTGTTCATGATTATTTGCTTTTGTGTTTGTTATTTATCAGAGAGACAGCTTCAGCACTTTGTTATGTTTATGCTAATTACTTGGCAAAACAATTCCAATGAATCCAACATTAGGAGCAGATGCTGGTTCATTTATGGATCTAGCTGGATTGGTACCTTAAGTTCCTGCTGACGTTATCCAATAAGTCAAGAAAATAACTATGAACGATGGGAGCAACAATCGACCAACGATGAAGGAGATTGCATCGTTTATGAAGAATCTCACAGGGAAAAAGTCAATGGTACCTCAAGTTACCTTCGAAGTGGATAAGGATGTGCAGATCAAAGCGGGGTAGGATGTAAGCTTCACTGGAGTCGATATGGTACATCCGTAAGGGAGAAGAGGAAGAAGGAATTTGTAATGGTTTTGACTTTATTTTTGTTTTTTAGGTGTTTTAATTTGGATGATAAAGCGTTCTACAACTACGTGAAGGTACTTGAGAACAAAAACAACCATCCATTTGAGAAAATACGCCTACATTTCGGGTAATAATATATAATCCTCAGTTCTCAAATAACAACTATTTTTTTTTATTAACCTCCTTCAGCGGCAATCAGCTTACTGGCTTATCATCCTAAGGTTTGAGTTAGGCATTTAGAAATCTAAACACATCTAAACTCAAGAGTCTTTCAATCCATCTAAGCAACAACAAACTCACTTCTATTGATTCCTTCATAGAGGTATTACGTTCTCTCGAACTAACAGGTCTCACGAAGCTTCAATTAGGATTCAAGTAAGCACAAATACCAAATGCACTTATGACATTATGGACTGAATTATTTGTTGTAAATTCTTTTAGCAATTGCGGATTGTAAATCGCTGATATTCGTGATATCTGGGAGGTTGTGAATAAGCAATGCAACTCTACAAACATGCGAAGACTTCAACTAGATTTCAGGTATCGTTAGATTTACTTTAAATAGATAAATATATACCCCCATTCACTGATTACCTTCATCCTATTTTTAACTTTTTTTGTCAATTTTTCTTCATAAAAAAGGAACAACTGCTCTGAGAACCCACAAATGAGCTAAACATATTAAATCATTAAATAAAACTTTAAATAAAAAATCTCAAACAAGCAGACCAGCCAACAAAGCCAATAGTTCTTCGTTAAGTATTGAGAGGACCATTAGTAAAAACTATGTCAATAATACAATTGTTTATCCAAAACAAAAATATGTAGATTTATGTTAAAAATAGCACTCTTTTGCTAATTTATTGAACTAAGAATAATTCTTATTATTTCCTGTTATTATTCATATTTGTCCGCTACCTTTATTCTTCTTTTCAAAACGCTAATAAGATCACACCACTGATTAAGAACACTACATAGGCAAGGATTAAATAATATGCTACTATTCTATTAGCTTTGAGAGACATACATCTAATAAGAATCGCATTTATCAAGACTATGACTCCGATAATTATCAGCACTACAAAGAAATTATCATTGAACACAATATCCGTGGAATTCTGCAGAGAGAATATCGCACTGATTACGATGGTTATCCCTAGGACTACGCCAATCTTATAAATTGCTAATTATATGAATGTCAGCAAGAAATCAATAGGGTCTTTTTCTTTCTTCGCAAACTGGTAATTATATACGAAAAACGCTATCTGCAAGAAGAATGCAGTGATAGATAAGCTATAAGCTGAGTTATGACCATCGAAATAACCATTTAAGTTATCCATGAGGTATTATAGAGCTACCATAAGACCAGACATGATCGTAACAGTGATGAAGAAACTAGCGGCGAGTTTACGATGCGAAGGGTTGATGTGGTAGTTCGGAAGAATGAAACTATAAAAATGAGGAAAAATTTTTGGATAAGAAAAAATAAAATACAAAGAAAAGGTTTCTAAAGATAATTTGGCTTACATGATGAGATGAATAGGGAAAAATACAATATAGCAAATTTAATCTAGGAGCCCTGTTGGGAATGCTAATCCTACTGAGAACTTATCAGGTGATGCAGCTGTCTATCCTACGATGCCACCATTCATGTTATTGTTATTATTAAGATCAGGATTATTAGTGATTTCAGGGATATCGATGATCTGTCGATTATTGTTGTCATCCTCAAGGTTTTCTTTGTTTGTGAGGTTATCATTGTTATGGAGACCCCTCAATAAGGTATTTGGTTTGACATCGTTTTCCGATTGGTATTCCACTCTGTCTTGATTCTCATCAAGCTTATGACTATTAATAGTGTCGGCTTTCTTGCTAAAATTATTATTATCTGTGCCTTCGTCGTTATGTATGTTAGCTCCTCCTCCTTCGTTGTCTTCTTCAATCCCCTTGAGACTCTTGGATCTTTTAAGCTAATTACCTTTCTCGATTAGTCTGTCTTCTTCGTTTTTGATTCCATCTTAGTTCAGTTCGGAGTAATTGCTTTTTTCTTCTTCATCGAGTTCAGAGGGTTCTTTGCTAGGTGCAAGAAGCTTCCCGTAGTTCATACTTCTTTGGATTTTCTCTTCTTTATGTTTGTTACGGATACTGAACATTACAGTGTAGACAGCTACCTGCCAGATAGATAGTAATTCCTTTTTCTTTGTCTCTTTTTGAGGGGAAAATAATACATAAATGAAAAATAAAGGGGAGATAAGCACAGATGGGTTAGGAGAGTTAGTCATTGGTTGGTATGCGTGTGTGTGTTACCTTATGCATATTTGACTTTAAGCAGTGCATCCATTCTCATGATTTTCTTCTTAAGTTGTTCATCGTTATTGTCGATGAGGTTTTTGTAGGAAAGTTCAGTTATGGAGACTCTGCGCTTTTTCTGTCGCATTTATTCATCTGCGTTAAATGAGTCATCTTCATGTTTCAGTCCAACGAACAGATAGATTCGATCTCGAATGCCCTCGTTGTATGAGAGAATAATCAAGTGAACCAGCCAATACAGTATGAGTAATAACCCTGACCACCACGCGACTAAATCGAAGTAGATCAATAGAATAACTGAAATAAGACCTATTATGTAGTATAATGTATCACGCAAGAGTAGCCAGCCATCTACATCACTGCCTTCTTGCTTTTTCGGTAAAATCGCGAAGATCAAAATTATCCCAAAAATCAAGCAGATGTTGACGATATCTGTAGCGAAAATTAACATGACTCCACCATCTGAATCCGATTCAACTACGCAGCTAATGTTGAAGACAAAAACAGGAAGGGAGTTTAGAATACAGTAGATGATAGGACGGTAGATTTCTTTGCCCTCGTCTTCTTTGTACTGAAGGAAGAAACAGATGGGAATTGTAGAAACAATAAAGAAGGAGAAGCAACAAAAAATAGCATGATTGTGTTTTTCTTTTATTTTTTTACATTCACTAAGTAGACTAGATCTTCAATGATGTGGTTGAAGAATTTGATGGAAAGATAGTAAACGAATGCGAAAATGTAGATTATTCCTAATGAAAGAGAAAAGATATTGATCAGAAAAGGAGTTAACAAGAAGAATCTCATAATTGCTAGATCAAATCATAAGTGAAACTTAATAGTAGCATGTTCTAATCTATTAGTACCGACAATAGCCCCAACAGCTGCTCCTGGTGAAGTAAATGCTGTCTAAACTGTAGAACTAGCGAGTAGCCTGTCGGAGTATTTAGATAGTAGATCTTCATCATGCTAGCTCGTAGCCTCTATCAAGGACATCAACGATGAGACGGAATCGTTCATGGAAATCAATAAATCTTTTTTCCGTTCTTGATTCAAATTGCTTAGCTTAGAT
>Ga0302285_10001694_pt1 | contig 12346 bp, 10 predicted proteins | sample III_Fen_E2_2_FD_200455 | JGI IMG/M metagenome (GOLD analysis project Ga0302285, IMG submission 200455) | Peat permafrost microbial communities from Stordalen Mire near Abisko, Sweden - III_Fen_E2_2 | ecosystem: Environmental > Terrestrial > Soil > Wetlands > Permafrost | place: Sweden: Abisko...
TTGTTTATCTGTTTAGGAAGTAGTCAAATCAACACGCAGATTTAATTCGCAATTTCAGAGAGCTTTTGAGTGCCTGCGAGAAACTATCTGTCGGATTCTGATCAAAGAATAATAGTTTTACTGGTAGACGCTAAAATACCTTTGATTCTATCAATGTATTATCTACTTTATCTGAAAAAATTTATTCAGAGATTTATGCCAAAAAAACAGCTTTGTTTGACTGAAGTCCATATTTTAGCATGGTTTAAAAGAAAAAGAGAGAAGTATCTTCAACAATAAACAATCCACAAAGCCATTGAAACTTTGACAACCTCTTTTTCAAAGAATAAACTAGGAGATTTTTAGTTTTGTTTCAAGGAACAACTCAAATGGCAAGTAAATACAAAGAGCAATATCTACTCAACACCGAAACCAAAATCTTAAAATTTTTCAATGCAAAAGTCTCAATCTTTCGATAGCCAATAAGAATTATTAAGAACTTTGGGATTGACCAAGTCAAAAAACGACATAAATACCTTCGGAATATATTTCTTCGCAGATGAAATAGAAAAATAATGCGAGATTAAGAAGCAGGGTATAGAAGAATTAAGTTGATTTGAACTTTTTGTCACTGCAAATTAATAGTAATTTCGATTATTGAACAAAGAACCAAGTGGGAAACTTAGTGGAAATTAATAATTTTGAACAAAAAAATACACTGAACAAACATAATTTCAATTAAATAACTCTTAAATGCAAAAAATGCAAAGAGTGATTAAATACATACACTAATCAAATCTTTTCCATGTTTTCCCTTTTCAATTGCTGAATTCTGCAGTATTTCCTCCAGGTCTGTAGTGCGTATAAGCCGGCATTCCCCCGCGCATATTTGGAATATTTTATGGTATTTTCTATGCCTAAACAACAACGACAGAATTTGATTGTTTTTTCGCAGAGTTCTAGCTAAATTATCTATTATTGCTTGTACTGTTAGGTTAATTGTATTTACTATTATTATTTTGTTATTATTGACTATTACTGCTAGTATTAGTTTCATCTTTAGTTTTAGCCTGTTACTATTATTGTCTTGGTTGTTATTATTACTACTACATTTGTGTGTTTTTTTAAAATGAGATCATTTCTTCATTTTATCGTTATCCTTCTCCTATTTACTTCTACGGTAGAGTTTCTCCAAAAGCAGTCAGAAGAGTTTCAAGGATTCTTTTTGCTTTTTCTTCAATATAAAAGGGGAGGCTTAGAATATCTTTAATGTTGCTCAACAACGCAGGAAGTTGATTCTGCTTATCACCGAATTCTTCCATGATTTGTTCAGCTGTGAAATTGTTGCTTAAGGCGTATGCAGTGATCCTACAGCAAATGAAATAAAAAGAGTGTTTTTATTTCCAAAATTATTTGTTTTTTATTATTTTAAATATCTCAAGATATTCTCTTACTTTCTGACAGTCTCGTTGGCGTCCCTCAAGCCGAATAGTAAAGCTCTCACGTTCTACACGCCCATAACCCCAAGTCCTTTAGCACATTCTTATCTAACGATAGGACTCTAATCCTTTGTTAATCCTTCGATGAACATCAACTCTGCTTAAGGGCCAAAGCTAGAGATACTCTCCAGAGCCAGCTAAGAAGATTTCCAAAATAAAACAAGTAAATAAGTTAAACTTTCATGGCTAACAGACATCCATTATCTCAAAATTAAACTTTTGCATAATTTTTGTTTAATTTTTACAGCTCTGATTTCATTGGAGGTATCTTGCAAGAAGAAGTAAAACAACGGGAGGACATTTCTTGATTTTAAATAAGTAATATTCGAATCTAATGCTCGATTTCTTAAAATCTCCAAAGTCTGCAAGCAGGCCCTCCTCACATCGATCATGGAATCACTTTAAAAAATACCCAAAATTTAAGAAAAATGTTTACTCATTCTTTTTTACGTAGCATTTTTGAAGAGTTCCTCGATAACAAAATCGATTGTTGGATTTGTAACATTCGCCAATTCAAACGCTTAGATAATCGCTGTCTTAAGCTTAAAATTGCTTTGCGGTGTAGCTTTCAGTAAATCCAAGAGAATTTACTCACCATAAGAACCTAAACGCACTAATGTCTCACAGACAGTCACTCGATTAATACTTCCGTCTCGCAGAACCTGCAAATTTACAACAACAAAAATTTTATACCTACCTAACCTATCTATTCCCTCATTTTTACCTTTGTCAATGGTGGGAATGCTAATTCTGCAATTACAGGTCCAAGTGATCCAAGAGAAACACAAGCAGCTGTTCGTACCTTCCAGTAATTATCCCTAAGCAATTCAATAAGTTTCTTAGCTACTTTCTGCTGTTAACTGTGTTCTCCTAGTCTACCAAGACACCATGCACTCATCGCTCGGACTTAGCTGTCTTCATCGGATAAAGTTTTTAACAGCGGCTAGATTGCTTGAAGTGCTTCCGGTACACCTATCAATCCTAGAGTGCTCACTGCAGTCTCTCTAACTTAGCTGTCAGAGTCTAAAAGTAGATTACATAGTGCTTTGATTACAGAAGGAGAAATATGCGGTGCTATTTTGGATGCTCCAGATGTGTCTGGGTGATTATTGTTGGTGTATTCCTCTATCGCAGCAGGATCAATGAGTTTGATAAGAGTGAATTCTTTTAGGAAATGGGTTTACTACAAGCGATGTAGATTATGATTGTTTTTAATTTGATCTTCAGATGTATGACCAGTGAATTTCTCATATTTCACAGCTAGCAATCTTTACAATGCAGCTAAGAAATCTCTACTGTTGATTTCGATGTGATCATCGCTTTATACCCCTTCAGCCTCCTCAACAAACGCTAAAGGTGTTAAATCTCCTTAATACACACACATTGTCCCTGGATTTACATTGTAGTGCTACGCCATGTTATATGGGACAATTACAATTTTCATCCGATTTTGTTCGTTTCTGTGGACTCTCCAACTCAAAACGGTGGTAATAGCCATTTTTATCTTGCTATTCGCTGTTGTACGAAGAATCCTTAGTAATGTCTACTCACCTATTTCACCACTTGCTCGGATTGTTGATACAATTAACTACCTATCTATGGTCCCTTCGTTCAGCAGGCTCACCAGTAAAGGCAAGGCATCTTGGACAAAACAAACAAACAATTCAGATTAAAAAATACATGAACATTGATGGAAATGAGAGCTACTAAAAAGATAATAAATTTGATTTTTCATTTTTGTTTTACTTGCTTTCCAGATAAGTCCATGCATTCTATTGAGCGCACACAGCGATGCTATTTTTTTCTTTGGGTCTCCTGTTGTAATGTCATTCAGCAAAGAAGGAACCACTGTAGACAGTAAGATATCTTCAGTTTATGCAAATTTATTCAGTAAATAAATCGGAATATCGTTGAAATCTTTGTTAGCGATATCCAGTAACGCATAGAACCCTGGGTAATCAAAAGCAAACAAAGCGAGAAATGCTTTATCTTAGAGAATCGGGAGGGCCTCATCGATGAGAATGGAAGCTAGTAATTTTATGTTTTGAAATGATATGCTATGTGGGCCTACTAAAGCGAGTATTTCTAATGCACAGTAGACCATGTAGAAATCTTGGTTATTGTAATAAAGTTGAATATCATTGTAGATCTGCGAGAGAATTGAAGATATCGCGGAGGCTGTTAAGGATTCCCTGAAATTGTAGATCAATTCGAAGATGAAAATCAACGATCCTAAACGAAAATCAGCAGATTCATCGTGAGTGAACTCTAGTAAAATTTGTATCTTATCTTCGTAGCAAGCATCGACGAAAGTTTAATCACCAGCGATTCTCTGCAGGAAGGTTTTGTAGCTTTTATCGAGGACATCTAGTTCGACTGTAGTTGTTGTGGTTGTTTATCCTTCTTCATCTTGATTTTCATCGCTTCCTTCTGGGTTTTCTTTTCTTTCATAATTTTATTAGTTTTAGAATGAAGATTGATTGTCTTATTGACCTTATCCGCTCAGTGAAATCTTTGATAGATTCTAAGCAATAGTGCTCATGATATTTTGATTCTGAGAATTATTATGATAAGCCTCACCATCAAAGACATGCTGCATTACTTCTTATGAACTCTTGCTTGGTGAGACTACTTTCTGTTCTTTTTAAACCCCATGAAGAAGGATTTAAGGAGGATACAGTTAACTGCGAGGATGATGATGGAAAGCATTCTGGACAATTTTTTAAGAATTTAACGAAATATGATGCTGATCTTCATCAGTTCTAAAAGGGTTTTGAGGGAGCTATCGATGCTGTTACTACTAGTGACTCTAATCATAGTTTTATTTTAAATGAGCAGTTATTTGATTTGATTGTATTTTTTTATCACTTTCAAGATATTCATTTTCATCCTCAAAATGTTGTTAAAATGTCTCACCATGGACTTCTTCTCCTTATTGCTAATACTAATCCCCACCATCAGCATATTCCTCTTCACCCCCACTATGCCCTTCTTATTGCTAATGATAATCGTGGTTGTTGTCTTCTTCACTGCTCATTCCTTAGAAGCTTCAAATTTATTTTTATTATTTTTTTTCAAACTTAGCAAACTGCCAAAAGAGCTATGAGAACAAACCTTTTAGATTTTCTTTTTTATTTTTCTTTTATCTTCTTGGTCTTTTCAATCACACATACACACAGAGAGTATGTTAATTAGCTAATCACTTAATAATTAATCAGCCAATCGAATCTTTTTTTTATCTTTCCTCCTTTTGAAAAACCAAACGAATATCCAAATCATTTATTTTTTGTACAATTATTGTTTTGCATATTTCAAATACTTTTTCTATTCTTCTCCATCCCTAACGATAATCTGCTGGAGAATAATATCTATTTAATTTGTGAAAATAACACAATCATTAGATTGAATATTCATGAGATTAAAAAAAATACAAGAAATTATTTTATAAAATGAATGTAATTGCATTTTGCATCTACTTTTTTCTTCATTTCTCAAGCTTATTAACCTAAAATAATATAAATATGTCTCTCTTTCTTTCTGTTGGATTCATTGTGCTTTTTCAAGAAAGAAGAGAAAAGAATAGTTTTGTTTGAAGCTGCTAAAAAAAGAACATTATTGTCGAGTTAAAAGAAAAAGAAGAAATCAAGAGGCAAAAATTAAGAAAGAAAAAAGAATAATATCTAATACATTTGCATTATTCATCTAGCATCTTTCATAGAGAGAAATATTTTGTTCATAAAATGTTCCAGCCAGAAAGTACAACATTGGAGTCCGTGCTGAGCCTTCTCGAGCAAGGAAAGATCGCAGATAACACCCAATAAAAGCTTGTGTATGAGAAAATCGAAGAATTCTCCCGATCTCATGAGTTCTACAATTACCTTGGATATATTCTTGCTTCTAAGCACTTGAACATTTCAGTTAGACACATGGCTGGAGTTACATTAAAATCTCTTGTTGAGCGTAATTTCGAGCACCTTCCACAGGAATCTCTTGATTTCGTTAAAAGTGCTTTATTCAGTACATTTGAGGATTCCTCCTCCGCGGTGTGCAGTACTGTCAGCACTTTGATTACAATGATTGTCTACAAAGGTGGTTTTTAGAAATGGCCTGGATTACTGGAGTTTCTCAGTGAAAAGCTTAAAAGTAGTGATGCATCAGCTGTCTAAAATGCTATTGAGTGCTTAGCGAAGATCATAGAAGACCTCCGAGTGAACAGTGAAAATTACGCGTTCTTGGATTCATCCAAAGGAGGATCACAGTTAAATTCTCTAATAAGTAGGTTGTTTGTTTTCTGTGAACCATCACCTTCAACTAAGCTTTAGTTAGTTGCTTTGCGTACATTGAATACCTGTGTGCATCCAATGCCAGGTGCATTAGCTGAACAAATCGATTTGTATTTGAGTCTTCTGTTGAAAAATGCAGTTTCTAGTGATAAAGATATTCGTTAATGCGCATTTTAAGGTATCCTAGCGCTAACAGAAACTAATCGTAATGTGATTATGGCAAGGCATGCATAAATAATTGAAGCTGTGATTTAAGGAATCAGTGATCCAGAGTATGTAGTGGCTAAATCTGCATGCAATTTCTGGTTAGAATATCTCACAGAGGACTCACAAGATGACTAGCAATATCATCTCACAATGAATACACTTAAACCTTATTTACATAAGTAAGACAAAAACACATGCTGAAAATGCACAGAAATTAATCCTTGTTTTTGTTAGATTATTGCCAGGAATATTGAAAGGCTTAAAGTTTACTAACGAGGACTTAATGAACATCCTTCCAAGTACTTAGAATATTAGCAACAGATCAGATATCGGTAGTGAATTGGAGTTCATGGATGAGAGTGGGCTTGATGATTATGAAGGCAACAATAATAGCAATAGTGATAATCAAATTGAATTGGATAATGAATCTGACTCTAAAGATGGCAATTTCCATAGCGACCAAGGAGAATACACCCTTAGAAAAATATGTGGAAGATCTCTTGAGAAACTCTCAAGATATTTCAGAGACGAAGTGTATTTGATTTGCTAGCCTCTAATTGACGAATGTTTCTTCTCATAAGATTGGAAAATTTAGTAAAAAATTGTTTTTATCCAAGAAATATCTCCAAAATTTTTATTAATAATTATTAATATTTTCTTATTTTTCAGAGAGATAGGGATAATTTGTCTTGGAGACATCGCTGAGGGAAGCCGCACTGGCGTGCAGTCTCATCTGAGTAGTATCGTCCCGATGTTACTATAAAAGTTTGAAGAAAATGCCAGCCATTATTTACTTCGCAGCTCGATTTTGTGGACAATCTGCTAGTATACAAATTGGCTAGTTGAGAATTCAACTTCCCTCAATGAGATTATCAAAAAATACCTTCAATGTCTGGTTAAAGGGATCACACAAGAAAAACAATATCTTTAAGAATCAGCGTGCCATTGTCTGAAGGAATTTGCTGATCAAGGATCTATGATCCTAAAGCCTTACCTTACTGATTTTATTCAAGTAAATTATCTATTCAGGATGGGTGAGAGGGAGGCTAAATTTAGTAATTAGAATCCTACTTTTTTTAACAATTAATTTTCAACTTTTTCATTAACAAAATTAGGTGATTGTAGTCGCTATTGGAGTCTACTAAGGAGTTAGCTTAAGCATGATGTTAGATGCGGTGTGTACTTTAATCGACACTATGAAGGAGGAAGTGAATCGCCCTGAAATATTGAGTTCTTTGATTCCTCCAATTTTACAGAAATGGAGTGGACTGAAATCATCTGATATGAGCATAAGACCAATTGCAGAGTGTCTCTCATAAATCGCTTAAGAGACTGAGACTAATTTCTAACCTTACATTGAAACTGTATTCCCAAAATGTTCTGAAATGATGAATAATTACATTGTAGCGATTTAAACTGATTTCAAGGATAGAAAGCATATTTTCTAGAAAAAACAGTTATTCCTAATATCCGTTGATCTAATGAGTAGCATAGTCTTTTGTGCCAAAGATAAATTCTCGCTATTGCCTGGATCATAAGAGATCCATACAGCTCTACAGCACACAGTCGATGTAAATTAGAAATAATTTCATTTTTTTTATTTAACAATAAAAGAATTTACTCAAAATCTGAAATTTTCTTTTAATATGTACTTTAAACTGATTTCTCTTGTTTTTAGTCTTAAGATAGCGAAGTTCGATCATTTGTATTTAGTCTACTAGCAGAATTAGCTCATAACTGTCCATTATTTTTACAAGACACTCTCCTCTAATATTGCTCCATTATCTCAACAAATGTGGTTATTTTCCCATCTAATCTCGACCCTGGAAACACATACATGAATACTTGTAACAATGCCATCATGTGTTTGAATCAATTCTGCTAATCATTCCCTGGAATTATGCAGTCATATGCTTACGAAATTGCTCTCAAAATCATTAGCATTCTTGAAAACTTCAAGCAAGTAAAAATACTCTTTTTAATACCATTTGCACCTAATTATCTAAATCACTTTTAATTCAATTTTCTTTAGGCCAACAAGATTTTCGCCAGAAATTTGTGTGTAGCTCTAGGATCCATAGCGTTACTTGATCTCCAAAGAATCAGTAGTCATTTAGAGAGTTTTATTAAGAAATTCTGCCTGTGTCTAAGACAATACCCTTCAGATAAATAAGATAAAAGAACAGCTTTTGAGTAAACTAAAAAAAATGCTTTTTCTTTCTTTTCCCTTCTTGTTTTTATTTCTTCAAATTTCAAATTCTCTAACTAACTTTTAACTAATTAATAAAATATTTTTCTTTAAAATTCAACAGAGGCTTGTTCAGAATGTGCTTTACTAACCCTTCTGGAGTCTTGAAGAATATGAGCTACGTCGTGGATGCATTCATGAACTATAGCAATCCTCCTGAGAACTTAAAAGCATTGTTCAAATCACTCCTCAACGAGTTTCAGCGATCTCTTTCCCCCGAAGAATGGCAGTTCTTCTTAAACAACAGTGGTTTCCAATAAATTGTTATTAAGAATATTCTTGCCTTATATCCTGCGTAATGAGAAAGTTTATCTCATATTCTTAGGTTATGCAGCAAATGTTGTTTAAAATCTTCATTTACTCGCTTACCATCATCGATCTTTCTCATTTTCTTGTATTCTCTTTGTGTTTCTTTTCTGTTTCTTGTAGTAGTTTAGTGGACAATATCAGTTCGTCTTTATCAATAGTTCATGATTAATGTTATTGTTATTAATTTGGATTTTTTGTGACAAAGAATCACTTGAAATGCAGAAATTTGAAAAAAAGAAACCACAAACATATTATTATAATATTCACATATTTATAGCACAATATGAATACCACACTGAGGAAGGTAATATAAATAATTTTAAATTCAAATCTTTGATCATTATCGATTCTTAGAAAGAATCACATTCAATATATTTCCCTAAGTAGCTCAGCTGGACTCTCATGCAGCTTATATTACTTATATTTGAAGAGATTTTTAATCGTTGGTCTCACATCGTCTAACTCAGCTAGGGAATACAACAAACTAGCTAACGATTTTAATTGAGTATCTGATTTATCATCATAATACGGCACAATCGGTATCCCATTGCTGACATTATGTATAAACGAATTGCAACAATTATCAACTAGAATAATATCCTTGAGTTATCTATTGCGGAATATCCTCAGATCCTTCACGTAGACTTTCCCTTTTTGGACACAATTTTCACGGAAAAGACTTTTCGTGACATACAACCCAACAGGATCGATTTTCTCAATCACGGGATTCGCATAGACACCTTAGCTAGCAGTAAAAATGACAATTTCAAATTTCTTAGACATTTCTTCTAGAAATACTCCTGCATAAGGACGGATGTTGATACTAGTTTAGATAGGCTCTGGAGCTTCCTCAAGATTTATATCGATAATGCAATCAGAAGGGATGTCGAGAGATTCATTGCAGTGCATCAATGTTTCGTCAAGATCAAGAATTAAGGTTTTTTTCTTGAATCCTTAAGGTTAAACTGGGAGGATAACAGCACGTTCTTGAATTTCCTAAAGTGAGGATATTTGTAGTGTTGAAGCACAATGAAATGCATGAAAACTGTGAAGAAAATGCTCACGAAATAAACAACTTATATTGTCTCTAAGTTCGAGGTTCACGGACTTCAACAATGGCTTGACGTAGTAATCACAGAGATCAGATTTTTTGAGGAGGAGTTTCTCATTAAAAATCTCTAGTTTAGTTGTAGCATCGGGTGAAAGATTTTTCTCTTTAGTCGATGTTTTATCTTACACTTCAGGAATCTACTCTTCAGTGCAACCACACAAAGCTATTTTGCCTGCTCCTTTTTAATTCACAACCACTTGAGATGTAGCTGTCTCTGTTCAATTCATAAAAGAAAATAAATTTTTGTCACACAACGATTTCAGATAAAAATGCAATAATTATCCTTACAACTAAGTTTAAAGAAGAGAGGTTATTCAACATTCCTTTTGACGAACTCTTTGCTGATAGCTTTCTATTAGATAGAGAAGTGTCTCTTAATATTTCTATCGAATTATGCTCTCTTCACATTTGAAGCTAAACTTTGAATCATCTTCGTATCTCTCGCTGAGACTGACATCGCTTTATGTGGTTCCTAAATTAGCAGTTACAAAAAAAAGAACTTATTTATTCCATATCGATCTCCTTGGATTATTCTTAAGAAATGAATAAGAAATTCTAAAAAAAATGATATTTACCTCAAATACACTGCTGTCATTTTTAGAGGCAACGTGCTGTCTTGGATCCATTGTGAAGGCCTTGATGAATAGCAAAGGAATATTGTATTAAAAGATAATTGCGTCTGGTATGATTGTTGATAAATATGAAAAAAAAGAGAAACTACATATTTTATTATTATTTTTTTTTTACAAACTCTAATAAATCCTCTCAAATAACTTAGAAGTACTATCCCGTTTAATTAATAGATCATTTGAGGTAATTTCTTTACCGTTTTAAGAGGTGGAAGTGACGGAAGGGAAGGAGAAGCAGGCAGAACATCAATCGATTTACTAACTTATCCGCGAATCTCCATTGGATTGGAAAATAATAATTTATCCTAACAATTCATTATTGTTTACCAAAAAAAACATGCAAAATTATATAAAAATACTTATAAATATGATAGTATTCTTGAGTTGTTAAGATTAAAAATATATTTGCGTTCTAAATATCTGCTACATCTTTATCGAAGGAGTCATTGAGTTGAGGTTCTTGATCACCTGAGTGCTTACTGAAGATCGACACATGATCGAGCTTAGAATGCATGGATAGACTATCATGCATGTTAGATTTTGGTTCTTCATAATTCACTTGGCCATGTGGAGGATCTATTTGTCGCATATTAACATTTTCAATATTATTGGCTTATGGAATGCCACTCGCTGACATGATCTTTTTCGATTTAAAGTATTTAGCTTTATCACATTCAATGTGACAATTCTCATCTTCACTATCTGCATAGTTAGCACAAACAAACGTCATCATGACAGGTAATAAATCCAAAATAAACATTGAGAATATGAAAAGCCTTTCCAAAAGATATCAGATTTAATATCTAACAATGTACTTACCTAGGAGCTCAAAATTGCCATCGTCATCTGGTTTTGTTACCATTGATGAAGCCATTTTTCAAGTAATGCCAATGAAAGGGTTTTTTGGAATTAGTTCGCAAGCAGAAAAATATTCAATTGCTACTTGTTTTCTTGGCTTTTATATTTACCGATTGGTTTTCAATCAAAGAAAAGCGTAATTATCTTCTGTAAACCTATTAGTTTCTAGTTCTTATCTCTTTTTTTTTTAGTTGCCTTCAGACAAGAACTAATGATAGGAATAAAAAAGCAATTGATTATTATAAATCTAGCTAATATGTGAGATAATCATAAGTAACTCGAAAAACTAATAAGTCTATTTGATGTAAGCAAATTATGAACTATTCTCGAAAAAAAACAAAAAAAAATAATACAAAACTTAGAGGATTATCTTTCGAAAATCAACACATATTTTCAACCCTCTACAATTATTCATTCACTGATTTTCTCAGGCAATAAAAAAACAATTTAGGCTTCTGTAGCTCTTTGAAAAAATACCAAGGAGCCTAAGATCGCTTATCACATAAATTGTATTGTCTCCATTTATTTATTATAAACTATGAAGTCTCTTTTAATTCCGCCATAGCTTTATTTGTTCTCCATAGGCTTTGATTTGAGTGTGAATACACTTATTAATCGTCTTTAGATCCCTTTCCTGCTATTCGAAAGACACAACACAACAGGCTCACTCTAATTTGGTTCTAGATATTTCAATCTAAATAAAAAATAAAAAAATTCTGGAATGTTGTGATCTTGGCAGAATGTGACTTTGGAGGATTCTGAGAAATACTCTAGCTAGATTGATACGAGATTTTATGTTTGTTATGGCTGAGATAGGAGCATTTGAAGTGGAGAGATTAGAAAGAGAATGAACGAGCAAGCATTTCTGAAGATGGTTTAGGACTAACAAGTATTTGTTTTTCTATTTCATGGATTAGCTTATTAATAATTTGAAAAACCATGATCTGATCAGAAGGAAATCGGCTCTCATAAGAAAATAACTAATAGATAATAATTCACAGTTCAAGGGCATTTTCTACTTGTTGAATTTCATTCTTTGACAGATTCACAGGCAGATCCTTTTGGTTTAAAAATCTAGGATAATATTAGGTTCATTTTCTTCAGCAAAACCCAAGCGAAATGCATAATTGAAAAGAACAAATTAATTGAAAACTTACCTTTTTTTAATTTTTGCATTATCTTTTAGCTAAAATGCTACTCTACTAAATTATTACTGACCCAAA
>Ga0302285_10001695_pt1 | contig 12345 bp, 7 predicted proteins | sample III_Fen_E2_2_FD_200455 | JGI IMG/M metagenome (GOLD analysis project Ga0302285, IMG submission 200455) | Peat permafrost microbial communities from Stordalen Mire near Abisko, Sweden - III_Fen_E2_2 | ecosystem: Environmental > Terrestrial > Soil > Wetlands > Permafrost | place: Sweden: Abisko...
TATCATTTTCGAAGAAGACTAATCCAAAAAATGAAAATGATATTAATTCATTTAGTTTCTTTGAAATCAAAGTTTCTAAGAGACAAACAATCAAAATGGCAAATCGATATGAATACTACAATTATCTTTAGTAGAATGGATCAGATGAGAGATTTCTTATACCTATTAAAAGAACTCTAAACAATGTAGTCTTTAATAAACCTCCTTTGTTGTTGTCTGTGTTATCGGACAGTCCTGCTGCGATTGCTCTGAATAGAAATAATTCACCAATTATTCATAAAAATATTATGAATTTATAGAATAGTGTGCCGATTGTTGTAAAACCAGGTGAAAAGAAGTAAGTTGATGGACATGATTGGAATGTAGGGAGACATAATGTATTAAGGAATGAAGAAGATAATAATTATGAGAGTAATCATAGGGACGAGTTAGCTTAAAAACAAAGACCCTCAAGTGAGATCTACTCTACACCTAAAAAAGAATATCCCAAAAGCTAAAATAGTTAAGTACATGTGAGTACAAGTCCTACTGAAGATAGGTAGATTGTAAAGAATCGACCAAAAAAGAGATTATTTTTGAAGGCAAAGTTAGAGCCATCATTGAGCCCTCCTAAATATGAATTGAAGTTCCCGTAGATATCATTTTTGACACCGTAAGTGAATTCGAAGAAGGAAAAGTTAAACAATATGTACTCGGATTCGGATGAGTAAATAGATTCGTTTTTCAAGAAATCTGTTTTTAGAGATTTAGAGACTAGAAATTAGAAGAGAATTGCTTATCTTAGAAGAGGTCCACCGTAGATTGAGTTTATGATTGGAAATTCAGAGAGATTTTGAGGAATCCAATAAAAATGAAGAAATTGGCTTGAAAATATTTGTTCAAAAGATTTACTAAAATAATATATTAATTGTACTAAAAGATAAAATTAATTGAACTAAATGCTTTCTTATTGGAGAAATGAGAAACAATTTATGAGAGAATTTGCTGATTCTATTGCAGTAACTAAAAGAGCTGTTTGCAAGTCACGCAACATAAAAATATTCAATGCTGTAATAGCCAAACATTTATTAGTTTTTATTGTATTTTTTGGTATTTGTGCGTGTGTCATTCATTTTCCTTTGGATTTAGAATCTGAACCTACTAGATCTAAGTACCAATCGACTGTAGCGCCTGATACCTTTGAGCTATTGTCATTCAGATAATTATCTAAATAGCCGTAATTCTTGAAGGATTTAGCACCAATCACTAGCAACAGTAATGCGAAATGTGCATAATTCGCTATGCTTGTGCCTGGTACTGCATGGAGACTTTATGCGAAGAAACCACATTCTTTGCTTGAATAATTGACATTCCTCTTTTCAGATGGTTCACCGGATATCAGTATTGTTTCTAGAAAAAAGAGAAAATTGTTAAAGTAATAGGATAAATGAAATGTGTAGTTTACGATCGATGTAGTTTTAGGCATTTTTGAGGGAAGTTCCAACAATAAGTTGATGGAGAGAGAAAGCAGCACCGAAGATTGTCAAACCAAGAGCAAGTCCGACGACTGCTGCGGTTCCGAGGAGAAGAGAAGTGAACAGGACTGTTACGATGATCTAATTGATTTTATTAAGATTAAGATTAAGATAAAAGATTTTTGCTAATTAAATCAAGAAATCTAATTTGTTATTGCATTTTACAGCTCCCAAGTTGAAGAGAACAGTGAAGAACGAAGGTTTGAATAGATCTAGAATGATGCTGTTGAGAGATTTCAAGTTTGTTTCTTCAACTTTCTTGCCGAGCTGAATTGCTACACTGTCAGAAGTCTATTGTTTTAAAAATTACAAAATGTGATAAGTTTAACTGATAGTTAAGAAAAACTGCATAATTACAAGTTATGACGCAACTGATTAAATTCCAAGAGTGTTGATTGATTTAATCAAAGACACCAGAACGAATCCCAGAATCAGTCCAAGAAGAGCAGATCCTTAGAAGAGTGCTTCTTTTTGTTAATCAGCAAGGAAAATCACTGCAGCGATGCAGAGAATATTCACGAAGAATCCAGCAGAAATGTTCACCAGTTGAATGAATGGGGAGAAGTTTAATGTGGACCAGTTTATTAATCTAAGACGATTGCATAATTGTTCTAATCCGTTGAGATTGCAGATCTGCACACCATCACTAGCTGATACACTTAAATAGCATATGCTCAAGAGCATTGGTGCTGTTTGGATAGCACCCAAAGCTAACCAGCCAATTCCAAATACACCACCAAAGTAATATCCGAGGAAGACACTGAATCCAAGTAAGAACATGAACACTGCAGTTGAAAGATTGCCAGATGCTTCAGCTGCTATGATTCCTTCGCTGAGAGAGGTAGATTGCACTCGTTTGCTGATTGAGCGGACCTTTGCAATGGAAAATAAAAATTTAGACAGTCAAAAACCAATTATTTATTTTGTTTTTTATCTTAAAAAAAGGTATTTTACAAAGTTAAAGCCATAGGAAGTCCATAATTCAGTGAGGAAAACCAGGAAAAATGCGATGACTTGTCCTATTTAAAGACTCCAAATGAGATCACCTTAGGAAATCTCTGAATTGAAGAAACTTGGATTTTTCGCTCCATCTTTTCCAAGTGAGATATTAGAAGTGGCAAGCTCAATTGGCAGGAAGAACAGTAAAAGGAACGCTATGATATTGATAACAACGTATTGGATTTTGATCTACGAAGCAACATACTGAGAAGTAGGTTGCTCCTTGAATGTGCCTTGCAAGAATTTCGACAGCCAAGATACCACGATTGTTATCAGTAAGTTCAAGGACAACAGATAAAGCACTAAGTAGAGTAGAGTCAAGTGAACTTTATCTTCCCCTCTAATTCAGTCAAAATAATTAATTAAATAAAGGACATTTTTAGCAATTAAGAAGAGTAAATGAGTGTAAAATTACTGTGAAAGCAGCATAGTTGTGACGATTAGTGAGGAAATTAGGCACTGGAGATCAAGAGTTGATGTGACATTTGAGCTGAATGAATTGCCAATCATAAAGCTGTATTTGAGATTGTTGTTGGCAGTTACACCATTGGGGGTGTTGTTATTCAGCTTCTCATCTAGATTATTATTAAAAAGATATGTATTTGAATAGATTAATGTGGGGAAATAGCCTAATATGTAGATTATTTTTATTTCTTTTCATAAGTTTACCAATGACACTTGATCCAATAGCAACACCTTTAGCGAAGGTGCTTCCAAGATCACGATAGAAAATGCTTGCAAGAGAAACACCAACAGCGAATGCGACTGTGTTGAAGAGGGAATTCTCGAGATTCTTCTTTTCATCGAAACTATCGAAGTACCAATCTGAGTGGATATCAAAAAAGAAAATAAATATGAATATTTTCAAGGAAGTTTTGGTGTTTCTCTCACCTTGAACTAATGGAATAACGAAGAGCACAGTGAGAATGAACACTGATAATACTCCAGCAACAATCGAAGTATTGATAATAAACCCTTCAAAGAATGTGATTTCTTTCTCTTCTTGTGATGCGAATAGCACGCGAGGACGAGATTTAGTAGTGAGCACTAGCACCAATAAAGTATTGAGAGCAGTAGCTACGATTCCAATGATGAATGGGATCACAAACCATAGATATTAGTCCTTGAGGCTGAACCAAATCTGAGTTTATACAAATTAATGAAATTATGGGTTTAATTTTTAAAATAATTTTTTTTGGTTCAGTAAAAAAAATATTAAACCCAAAAGCAACTAACTTACGAGGAAAGTGACACTCATGATCAAAGCAGCTATGGCTGCACTGATTGACTGGTAAGAGAATAAGAAGAGAGTTTCTTTTAGCACTCTATCGCAGGCATCTTAGAAGACCTTTGCTCTGTGATCTCCACCCATGATGAGATTGGCTAAGAAGGCTTCTTTGTCATCGTTGTTTCCGAGTTTCTAGCCGGTTTTTAAGTTCTTGTAGTCATCTTCCACGTTCGCGAATAGTTTCTGAGAATTAAAGTTCAAAAAGGATGAAGAAAACTAATTCCAAATCACATTTTATTCTCAAAAAATCAATCTAAATTGTTCTTTCATTTTGTCTGATATTGGATACCTTCAGGAAAACAATAACCCCAAAATAGATCAAGCAAATCACTGAAAAGATGATCGTTGAATATAAGGCAGTGCTAGTGATCATTATTCTTGTAGTTCTTATTTTCTATTGAGCTACAAACTTGATACTTTTTCTGTTTTTCACTGTTTCTTCGCCAATAGATAATTAATTTCTTGTTGTTTAATCTTTCCGAATCAGCTTTTTTTGATTGAATTGCTTATTTATTACTCTCAGTCTTGGTTTTTTTATTAAAATGAAGACAAGGGACTTTTACCCAATCCTTTAACTTATTATGATAAAAATAATAAAATAATATAAAACGGATTAGATTCTCCCAAAAACGGATGTATGTTGTTGAATAGAGAAAGCAAATCTTTTGATCTGAATACCTTCGGAACCTCCAAAGAATAAGCATTTGAACTTGAGGATATGTTTCCTTAAATCTGTCTTTTAATCGAAACTTGAAACCATTTTCTAATCGCTAAATTAGACATAATAAATGTACAGATAGGATTAAAAGAATTTACAACAATTATTTAATTCAACGAAGGGTTAATGGAAGACAATTAAAACGAAAGAAAAGGTAATTCTGCAAAGACGAATACGATTGTTGGATTTAAAGAATATTGGATTTATTGAGAGAGAAAGTGTATTTTTCTACAATGCTATTTTACAAATGAATTTTATTACTTCATTAAGACTTAAGCATTTGAATTCAAAATTGCAAATGCTGAAATATCAAGGAATTAGGAAGCATAATTGTGCCTTATTGATTGAACTTCATATTTTTTCTCTCATTTTTAAACCTGGCATATTTACTTTTTTTTTCTAATCTAAATCAAAAAAATTTCTAATATTATTCTCTCAAAGACAGAGTTTGTGCATGCATATGTTGTTGTTTGTCTCTCTATTAACTTTTTAACACCAAATTTATTTAACAGAACATCTTTCTAACCATATCGAAGACATACAAAAATGTATTTTAAATCTAGAATGACTACAATACATCAAATTATGCTTAAACGAAAAATATGAAGGAGAATCTTAATCAATCAAACAAACAGTCAGTTTCAGATTTACAATCTGTCAAACATAAGCTAGTTTGCTTAAGAAAACATATGTTGGCAACAAAAAAATATTAAAAAAAGGAATTCTCTTGTCATAATAGAAGGGAAAATTAAAATATTAGCTTCCAGAGAAATAAAGAGAGATTATTAGAGGAAATTTGAAATAAATTACATTAATAAGAAGAAATGAGTGAGAATGGTATGGAAATGTTTGTTAAAAGCTGCTAATAGTAGTTTAATAAATGTTCATTAATTCTTTGAATAGGTGAAGGAGATCGCAAGAAGAAAATGGAGGAGCTGGAAGAATATCAGCGTAAATTTAGAAACTTAGAATCTGACAGGAAAGCATATGCAGAAGAAACAGTTGCGCTGATCAAAAAATAAAGAGGAATTGTTGACAAACTGAAAAATGAAAACTAGCAATTGAAGGATATCATTGTAAAGAAAATAATGATGAGGATTTCTGATTGTTTAGATAATTTTTAGGTTTACCATGATGATTTTGATAATAATAGTCAAAGATGAACTCCATGAAAGTGGAACAGCAGAATACTATGTACGGGAAGCCTAGCAGTGAGAGTGTAGTAGAGGAAATGAAACAATAAATTGAGGGTGAGAAGCACAGCCAATTCGAAATAGAAAAGCACATTGCTGATTTCCAAAAGAAAATCTAAGAGAAGAGATCGAACATTGGTGGGTACAATGCAGGTGCTGAAAACGATGGTTCCCTTGCGAAGTAAATCAAGATCTTAGAAAATAGACTTGACAAAGCAAACTAGAAATTCAATGAAGCCATCGCTGTGAACAAGACTCTGAGATAACAAATTGATTCCCTAAGACGAGAGAGAGTGATTTTTGATAATCTCTACAAGAAACTAAAAAAGAAAACAAATGGCTAATATTATTGAAACAGCCAACACAGCATATGAAGAGAGAGATAGAGCAAATGATTAGATTTAGAATCTAAAGATGCTAGCTAAGAAAGAGTCTGAAAATTTTGAAAAAGATCTCAGGGAGTTATCTCATATTATGGAAAAGAATAAAAAAGCACTAGATTACATTAAGCTCACGGATAAAACAAGAGATGATAACAAACCAAATGACTTATTGGATTCAGATAAATTCAACAGGAACACTTCATAGAAGTAAAGCAAAAAGGGGGACGTTGTGTGTGATTTGAGAATGATATTTTGGATATTTTGAAGGTTTTACAAGGACAGAAATGTGAATTAAGCGATGTCTGAGAAGATTCAAAAGTACGACGAGGATTTCGCGAAGATCTAAGCTGCTACCAAAGTGAACGATGTTGAGAAATTATTGAATACCTTCATTGAAAACGAAGAAAAAGTGAGATTTAAATAGGATTTTAGAAATTGCCAATAAGTGAATGAAGAATTCTGATTTGGTCTGACTTGTGAATATGTTTGTTTTTTAGAATTTCTAGACGTTTAAGTTTGTGAATGAACTCTCCAACGAAATCGAAGAACTAGAGAAATAAACAGGAGAATTGAAGGTAGAGAGTTATTTTCATTTAATTAGAATAAACAAAGAGAGTGAATTACTCTAAAATTTTAAGAAAAAAACTATTTTTAAAACTGTTTATTTTCCTTAGGGCGAGCTCGATCAATACAAGGGTGGTAGCAGCACTGATTTGTAGTTCCGTAAGAGGATTAAGGAATTCGAAGAGACCATGACTAGATCAGAAAATAAAAAGGAATAATATGAATACAAGCGCAATGACAGCTAGCGATTAATCAGCAGTTTAACAAATTGGATTGAGACTCTGTTTAATACCATCGATTGCGATAAAAAAGTAGCTAAAGAATTAGCTGGATCGTAGAGTGTCACTGATGGAAATATGATGGTGTTTTTAGCTTAAATTGAGAACAAAGTTAACTAGATCGTTCAAGCGTACTCTGCGATACAAGCTGAAGGCGCAAATGAGAATTACAACACACTCCTAGCGAATGTATCCAATCTCTCAAATGCTCTCTTGGCAAATAAATAAAGATAAGATGCACCTGGTAAAAATATGGATATTTTAGTGGGAGAAAAAATGAAAGAAAAAATTTAAATATTGTTTATTTAAAATAATGAAATTGCAATTTATTAATTAATTTGTTGTATTGTTTGGTATTTCTAGACAATGATGAGTTTGAAGAAGAGGAAGGCGAAGGTGATAGAATCCTCACTTTGGATGATTTCCGCAAGAAAGCACTTGAAAAGTTAGATGATAGAAAGTAGACTCAATAGTCTAAGAAGCTACCCAAAGCGATCACCAATCGCAGGAAAAGATGACAAAACAAAAACAAAAATACATAAAGATTGTGAGTTATATGCGTAAATATATCTTGTTTATTTTTATGTTTTTGGTAATAATTTGGTTTGTTTGAAGTTTAAATGTGCTTTTTTGTTGTTTTTGCTGTTATTTGGGGAAAGAAAATAACTTTTGCCTTCAAACAAAAGATAATGAAAATTTAATTAAAGTTGATAGAATCGCTCAAGAAGAAGATAATTCAAGAGCCGAAGAATGTTTTATTTAAAATAAAAATGTGGAGGCTATTTAGACAATATTGCTTAAATACAGAGTAAAAGGGAACATTTACATCTATTAATGACATAAAGTTTATCTGTTTGGATATTTGTCATTTTTCAGAATGTGGATTACCAAAAATGCTAAGGAAAATTCACTAGAATTTTTTGTTTTGAAAACCTGAAAAGAAGAAGAGCAAGAATAAGAAATAAAACAAGTAGCTGCGTCACTTATCTCTTATTTCAGACGATGGATTCTTCAAAGAAACTTAATAATCTTTATGATTACGCTTATAGAAAGAGCATACTATAAATCCTGGGAAGATCTTGTTGAATGTTAAAAACTTAAATATCTTAATCAAATTTTTTCCTAATAAAAACACACACACAGAGATAACATCGCTATAGATGGGTGCCTCATATTCTCAGAAAATGCTTGGAGCAATCGGTACTGCTGGATCTCTTGTTGCTTCACTCTTCCTTGCAACTCCAAGAGCTGCCTATGGTCTCACCGGGCTTGTAGCAGCTTCCGCATGCGTTGGTGCTCTTTACCTGAGACAATGGTAGCAATCTGAACCTAATTAATGGCTCTTGGTCATTGAGAATGGTAAACTTGTGAAATCAGGCATTGGTCTCAAGTGTTTCGTCTGGCCTACCCAAACCGTCGTGACATTCCCTTCTGCGATTAACCGTGTTCCATTCTCTGCTTAGAACGTCACAAAGGAAATGCAAGGTCTAGAAGTCACAGGATTTGCTATCTGGTCAGTCCATCGTGAAGGAGATGGCCCTTTCAAATGCTACAAATACACTCAAGGAGGTGATGCTAACTTGAACGTGCAGACAATGTGCGAGAGTATTGTGAGACACTAAATTGCTAATCACTCACTGCAGTAGGTGCTTACAAGCAGAAATACTCTCAGAGACAGCATGAGAGAAGACTTGTAGAAGTAACTCAGTGGCTGGGGTATCTGGTTGGAGACTGTAGAAATCACTGAAGTTAGAATCTGTTCAAGATCGTTATTCGAAGACATGCAAGCGGAATACAGACAAGAGACTCATTTGAAAGCTGAACAAATTCGTCTTGAAACCAACAACAAGGTCACAGAGAATCAACTTCAATCTGATTTCATTCTTAACAAGAGCAGAATCGATACTGAAACCTAACGTATCAAGTACACTGGTGACCAACAACTCAAAAGACAACAATAAGAAGCAGATCTGTACCAAAAGAAATGCGACCTTGATATTTAGAAATTAAAGAAAGACGAAGAACTCCAGATGAGCAAGATCAACATGGAAGCATCTGTTGAAGCACTCAGAAAAGAGAAAGAACAACAAGCCCTCTAGGTTCGCAAGGAATTCGATCTTAAGATGTTCTCCATGGAAGTAGAGGCCAATGGAAAGATGAATCCAACTGCTCTCCAGAAGTACATCGTCGATTCCACAGAGCGCATCTACAATAGACTGCCTATCAAGGAGATCTCCATCAACTAATATACAGGACCAGAGAATACATCGAATATTTCTTCACTTCTTCCAGGCATCGGAATGATACAATAACAGCATGCCCAAGCTCTTCAAAATGCTAAATGAAGATACCATAAATAATAATTTTGCATGTGAAGAAATTTTATGTGATTTTTTAGCTTCGCTTGATTCAAGATAATTCGAAAAAATTCTCATTTTCTTTTTCAATTCAAAAAATATTAGTAAATCATATGTAAATAGTTTAAAAATGGAGGTTCTTTGAATCTTATTAGATGCATCTAATTATCAAAGGTCTGAATCCACAAATGGTGGGGGAGAGGGGGGAGGGAGGGGTAACCTTTTTTAATTGTTCTTGCTAAAGGGGTTAGATCTAATAAAGCTGAATGTTTTACTGAATGTTCTTTTTCATTTTGGAACGACTTTATGCTTAACCTTGGTAGAAATAACAAATGATTTTAGTCTTTGACTGCTAAATCCATTTAGAAATTTTGAACTTTTCACTTGCTCGATAGACTCCAAAAAAAAGGAAGAAATTATCCTGTGTTTTGGGTTCCATAATTTAAAAAAGTAGCAGGATTTAAAATTGTAGGTGGGAAGAGGGAGAAGACAGTGATATTGGTTGTAATCTCATATGACTCATTATATTATGACATATCGATAAGTTCCAGAGCGAAAAAGTGTCTAAAAGAGAAGGAGAAAGTTAATACTCTTTAAACGATTAATGCGAGAAAAATGTATAATTTCGCAACATAATCCAATTCTATTACATTTTTTAAATATTTTTATTAAAATAATCGCTTTTGCCAATAAAACTCGAGTGGAGTTTTGGGCAGAAAGATATACAAATAAATAAAAATAGTATGCAGTGGACCTTCCTTGGTTAACGAAAGATTTGATATTATTAACTCAAGCTAATCCCACAGTACACTCGACACATACAATAAATTTTTAATTTGGACGAGTACGTTAATTAATAACTGGAACGATGATGCTGGATCTGGAAAACTAAAATAAGTGATTATTTTATCTAAAACAATTAAGTGAAATTTTTAGCTTTTTTTCTTAAACTAAAGCAAAAAAGACTACAAGATATAATAGAAGCTAGGTTCCCTCAATGAGTATGCCTACACAGCCAATAGCTGAGTCCACTTTTGCAGATTCAATCCAATCTAACCACCTTAGAAATACGGCAGGATACGCTCAAGATTTCTTCAAGAACTCAAAGGAGAATTGCATAAGATTCTTTGAGACAAGATTGTCCCGAAAAGAGATTTGGGCAGTTTAAATTATGAAACACAAAGTAGAAGTTCATAAATCGATCAATGGTTTGCCTGGAATAAACAACAGCTTTTCCATGGATACAAAGATGTTAGTTTCTGCATCTGAAAATGTGATTTTATCCGCAATCAGATAATGTAGACTCCTAGGTGGAGGTGGTTGCACTTCAAAAGCAAAACCTATCAACAACAATGGTAATAAACCCTAAGGTAGTGTTAAGATTGAGCAATAAACTGCTCTTCCCAAGAAAGAAGAGATTAAAACTGTGAAGAAAGATAACGAGTAATCATCTTCGCAATAAGCTGGAAACTAAGGCTCGCATGGACAACATCATCAAGCTTTATCTTACCTGCGCTAATCCTAAGTTTTCAACGAATACGCGAACCCTCATGACTAATCAATGGAAAAAGAAAAATTGTTAGGTGAATACACATACTAAATGACCGAGGAGTAATTAACTAAGATCAGATCGATCATGGCAAAACTCCGATTTGAGTCCTCTCGAGAAGAACTAAGTAATAGTTTTGTCCTTAAACTCTTTAGGGACATCCATGACACTTTCTCAGCTGTCTACTCAAGAGGATTAACGAACCCACAGACTCAAGCTGCTTTCCGACAAATGCTGGAGTAAACAGTTAATTTCCTACTCGCACTTCTCTACAAAGCAGACACACAGAAGAAAGATCTCTTTGATCCAGCTACTCTGACTAGACTTAAGGAGAAATTAGATAAAATGCTGAAACTCAAGAAAAAATTCTGCACACGATTACCCGTTTAAATATCAATATTTCTCATAAATCTTATGAAGAAGATTATCTCGCTCAAACGAAAAGCGATTCACATGTAATCTGCGAATTAAAACGCCCATGATAACAAATCAGCTAATGATTAGTATCTGCGACTCGATGGGGATAAATGGAAGGACAATTACGTAAAATTCTGCTTTGTCGAATTAAGTGAAATCGATCAAGAGAAGTTGAATTAGCTGACACAATCGCTGCAGATCTACTATGATTTCAACCGAAAATAAAAATTCGTTGTGGACATTCTCCGATCGACTGTGTCAGTGCTGAATAGGCACTCGAAGCTGCAGAACAAAACGATGGAATTCTCAGAATTCTTCAGTAGTCTGATCGCAGATAGTGAGCATATTTCATTCGGAGCTTCATTCTTTGGACGCTAATAGCTTTTCGATGAGCTGATTAAAACAGTAGCACATTTCTAAGATCCCTAAACAGCACTCAATCCAAGTCCCAAGAAAATCGAATTAGCTGAACAACTCATTAAGATAGTCTCCTCCAGTGAATTCAAGACTATCTGTGATAGAATATTTTTCTTTAGCAACTTGACTTCCGAGCCGACAAGGAAGAGAATGTCCGTTTAGCTGAGAGAGAACATGGCTATGAGGTTTATCGACATGCGTATTTTAATTTAAGCTATTAAACTCAGCAAGGCGTTGAAAGCGCTCAAGGTTAGTAGATTCAGTGCAGATGAGTGGAAGAACATTGATAGGTTAGATGCGATTCTATTTGAGAGATTTCTGCTCGAATCCAGCATTGAAGTTGATTGCTTGTTGTATCATGACGAAGACATGCTCAGACTAATTGAAACAATCTATTCAGGTTTAAATAAATCGTTCTTCACTGCCTTAAACGAACAAATTAAGTCCCACAAGCTGCATATTGAGCAGTTCTTAGTAGATAACATTCATCTAGAACAACAACCCGATCCCAAACATCGACATGAAAATCTCTTCGAATAAATACTGCGAAGAAAAGTAAATTATAGTCTTGTCTTGCGAGATCATTTTTCTGCACTCAGCAATAGGTTTATCGAAGCATTCATCAACAGAATCGCATCCAAGAGTAAATCAAATCTTTCTTAGTTATC
>Ga0302285_10001696_pt1 | contig 12343 bp, 8 predicted proteins | sample III_Fen_E2_2_FD_200455 | JGI IMG/M metagenome (GOLD analysis project Ga0302285, IMG submission 200455) | Peat permafrost microbial communities from Stordalen Mire near Abisko, Sweden - III_Fen_E2_2 | ecosystem: Environmental > Terrestrial > Soil > Wetlands > Permafrost | place: Sweden: Abisko...
ATTGCAGTAAACATATCAATTGATTAATTTATTAAAAAGTCATCCCTAATTTCCAATGATATCTTTTATAATCCCAAAAAAATACATAAAAATTAATTTTAAATGAAAAAAAGCACTTCTGATCGTGAGACAATAGAACATCCTTTGCTTGAAAATGAAGATGCAAGTCCACCTCCTAACAAGCCATTCGATAAAATGAATATTCTATCGCGAACTCTGTTTTTCTGGGTTATGCCATTGCTTCGAGTAAGACCATCATTTAAACTCTCAATTTATGAACATTTTTTGAGTAGAAATCTCAAAAGAAAACTCTCGAGTAGGAAGACATTTATGGATTATCAGATAAAGACTCGAGTTAAGTGAATTACACAAAATTCAACGCAACTTACGAAGCCTTACTTAAAAGACCTGAGATAAAGTCTAAAATACAAAGGACATTCTTTCTGGTCTATAAAAGTAAATCCCCTCTTTCTATAATTCAATTTTCCTTGTATTTCATGAGAGAGTTCTAATTTTGATACCTGCAATTCAACTGAATTTACTATTTTGTTTAGAGGAAATTAGCATTGTATATTTTCTCTAGTTAAGTCAAGTAGTCAGCTAGATTCTTCATTTAAAGTTGATGAATTATCTTATTGATGGCTTTGAAAGTGATGATAGAGGTAGTTCCTTTACTCCTCTTATTCCTACTGTGGTTGTGTTGTTGCTCATAACACTGACAGACTCGATCATAACGTCTAATTATAACTTTTATTATGTATGAAACTTTTTCAAATATCTTTGAGAAAGAAAAGAAACCAACAGTTGATCTTTTTGTTTCCTTAGAGCTAGCTTACAGTGAGAATGACTGGAGCACTCAGCATGAAAATCTTCGAAAAAGCACTGGTTTTTCCTATTTATCGTAATCAGTTTTACAAAATTGGTGACATTCAGAATATGGTCTAAGTTGATATCCTTTAAGTAAATTAAGAGAGAAAGATAAAGAGAGAGATTGCTTGTGTTAATCAGTCTTTACTCATGAGGTAATTCTTTTCTAATTTGTATTTTTTTGTTAATTAGGTGGTTCAATACACACAATACATCTGCTCTCTCATCTTAACAATACCATTTCTAGCTATTGCTATTTATCTTGCATTTGATTCCCTTTCTAACATCACAGTCATTTTCATTGAGATTGTTACATCATTTGGATTCCTCTTGATTGCTATCTTCCTTGGTAAAGTCTATGGAAATTTACAGAAGAAGTTCATGCATGAGAAAGATCTGCGAATGCGTTCTCTTGAAGAAATGATGAGAGGGATCAAGACGATTAAATACAACAGCTATGAGAGTTTCTTTGACGAGAGAGTAATTTTAATTTAGTTAATTGATTTGATGCTCTTTTTTCTTAAAAAATCCTTGGATTCTTCTTAAAATTGCCTTTAAACACTTCTAGATTTAGAAAAAACGTTCTCGAGAGGTGAAGTAATTGTATCGCTAGAATTTCATTCAAATATTGAACTCTTTTCTGAATGGGCTGTCCAATTCTGTGATCACAATCATCATCTAGATCACTGTTGGAATTGAAACCTTTAATGATTTTATGATGATGAGAAACACGTTCAGTATGATTCTTGGATTTATTGCCTCCCTCCCTACGTACATCAAAGGAGTCGTTGTTGGATACAACTCGCTATAACGTCTTGAGAATTTCTTTTCTGAAAGTTTCATTTACTAGCGAGCACTTCCTGAGATGGGGTCTGAGGAGCAGAATTAAGACATTGCAATTTAGCTAACAAATGCAAGGTTTTCATGGAAAACTTCTCTCAAACTAGATTAGATTTAAGAGTCAGTTAAACTCAGCAAGAAAGAGAAGGATTCATTTTCAAGGACGAACTCGGAGAAAGTGTTTTAAATACAGTCCCTGAATATTTCAATAAGGAAAGGAGAACTAGTCGTGTTCTATGGAGAGTATGGACAAAATAATATTTTACAACAATTAGTTTGTTTATTTTTTTTATTGTTTTGTCAATTCTTAAAGGCTTGGAAGTGGAAAGACTTCTATTTTGCAAGGAATTCTTGGTGAAATGGAAGTTATTGGAGGGGAGGAAGCATTTAATTAAATGGTTTCAATTAACGGCTTGCTTAGTATTAGCACTTAAGAACCTTGGATAACATAAAGCACAGTCAAGGGAAATATTATTTATGAACAGCCATATGATGAATAACGCTACAGAGAAGCACTGAATGCTAGTTGCTTAGTTGAAGACATAGCTTATTTTGTGGATGGAGATGAAACCACTGTTGGAGAGAAAGGGTAAAGAGATTTTTCAGAAATATATTGGATAATTGATATTATGAAGGAGTAAATAATATAAAAGTTATTAAACATGTTTGTGTTTCTCTTGATGAATTAGAGACACGTTATCAGGAGGGTAGAAAAAGAGGGTGAATTTAGCTAGAGCAATTTACAAAACAGCTGATATTTACTTATTAGATGATCCACTTAGTGCCCTTGATCTGCATGTAGCTCATCATATTGTGAGAGAGTGCTTCAATGGGGTATTGAAAGACAAAACTAGAGTGCTTTTCGTGAATAGTCTTCTCGGAATGGAAAATGCAGATAGGATATTTGTTGTGAAAGAAGGAGAGATTATTAAAGAAGGATCTTTTAAGGAAATTAAACGTTTCATAACAAAAAACTACTCAAGCTCTGAAGAAGATGAAGAGAAAAATGAGGAAATTGAGAAAGAAATACGATAATAAAAGAGAATAATGAGTACGGTAGGTTAGCAGAACAAACAAGATAACGAAGAAGGATAAAATTACACTAAATAGTTGATTCAAAAAGAAGAAATATCCTTTGGTTCCATTAACAAGTAAATATTCTTTGAATTCATGGGATAGATAGGAGGTGTTATCTTCGTCATTGCTATTTTGCTTGGTAATTTTTAAAAAAATATGCTATTTTCTTTGTTTTTTGTTAAAAAAGTTACCACTTCTTGTGTAATCCAGTTCTACAATTATTTTCTTTTTAAATCCTTTTTTGATTTGACTATTAGTAATTGCCTTATACATCGGTTCAAGTGTGTATTCCCGTATTCTCATGACGAATGTCAAGAGTCCTAGCCATCCTACAGAAGCTGAAAAAGAATAACAAAAACAAGTAATTCTGCTCTATTGCATATTTGACTTTCTCCGAGCATTCTCCTTGTTTCTAAATGATAACATTCTGATTTATTCCATGGCTAATTTATCACGGTTTCTACATAAATCTATCGTCTTCAAACTGCTCAGAGCTTCGTTCACTAAATTCTACAATCTCATAACGACTGGCAGAATCATGAACAGACTTTCTAAGGACATCTACGAAATCGACACATTGATTTTCAGTGATATTTCAAACAACTTCAACAACATGTCTACTCTAGTTGTCATGTGCGTTGTTGTTGGGTTAAGTTTCAATCTTAGAATTATCCCTGTTGGGATAGCTTATTTCATATTCTCAATCGGCATATGTATTTATTTCCTGAAAGCCAAACGATAAGTCGTCAGAATAGGTAGGAATTCAATTTATTATTTATGTTTAGAATTGTATTATGATTTTTCATTAATGTTTTGTTTTGATTCATCAATCAGAGGCGCTCTCAAAAAGTCCAATTTTACAGTATTTATCTGAGTTCATTAGAGGAATCACTTATTTAAGAAATTGTGTGTAGCATTAAAATCTAAGATAACAATTCCAATCCAGTGTTGATTTGGATTTGAGAAATCAAATTGCTGTTAATGGAATCTAATATTGGTTTGAATGCATTACTAATTTCATGAACGCTTAAGCTATTCTCATTTCTGCGATTATTATGGTAAACATTCATAGATATATCAAGAAATTTTGATGGAAAAATTGAGACTTTAATATCAATTTAAAGTTATTTTGTGAATATTTTTTTTTAGTATTTTGATGATAGCGTTGATCCAAATGAAGCAGTCATGATTGCAATTGCAATAGCAAATGTAGCAATATGCTCAATTTAGATATCATAATCATGGATTGCCTTTGAAACGCATTTCATCAACTATGAAAGATGCTCCAAGCTCAATAGGTTAGCAGCAACAACAAAATATCATTTCTGCAATCAAAAAACTAATTTTGTTAATTATTTTGCCTTAAAAAAGTGGTGTTCTTCTTGAAGAAGACTTCGAAGAGAAGCAAAGTATTTTGAAATCAAACAATCTTCTGAAAACATTTAAACAATCACAATAACCAGTAATACCTGCTGGAAAATACGATGATGAAGATGATGAATCCTTTATTTCAGAAACCTAAACATCTATTTCCTTTGAGGAAGCTTCTTTTACATATCGTGCAGATCAGCCAAATTGTCTGAGAAATATGAATTTAGTTTTACAAGGAAACCAACATATTGGAGTTGTTGGGAGAACTGGAGCTGGAAAGACATCTATTACTTTAGCTTTAACAAAAGTTCTAGATTTAAACGCAGGTGATGTGTTTATCAATGGGAAGAGTCTCAAGAGTTTTAACTTAGCTGAACTTAGGTGTAAAATCAGTGTGGTGAGTTAAGAACCGTTTATTTTCGAGGGAACGCTGAGAAATAACCTTGATCCTTATGAACAACATGGGAATGAAGAACTGATCAAAGTGATTTCTTCTTGTTCGTTGGATCTATGCCCAGCTTTTCATAAGTTTGGTCTTAATGCCGAGGTATTAAAAAAATGTTAATAATTTTGTTTTTCAAATGAATTGTCTTTTATTTTTAGATTACTCAATTAGGAGATAATCTCTCTGAGGGTGAGAAGCAGCTGGTGAGTATTGCTAGAGTTCTTCTAAAGAAATCTGCTATTATCATTGTCGATGAGCCAACCAGTCGCATTGATGAAAAGACTGAAGAGTTAGTTACATCAGTTTTGAACAGCAGCTTCAAGAACTGCCTTCTCATCACGATAGCCCATCGAATTAAAACGATTCTTGAAAGTGATAAAATCCTTGTGCTAGACCACGGCAAAGTCATGGAATTCGATTCACCAGAAAATCTTCTCTCAGACTCTGAAACTCTTTTTTCAGGGATAGTCAAAGCTTTTAATAAAAATAGGATAAACTGAGTAACTTTTAAAAGAATCGCCAGGCAATTGTTTTTATCAGGCTATTAACAATCATGAAAGGCTTTGTGATGAGAATTAGAATGATCAAGTCATTTATTTGATATTAAAATACCAATTCACTGTAAAAATTGTGAAACAAATTGGCAAAGTTATTCTTATTTTTTAGTTATTGATAAATTCTATTACTTAAAAACTAAAACTAAGCTATGAAATGTTAATTATTCTTATTTTTGAGAAATCTGTGATGATGAATAATATATTTTATTCCACAAAAACCAATCACAAATCTTCCTCATTTTTTAAAAAATTTACAAGCAAAAAAGAAGTAAATTTATTTTATTGATAAGCATAATAAGCATCGCATTAGGTTTAAATAGCGCATTCTTGTTGAGGACATAAACGCACAAATGATAAATAAACAACCATCTTCCTCCAACAACAAACTTTGCAAAATTTGTTTTTTATTTTCTTCATCTGTAAGCCTTTTGCATTTTGGATCTGGCACCTCTACCACCACACTTCTTGGGCTCCATTCTTCTGGGATCAGCAACAAGGAGGGATCTGTCGTATTGCATAAGTTGTTCCTTGATTTCTCTCTTGGAGTTTTCATCAACGTACCTGAGTAAAAACAGCACAGTTAGAATTAACCAATCAAACAAATATGTAGCATTTCTATTCTTTAAAATGAGTTTTCTCATTCTTTTCTTTCTTTTTCTAAATTCATCTCAAAATGGCTGATAATGTTGTCCTTATCGTTTACTGAAATTGTAGGTTCATAGCTATTTCTGCTGATTTTTGTTTCCTTATTTTTGTTTAAAATAGAAAATATCATTACTTTTGATGATAAGCAACAACTCCCTTAGCGAGTGCTTATCTGATAGCATAGATCTGAGAAGTGAATCCAGAACCTCTGACTCTGATTCTGATGTCAAGATTGGCGAATCTTTGAGCACCGAGAAGGAGAATAGGCTCGTAGATCTTAGCCTAGAGAAGCTAAGGGTTAACAAGATCAATGGGAGAGCCATTAACCTTAAGGAGTCCCTTTCCAGGTCTCACTGAGGCAACAGCGACGGCGTTTTTCTTTCTGCCGAAGGTTTGTACCAACTTGGGTTTCTATTATTGAGTGCTCATTTCTTTGTATGATTTTCTTTCAGATTGAATTTTTTATCCTTTTTCTTTTTATTATGCCTTCGTTTCTCCCAGCTAGATCTTTCACTTTGGTTTATCTTCTGTTTTAATGCATCCAAATAGGCTTAGGAGTCTTTCAAAATTAATTCGCCTTGCTTAATTTAGTCTTAATTTATTGGAAGAAAAAAATTTATTAAACCAATAAACTTAATAGTTTATGATAAAATACAAATATCAACACACACAAACTTGATAACGTTTAAGTAGAAAAGACTATTATAATTTTAGATTATTTCTCTTCAAAAAAATTTCTCAAGATTCTCTAAAAAACATCATTTCTTTATTAGTAAAGACCTTTATTGACATATTCCTGTTAAAGCTCAAATGTGTTTCTAGTTATCAATATCCTTCACTTTATCTTTTAGTGGATCTTCCCTATCTGAAGATTATTTATTTGATTGGTGATTCCCTTTCCCCTTGGCTTCTCTTGCAAGACGTAGTTTATTTTTTTTCTAATGAAATTCTGCAACTAAGCGCATGGGGCTTGTGAGATAAGGTAGTAAAATTGACGATGGAAGAAGAGAGTACCATAACGATATAAGTTCATGTTTTAAGCTTGCACAAGAATCAGATTGACCACTTAGAAACGCATTTATAGCTCCATGAGTAAATTCTTCTGTAGAAATTGTGTCAAAACTCAATTTTTAGTAGCCAGTCATTTTAGTAGAAACATAGTAAGGTTGCAGACAAGTTACTTAAATGTTGGGGGTAACTTCTGAACGAATTGAAGACGAAAACGTCTTCACAGCTGATTTAGAAGTTGCATAGACTGACAGGTAACCTGGTGGAAAGTCTCCAACAATACTCCCAACATTGATAAATCCATAATTTTACTTTTCCTGGTTAAATTGCTCTGCTATGCAATATTTTGTCAAGGCCATGAGAGAAAATACATTTGTGTTAAATAACTTTTCAATGTCTTCTAGTTTTTCGTCTTTAACACCTGCCACAGAACTTATCCCTGCGTTATTAATAAGAATACTAATATTATAAGGCGCAAGAAGCGTTTTAGCTATTTCTTCAATAGATCTTGGAGGAAGGGAGAGATCAATCTCAACTATTTCAACTCTTAGTCCATTTGGAATACCAGAATCAGCAAGGATTTCCTCTTTGACTGCTTTCAACTTAACCGCATTTCTTCCATGAAGCAAGACATTAACATTTTGTTACGCAAAAACCTTAGCGAATTATTTGCCTATTCCATCAGAAGCTCCTGTAATAAGTACGAAATTATCACCCTTATGGTTGTATTTCTCTCGAAGCAAGCTGAACTTTGGCTGAAAAAAATATGGTTTAAATCGCCTAATGGTTTTACCACCGAAGATTAAGATGCTCCCAAGTCCTATTCCTTAGAGAAGAAACTCCATAATCAGCTGAGAATATCTCTAAAAATTTGCTGCTTCAGGAGTGGTGATGTTTGCAAAATAAGAAGAACAAAGAACAATTCAAGAAATTTCAGTTTATCAAGAAAGATATTTTTTGTTTGTTTGATTGGGTTTGTCAATGCAAAAAACTTGATACTATTTGCATAAATACCTACAGTAGAGGTAATCATCCCAATTCCAAAATAATACAAATGGATTTCCCTGCAAAATTAGAGGATAATTTTACTAAAAAAGTAGACTCACTTTTTCGCCACTGAATTACTTCGCAACACAATCAATATTAGAAGATTAAAACTAAAAAAAACAATTAGAAACAACAAAATCATTCTTAAAATAGAATTTACTAAGATGGCTGAGAACTAACCAGAAGATGAAAATGTCGAAGCTCAATACGAGCTGACTTAGGAAATAGCAGATGACATTGCATTACTCATAAAAGATCCTAAAATCGAAGTCAAAAAATAAGCACTCGGGATCTTGTTGTAATGCTCAGCTAATCCTGATAACCGCATCCTCTTTGAAAAAACAGATATTATTTAGTCACTCATGCGCACTTTCACTGAATAGGTATGCAAAATAAACACATTTATCATGCAGTGAGCTTAAATCCAATGTTTGCTTGTTTTCCAGGGATTCACAACATTATGCCTGAGCAACTTGATCAATTTCACACAAGACGGAGTGTTTTAGAAGCACTTGATTGATCTGAAAAGTGTTGATAGAGTCGTAGGTTTAATCAAAGATACGATAACTGAGGTGCTTAAGGACAACACAGGAAAGAAATCACTGAGTGGAACTGAAAGCCTGGATTATACCAAAAACTAGAAACTCGTCTGCGATTTGTGCTTCCTGCTTCTTTCTAACATTTCTCAGCACGAAGAAGGAAAGACTGGGATCTTACAACTCGGAGACGAACACAAAGAAGGATTTAACTTCCGTATTCTCTATGAATTATACTTGAAAGAAACAATTTAAGATCTAACTTCTCATTTTTCTAATATCCTTACGAATATTTCAAGTGATATCGATGCACGCAAGTATCTTATTAGACCTGAAAATGAGTTACCAGAGAAATGCTTGAAATACATCTTCCATCCTTCTAGGCCTAAAAGAGTGGCGATATTGAAAGCATTCAGGAATTGCATGTTCGAATATGACGACAAGGCTTACGTTGGACGTCTCTTTTCAGAAAATGTAACGATTTTCTTGGCTTTTTTTGGTTTTTTCTTCCAAAATAACTCATTTTTTTATTTTATAATTAGATTAAATTCGTTGATAATATTGCTAAGTTCCTTGTGAGTTTCCTCTGGAAAAGCAATCATCTCAATGAAAATGTTCAAGACAAAGATTTTTTAAAAGTAATCATGGAAGGATATGGCATTAAACCAGAAGAAATAGCATTTTCCCTCGATTAAGAAAGAATCACTAGACTTCTAGAGCTCGAAGAAATCACTATTGCTCTTGATCTTCTGCTGGCTTTAACAAATGTAGATTTCCATGAAATTAACCCTCATTATACTCACAAGCCACTTTAAAGCACCATTGCATATCTCTCAGGATTATCTTTAGGACAAGAAATTAGAGAAAAAATAGAAGTTATGCAGATGATCTATTGAACTAAGAATTGCCTGAAAAAAATGTCTTTTTTTGTAATTTTAAATGTTGTTTTTTTGAGTGCGCTGTCATTGCAATAATTATTCCTTTTTTATTCTACTGTGCTAATTCTTTAATTAACTCAATAAGACGATATTGTTTTTCATTCAAAACACTCCTTCTTTATCAAACTATTTTGAGTATTGTTTTTAATCTAAATTTTAAATAGAAAACTGGACAAATAAAGAGAGAATCGATCATCATCATAGTGTGTTAATTGAATTTTTTTCATTTGGTTTAGAAAGCAAACATTTTTACCAAAAATTTGAAAAAGAAAGAAAATCAATATCAGATTGAGCGTTATTGAAGCACTCCATGTTTTGGAAGCAGCCAAATAGCTCCTCCTAAAGCATAAGAGTGCAGTAGATTCAACAATAGCATACTTAGCATGAGTTAGAGGAGAAATTAAGATAAGCAAATGCTTAATCTTTACCTCCTTCAGCAGGATACTCTTGGGATAAAGCTGCCTCTTAAAGTACGTTACAATAGAAATTTAGCAAAAATATCAACATTAGCCCATAAAAGGGGATTTTAAACAATTCTGCCCTTGCGAATTCATACGAATCAGATGAATCTATTGACTCTAGAATATTGCCTCCAAATTTTGAGACAAATATTCGCTAACTTGAACTCGCAATCGAAGCTAATCCTGATATAGAACTAGATAAAATCAAAGAGCTCATTATGCTTTACACTGTAACAAAAATGATCATTTGGTTTAACATAACATATCTATAAATAAGGAGGCATATTATAATTTTCAATATGTTTTAATCCAAGCGATTTCCTGAAACATTTTTTGTGTTCTAATGATATTTTTTTTTTTGACAAATCTAGCTGGCCGTAGAATATTACGATTCGAACAACGATGACAAATTCATATATTACAAGAATAAAATAGTCTATCTGCATTAATAGGATAACGTAATCAAGGCAATGAACAAGCACATTTTACCTACTTATCAAAGTTCATCCTATTCTCCAAATGAATCCTAGAAAAAACTAGAATAACTCTAATTTTCAGCAAGACAAGCTGAAGGGAGAGATAAAATCAAAGGATTAGAAGAAAAAGCTGCTGAAGGAGTGACTGACGAAGATGTAAATCAAATAATGGATACATAAGACAGTAACGTGCTGGAGTAAGAAATGGTCATAGAGAAAGATCTCAAAAAATAAACGAATCTTATTCTGAAAAGATTGAATTAAAGAATGAAAACCAAAACAAAATGTTCTACTCCTCCGTTTAATTCCTTCAGAAAAATCGATGACGATGATGATACTCATAATGTTTTTTGTCGCACTGAGAGTGATGGAGTTGAGGAAGCCATAACGAATGGAAAGTCTAAAGAGTAACCATTAATTTGTAATCCTGTCAAGCAAGTGAAAAAGAAGATAATTTTGAATACTCGAGAGAAAAGATAGAAATTCAGCATCAGTGTTATCGACACTATTGTGTCCAATTTCATTGCAGATAAAAAACAAAGTTTGTCTGAAGAAAAAAAGCTCAAAATAGATTTAATCGAATTTGAATATGAGAAGCTGCTGTTTCAAATAGAGAAGAACTTAACAATGCTAAGTAAGTTACAGAAATAGAAATTATTGATTTTCAGATGAAAATAGGGGTCATACAAAAAGGAGATTTATTAAATTAGAGATTTGAATGGATTTTTACTCCTTTTGTTTAACTATTTTAGCTGAGGAAGAACGGAATAAAATCGAGAGAGACAAAGATCACAAGATATTTTTAGTCGAAGATGAGTTCTATGCTAAAGAATAACAAGAAATCAATATTATCTAAGAGAAATATGCGAATAAAACATTTCCAAAAAAAGATGATCAAGTTGAGAATAAACAAGATTGAAGATCATGATGACCTTTTAAGATGATTATCACTTATTGGGGTGCTTCCATTTTCTTAACCTATTTATTATCTTTTTCTTCTTATTTCAATAGGCTCTGCTTATCTATTAATATATATTTTCCTTCTGTCTTTCATATTCTTATTATTCAATTCGTATGGTTTTGCTTTTACATAATACAAGAACTGATCTAATTTTGAATCTCCCTTTCACTAACTTTAAATAATCAATTTAGTTACAAATATATTATCAATTTATTGTTTTTGTCTTGCTTCCATAATCATTTTGTTAATTAATTATTTAGTAAATCATCTGCTGGGGTACTATTTAAATAAAATACAACTCCCATTCTCATATCGGAATTCTCAAATTAATATTCTTAAATTTCCTCATTGGTTTGTGACAATAGAAAATGTTCTTGAATTTATTAATTAAGTCATTTATATATATTAAAAGGATTCTTAAGCTTTTCTGGATACAAAAGGCTAAACTGTTCATTGAAACTTCACTTCTTCGAATTAGGAATAATTAAAAAACTAAAAAAAGACAAACATCACGCACACTATTTAAAGCTTCAGCATAATCTCATTTAACAGCTGCCCTGAGAGAGGCCAGGCTTAATAATCGTGGATCGAAACAAGACAAAAATATTCATGAAATCTATGATGCTCTAACCTTTAGATGTTACTACAGGATTTTGTGCTTGTTCTCCTGAAAAAACTTCGAAAAAAGACGATCTATCTTGCGGATAATCATCCGATATGTCTGCATCAGAGACTCAATCGTTTACTTTTTCTGAGTCATCTAAAAATGAAGCCAAAACAAAACTTGAAGATCCTTCAGAATCTGCTGCTTCTTCTTTTACAAAAAGTGGAAGCCGTAAATGTTCTGAAGAATTAATAGAAACTCTGGAATCTTTTGAAGATAAGCATGGACTCGAATAAATAGACTCTCCACTATTTCTGCCTTTCAACTTAGGCGACGTTGCCGATGAGTTTGACAATTAATTTGGAGTTACCGATGAAGAAGTACCTTCAGCGGATGCTAGAGAGTCGAATAGTTGTTTTTCAGTAGTTTCAATTTAAGGAAATCGAACGCACATGCAAGATTCAGTAAAAAAAATAACTTTTTTTAAAGAGTCGTTTACTTTTTTGATTT
>Ga0302285_10001700_pt1 | contig 12323 bp, 10 predicted proteins | sample III_Fen_E2_2_FD_200455 | JGI IMG/M metagenome (GOLD analysis project Ga0302285, IMG submission 200455) | Peat permafrost microbial communities from Stordalen Mire near Abisko, Sweden - III_Fen_E2_2 | ecosystem: Environmental > Terrestrial > Soil > Wetlands > Permafrost | place: Sweden: Abisko...
GTCTGGATTAGCCTCTAGTGCTACGGTCAATTTATCATCATCAACAGTCAAAGAATCTGTATCATCAGATAAAGCTGCACCAACAGTTGCAGTAGAAATACCTATTTGAGACAACAATGAATATACACTATTGTTTGAATCTGAACCTGTTGAATATTGGCGTAAGTTTTTCCCAATTGTAGTCAAAGAACTTTCACCATATAGATCCCCACTAGATGCCGTATCAGTATTAAGAGAGCTTAGAACAGTATTATACTGAGTTACAAAGTCCTTTACAGCAGTCACAAGAGAAGCAGTATCTTGAGCAACTGTTAATGTTGAAGCTGTAGAAGAAGAACTACTTGAAGTAGAACTAACCCCTTTCAAATTCAACGTAATACCTGCGAGTTTTGAAACAGCACTTGAAATAGTATTTGATGATGAAACAACACTTGTTCCATTAATCGTTAATTTAGCATTATTACCTAATGTTTGTGAATCAGTATTCAAAGCCGTAGAAGCAACAGAGCCATCTGTATTCCAAGTAGAAGTTGTCAATCCTAGTACATCAGTAAGATTACTTGTGCCCGCTTCAACATTTATATATGAAGAACCTTCATTTTTTGAAGTTAAGACTAATTTAGAGTTAGCTGAATCCCAATAAGCATTAGCTCCTGCGGCTGTAGATGAATTTATTTTTGAAACTAATCCAGCTACAGTTGTATTGCTATCAATTGTAATTTCTGCACCACCAATTGTAAATGTTCCGGCAGTAATCGTTGTATTTATAAGATTACCAGAAGCATCTTTTTTACCGGTTGTGAAAAGATTTGAAGTAGTAAGGGTTGAAGACGTACCTACTTTATACAAGGAAGAAGATGACTGATATGAACCATCCGTCTGCTTTGTTAACCCAAATAAAGATTTGAAATTTGAAGTATCATTAGATGCCCCTACGAGAACTGTATTAGTAGAAGTTGAGGCTGCAAGATTTAATTTCCCATTGGAATCAACTGAAGCCTTTACGCCTATTGCACTAAACGCACTTTTCAAATCTGAAACAGTTTGAGTAGCCGCTAATGTAACTGTATTCTTCACTCCATTAACATATACACTTACTGTACCTGCAGTCACGCCTAATGATGATAAAGTCGTGCCATCATCTGCAACTGCACTCGTAGAGTGATCCGATTGAGCCGTTGTATCTGTAGCTAGTTGTTCAACAGAGACATTATAAGCCTGCCGACTTGCCCCTTGTGTAGCCGAGGCTGTAAACACACTAGTATTAGAAGATGTTGCTGTATTATCAGCAAACATATCAAAAGTACCACCAAATTTAGAGTCTGTTATCGCCTCAATCTTTGTTCTTAAAGTATTAAAAGATGTTTGCAGCGTCGTAAGAGTTGCTTGTTTTGTCTCTATAGTTTTTAATTTAGCCTGCATAGAAGTAACAGTAGTTTGCTTTGCAGAAACTAATGCATCAACCCAAGATGAAGTGTCTAATCCTGACGCTAAGCCACTAAATGTAATTGTAGCCATATAAAAATCCTTTTTTTATATATTGTTCCCAATGTTCCTTGGAGCTATCAATCTATCTATACTCATTATATACTATGTGACGCTCTTTTTCAATATACACTCACAATAGGTTTAATAAATTGTTACTATTGCCCCAAAGTAAGATTAGCATACAACGGGAATTATATTATCATCTATTTTAATGATTTTGAAGGATTTTTTTCATTCTTATATGAGGTTTTTGCCAAAAATTTTATAGCCTTAACAATCAATAAAATCTCTTCTGAAATATCTGATTCAGATTTAATTTGTTTGTTAACAAGCGAAGCAAACTCAGCCTTCTTAAATTCATGAATTCCCTTAGTCTTAAATATTTCTTCCAAAATCTTAACCATTCTGTCTGAACCATCCAGTTCTTCTAATGAAACAGATGAAAGATTTCTTAAGTGAGAATTAATCGTTTTTAAGATTAATTCTTTGGGCAAAAGGTCTTCAAATTCACCAGAATTAAGCAAATACACTTTATCTTGTTTCCTTAACTTGTGATTAATCGCCTCAACATTATCCACAGCATCTTTATCCAAAAGTATAAATATAGGTATTTTTAACATCTCTGAATATTTATAATAAAGTTTTACAACCTGATTTTTTCCCCCGGCAGGAATTATATTGATGCCATATTTTAAAAAATCATATCCTAAAAATTTTGAGAAAGATGGGAGCAAAATCTCTTCTGTTATCCCTTCGACAATTACAACTTTTGAAATCGGGAATTTTAAGTTATATTTTTCTCTTAAGGAAGTCAATTCTTCATTTTTAGACAAATGTTTGAGCCATTTTAAATTTACTGGTATATCTGCCCCATCCAATAATTTGAGAGCGGATTTATAATCTAATTTATTTTCAAGAAGGGTTTTTACACTCTTATCGTTTTTGAATACAGAATTTTCATAATCCATTAATCTATGATTAATAGTTAAATCCTTGGTATTATCATCTTCAAGAGAATTATTAAATATTTGGACAGCAAAATCTTTTATAAGAGAGTAATCTAATTTATCCAACTCGTATTTTTTAAATTTTGGTTCAATAAGATTGGAAATTATTATATCCCTAAATACTCTTAAATATTTTTCTTCTGTAGATTTAAACCTTGTTAACCTATCTACAGAAATTATTATTTGATTTTTTGTAAGCGGTTTATACTTCATGTTAACCTTTTTTAATAATTTTACCTTGAATAGGCAAATTTTAAAAGGCTGGAGTTTTATTATTAATATGATAAGTGTGAATTCTAACAGTATTATGCCTATAGGTTATGTTAGACCTGCGAATTTAAGCAAGTCTAATAATCCTGATTGTAAAGCTCCTGAAGGGTTTAAACCTTCTAAGTTAAACTTTACATCAAATACTGTAGCACCTGAAATCAGAACATCCTTATCTACAAAAGAAGAAAAAGAACAATATAAAGTTCTTTCTCAATACCTTGATAAAGAAGGGAAAGAAACACTTAATGCAACGCTAAAAACAGGCAAACTGCTGAATAACAATTCAAACGACAAATCAAGCGTTTTAGACAATTTATATAAAATGACTACAACCAAGAGAGCTGAAGGATTAGAACCAAATTTGGTATTGAAAGATACCCTAACAACAATTTATAACCCTCACACTATCACCCAAAAATTTGGCAATATTCCAGATACATACAAACCTGACGTAATAAATACATTGACCAACAATTCGAAAAATCTTATACAAAGGAAAAAATCAGAATATGAATTAGATAACTTATTCTCAGGATGTTGTGTTGCAGCAAGCGAAGAATTCAACCTTGCGCAAAAAAAACCTGCGGAATTTGCAAGATTCGCTGAAGGTCTGACTTCTACAAATAAATCAGTAGAGAAAAGCATAAAATTTGACAGTCTTTCAAACAATACCCTTGATGCAATTTGGTTATTAGATTCTTTTGAAATCCCTTATGAAGCTAAAGATTTTAACTCAGCAAAAATTAAACTTGCGCCTGATAATAATGCATATACAAGAGCCCAAATTCAAGAAAAATTCAGAGATAATCAAGAACGCTCGCCTATTGATGTTTTGATGCAATCTACATTTATGAATGTTGGATCTCAACAAACTTACAACTCTTTAAATGATAAAAGAGGTGGCAAATTTAGTAATGAAGATAGCGGACTGATTGATTATGAAAAAACATTCCTTGAATCAGTTGTCGAAGATAAAAATGTTATGTCGGTAACTTATCAAAATGTTGATGAAAATCAAAAATTAGTTGGATATACAACAGATTATGATACTGTTAAATCACAAATTTTAGAAACATTAAACAGAGATAAAAATATTATTATTGGTTATACAATAACCGATGAGAACAAAAAAATTATAGGCGCCCACGAAATAACAATAATTGGATCAAAAACGGATAAAGACGGTAACTTATCATTCATTTGCAACGATACAGATGATGATGTAAGTGCTCCTATTGAGTATCCTGCAACATACATTATTCCAAAAATTCACCACGCAGGAATTCCTGAAGATATTGCTTCAAGAACGCTTGATCAGACAGATACTTGGAGATTAAATCTAAGATACTTTAATAAAATGAAACAAAATTCGGATACGAAAAAACTCTAAAATCTACAATTTTAAGAGTGGTAAATCATGGTTTTCCCCACGTTCAATAATAAGACCGCCTAGTTAGAGTATTAATATTTAATATATCTTTTTGTACAATAAGAATTCATAGAGTATAATAAAGTTGAAATTTACTGTATAAAAGGAGCGTTTAATAATGTTTTGTCCAAGATGCGGAAAAGAAATACAAAATAACCAAAGATTCTGTACCAATTGCGGTTATGATTGTTCCAAAGATACTAATGAAAACGAAGAAAAAGACGAATTTTCATATAAACATAAATCATATTACAAAAAGCCTATAAAAAAGGATTTTGATGTATCAAAATTTACTTTTAACACAGGCATAGAACTAATGTTTAAAGGTTTCTTAATAATGGCCTTATTGCTTGCAGGCTTGTTAGGTGTGAATTTTGTAAAAAGATATATTTCAAGTGATTTATTTGGACTTGATAGGGCAAAATATGAAAGCTATATGCAAGACCCTACATCAATTCCAGAATTAACCCAACCAGAAAACTTAGATGGGCTAATTAAGAACTTAAAAGATACTCAAGACTTCCTAGCTTTATATCTTAAATATTCGGATGATTCTTCTGATGTGAAAGCAGATGTATTTGATAACTATCGAAAACAACTTCTTAAAATAGAAGGGTTCTCTAATGACAACTTACTTAAAGATGAATTTAAATATTCACTACCGCAAACCGCAAAAGAATTTAAAAAATGTGAAAGACACTATAATGGAGAACTAAAATCTGTAGGGCTTAAAATCGTTGCCGACACCACTTACTCAAAATATCACTTATGTGAAGATAACCGTTTTACAGACAAAAAATTTGGGAAACTTGTAGAGCCAACCATGAGCAAATACCTTAAATTGAGAGCTAAACACCATAAAGAATTTTTAAGCACAGGATATTTGGCAGTAAAACCGAAAGAAATGAATTCCAGAATTGCAGATTATGAAAACTTCCTGAATGCAAACCCTGAATTTAAAAACATTAAAGAAGTTCAAGACTGGTTATACTGTTATACAATCGGTTATATTTTCGCAAGCGATAGAGAAGATATGAACGCAATCAGACATAGTAAATTCAAAAAATTAGATAAAAGTTTTATACGAAAATATAAAAATTCAAAACTGATTCCTATTTTCAGTAAAATGGTAAGTTCTGCTAATGGCATATCCACTAGCCAATTTGACAGTTTATATCCTTATGAATATGAGAAAATGTTGAATTCTATCAGACCTTCTGATGGAAACTTAGAAGATATTTTTGCAACGCAAAGAAAAGAGTTAATGAAAAAATTATCAAATGTAGGATATAGATATGTATATTCAACACAATCTGATAGTTGGGAGACCTTCAATGATATCTCAAAAATCGGTAAAGATTGTTTATTACTAGCAGATAATGGACACGGCGGATTTGATATATATGATAATAAATTCAAAAAAACCAACCAAACATTAATTTTTGACCAGAATGCTAAAGTCATGATTAAAAGAGGCAATTTGCTGGTTTATACACCTGTATCCTTACAGGTTAGTCGAGTAGAATATTTTTATGGGTCATTCAATACAAAAGTATTATCGTCAAGAGCTATAAGAGAATATTTCCCTGATGTTCTGATAATCAATGTAGATAATATAGGAAACGAACCAGTTCAAATAACAAAAGATAAGACAGTACAGTCTTATATGTTAATTTCACATGCCGGAAGCAATTTTGACGGATATCAACTTAATGCAGATGGACCTATGACGAGAGGGGAATTAAGTAATATATTCACCATTAACTCGCCTACAACCGTAAACGTTGAGTGGCTTCCAACAAACACAGCAGGACAATGTTACAGTATGAGTTTTGTATCAAATATCCCTCAATCAGAAGAACCACAACAAGACACGTCACAGCCTGAGGCAGTACAAACAAATGGCACATCTACAAAAACAATAACCAAACCACTTGTAAAACCTCCTGTGAAGGCAACAGTAAAACCTCCTGTTCAAGAAGAAGAAGACAACGAACACTTTTAGATAAAAGATAATATAAACAATAAAAAGACGGACTGAATAATAAATTCAGTCCGTCTTTTTTAATATATAAATTTTATTATTTCTATTCTATATCTTGATTCTCAGCATATTGACTTTCAGAAGATACAAGAACGTCTTCAATTTTATGATTATGTTTAGAACCATTTCTAATTTTATCAGCAACAATAGATGCTAAACCAACAGCCGCAGAAGTAATTACCGCAACTTGAGCATATGTACCAAATGCTTTTTTATAATTACCTTTTAATTTTGTCAACTGTTCTGGCTTTAAAAATTCTTTTGCATATTTAACACCTTTAACGGATGCTAATGCTTCTTCTGCCAAAATTGGTAAATATGTTGCAAAAGTTAGTTTGCCTGCGTTTTTAGATACAAAATCTAAAGTCTTTTCTTTCTTACTTTTTTCTTCAGATGATTTTGATTTATCTACATTATGCAATAATGATGCAGCCAAAACCAAAGGAGCAATTATTGGAAGACCCAATGGAGTTAGGATTCTAGATTTCTGTAATAACTTTGTAAATTTATTCCCATTAGCATTAGAGGCATGACCAAGTTCATGGTAAACAGCTGTATACAAAGCTTTATCACTCATAACTATTGTTTTATTGTCAGGCAAATATGCTGAATTTCCACCAAACTGTATTAGTTTTTTAAAATTCTTTATTAGTTTATTTTCTGTAAACTTACCAAACATTGAATCCAAGACATGATCACTTTCAGGAGTATTATCAGATACAAATAATTTCACTCCCTTTTTTCCAAGACCAGTTTTATCTAATATTTTATTAGCATTTGAAATTGTGTTATCAAATGAATCCACATCAGGCATTAAACGTTGTAAAAAAGCTGCTGATGCTTGAACTTGTTTTGCATTTAATAATTTTGTACTATCATAGGTTATCTTTGCTAAAGGAACACCTGCAATTCCAGCCCCAGCAATAGCTGCCATAGCTTTTCTCTTTTTCGATGGCTGTGTTGAATTTGAATAAATATTTTGATTTTCAGATATTTGCATCTTTAAACATTCACTAATAAGTTCCACTATACCCAAGTAAACAACCGTAAAAAATAAAATTTGCTAGTAGAACACAAAAAAAAATCTTAATTTTTTCCAGCACACTCATACTACACTTTTACTTGTTCATTTCCTTTATGTTTATGATGTTTTATTTTATTAGAAACAAATACTCCCAAGCCTACACTAAGCGAAAGAATCCCAGCAGTTATTCCATAAGTTGACCAAGCTTTTGCATAATTTATTTTTAATTTATCCAATTTGTTAGGCTCTAAATATTTTTGTGCCATTTTTATTCCTCTCTTTGAGGCAATAGCTTCTTCCACTAGCATTGGGAGATAACTTGTTAAAGTTAGTGCGCCTACATGTTTAGATACAAAATCCATAGTTTTCTCTTTTTTAGATTTATCTTTAGAATTTTTTGTTTTATCTACATTGTGGAAAAGTCCAAACCCAAGAGCGATAGGAGCAACTATAGACATTCCAAAAGGAGTTATAACCCTTGCTTTTTGTAAGGCTTTTGTGAATACATTTTTATTATCGTTCATTGAATGACCCAATTCATGATAGATTGAAGTGAACAAACCTTTTTTACTTACAATAACATTTTTTGTTTTACTATCATAAGCAGCATTCCCACCAAGGCCGTATAATTGCTTTACTTGTGCCATTAATCTTTTCGGTTTTCTGTTTTCAAAAAGATTATTCATCTTAATGTCACTTTCTGCCGAGCCATCACAGAAAATTATTTTTGCACCCTTTTTACTTAACCCAGATTCTTCAAGAATTTTATTTGCATTATTTACAGTATTTTCATACGTATCGACGTCAGGCATAAACAATTGCATATCTTTTACTCCCGACATCAATTCATCATAACTTTTAATTTTAAAAGTATCATGAAGTACATATAAACTTGGAGAAAGTCCAATTGTAACACCTGCAAGGATACCAATTGTTTCTTTTTTCTTTGATGACTTTTCAGGATTTGCAAAAGTTTGAGGCTGATCTAACATTCCTTTTGCAGATTCCATAGCTGTACTCTTAAATGAAACACTATTATTCATCAATTTCTCCATTATGTTACATGACAAGAAACACCTGTGAAAATATAATTTGCTATCAAATCAGTTTGTAGGGTGGGAAAAGCAAAACGTTCCCACCATTAAAGATAATTGACCACAACCGCAAATATATAAAACATTCTCACATAATCTGATATAATATATGAATATGAAAGACTTGAAACCAAAACTACAAAAAATATATCATTGGCTAAAAGAACGACCTTGTACACATGTTGTCGCAATTGCCTTAAATATTGTATTATTATGTCTTTTTGCATTTCTAATATATATTCATATTGACAATAATATACATCCAGAATTTGCAGATAATGACTTTGCAAATGTAATAATTTTTGGATTAATATTATTAGGTGGAGAAATAGTCGCAATACTATTATTTATAATTACCTTTATGGGCGAACTTATTACATCATTTAAATTAAAAGTTATTGATAAATATTTATTAGAAAATAAAATATATAATATTTTTTGGTTCATTGGATCTAGTTGTTTTTTGATTATACTTTGTATTATTGGTTATCTATATTTAAGTGACCATTTCCCCCATTGAAACTCCGGAATAGATCCATGTAGCTGAATAATATATGGGTGTCCTTTTTTGATTTTTTGCTGATAATAAGCATTATTATTTACTATAATTGTACGTTTGTCATTTGATGTGTTGCCAAATGGTAATGTCGCAAAATCATAGAGATCTACACCATCACAGTTTAAATTTCCTCTATTATCAATATAAAGATTGTATAATTCAATATTATCAAATGTTAAATGGTTAGATTTAGCTATTCTATATTGTTCAGGGTTTGTATCTTTGTTAATGCCCAACTTAAATGGACTTTCAAATACAATCGCTTTAGGGCTATTTTTATATACTCCAGCTTTAATATCATTGATATGAGCTTGTATAAATTGGTGAAATTGAACAGAATTAACAAAATTATTTAAAACTGGAGAATCTTTTTTAGGCGTCACTATAACCATATTACTTAATTTTTGGTTATAATCTCTTTGATTAGGGTTGAGGTTACATCTATTGGTAATTATTCCTTGTATGAAATTTTTCAAATTCCCTTTCTGAAAACTAGAAAAATATTGGTATGTATTATTTTTATCATCTTTTACAGAAGCAATTTCACCATTTGCAAGTTTGCCAAAAATTTTGTAATACTCCATATATGGATCATACGATGTAATATGTTGCGATAACTCTTTTTGTACATATGTCAATGGTTTTTGATAAAAGTTTTCATATAAACTTTGTTGGATAAAATTCATTATCCACGGGAAAGTTATATCATGCTTTTCATTTTTGATATTATTACCATATTCAATTTTATTAGAACTATCTTTCGATGACTGTGGTGTTTCTAAACTATTTTTAACTTCACCTTTATTGCTAACAGGTTTCGTTTCATTAATTTCTGATTGTTTATTTACAGTCTGATTGTTTGCATCCTCAGAATTTGGCTTGCTATTGTATTCTTTGATATCTTGTACAACACGGTTGTAATCATTGTTCTTTAGGTCATTATCTACCTTATCAACCACAACCGTAAATATATAAAACATTCTCACATAATCTGGTATAATATAATAATATGGAAAATATTAAACATTATTTTACTTTATGGATTGACCGATACTGCGACTTTTTATTAAACTTTTTGATGAATTGGTTGCACCATTCACCGTTGAAAACTTTGGATGAGGGATATTTATATTTTGTTGCAGGTACGTTAAGTATAATCATTACGTTAATGCTTCTTATACCTGTAGGAGAATTGATGAGTTCTGTTTACATATTCTTTTCCCCAGGAAATACTTTTAAAGAAAAATTTCGTTCATATATCAGAAGAAGAAAAATAAGAACATTGAAATATAGAAAAAATTGGCCAAATAGTTTTCTTTATAAGTATTTAATTCAAATGAGTTATATATCATTTCTAATTCCTTTAATTGGCTCTATTTTATTAAAATCACTTAATATATTATATATTGGGTTACCTTATTTAGCTATGATTATTGTACATAACAAAAAAGTCATGACAAAATTTAATTATAAGTTAAAGTATAAGATGGACGTATCTGTATATTTGGTATTAACCTATATATCTCTTTTTCTTGTTGTGCATTTTTTAGTTAATTATTATAATTTAAAATGATTTAAAATGTGGTTAATTAAGCTTTCAACCATAATACCAGCTACGGTTATTAATGTAGCAGTCGGTATTAATGGTAAATTTACAAATAACGTTCCTAAAACAGTTGGTAATATAAAACTTTCTGCACAGGTGACAACCCCTCTTAATATTGCATCAATAGGTCCGCCCTTTTCCTCTCCTTCGATTACTTGTTGGATTATAACAGCACCTGTTAAGCATTTAGCAGATTTTTCTGCAATCTCGGTTGCAATCTTTGCTGTTTTTGTATCATCAATACATTCTTTGGCAATCTTGTGCTACGCACGTAGACAAGGAATTTTATAATAACCTCTGGGGTTTAGTCTTTAACGTTTCTATTTCGCCAAAATTTAAGAGCAAATGAACCACTCAAATATGTCCAAATCAACAAGCTTAACAAGTCAATTGTATTAGTAATTCCAGGTTTAAAGATTATAGTAACTCCTTCCAAATAAATTGAAATTATAGCAATCAAGATATTTAATACTAACAAAAAGTTATTTTTTAATACTTTATTTGAAAAAAATAGCCATAAATTAACCAATATATAGTATGGAACAATAGAGTAATACATAAATACCATAAAAATATAAACCCCCATATCTGGTCTTTCGAGTTGCCTTGTATCAACACCTGTTAAGGCAAGATAAAGTCTGATTAATATCCAGAAGTAAAAAATATTAATAAAGGTATAATATAACAATTTCTTTCTTGAACCAAGGTTTTGTAATAATGAATTTCTTTCTCTGTATTTTTTATTCTTCAAATATAGCAAAATAAAAAAAACTAGAAAAGAAGCATTCACTATAATATTCAAAACTTGGAATCTATAAACGGCTATAAAACTAATCATAAATGCCACTAATACATATAAATAAATATTTTGCTTTTGCATATAGAAATATTAACATAAATTGATTAATATTTTGCTTTTATATCAATAATAATTGAGTATTTTTGTAAAATACCAAGTTGTTGTAATATATATGCAATATTATTAATACCAATGATAGTAAATTTTTTATCTATATAATTTTGCCCTTTTTCCCATTTAAAATCATAGACATCATGACAAGTTGCATGTAAATAACCATATTTATCTATATAAGTATTATAAGCAGTAATATTATGTAATGCTCTGAATAAATTTTCATTATTTTTAAGTTCAATCACGAATGGCTTCCCAAGAGAACCTTTTTTTATTGCTTTTTCTATGGCATCTCTAAAATCTTTTGAATCTGCTACTTTGTTCGACAGATCACTATTCCTATCAAATACGACACAATCTAAATTTTTAGCCAATTTTATTCCTGTATTTTTAAACAAATTTTGAGATTTCTGGGAGTCTATGATTTTAAATATTTTAGAATTTTTAAAATGTTTTGTTCCAATAAGTGAAATGTTCATCAAATTCTTAGCTTCTGGGTAATTGTGATTCATATGATTATTTTTTGCAATTAATATCGATTTAAGCTTTAGTAAATTAAATATTTCCCCACCATTTAATAAATTCCAACTGTTGTCAGCAGGAGTGTCTTTCCCATCATTACTATTTTCGTCAGTCCCATCATGACTATTACTCTCAGCAGAATCCTCTGCTCCTTCTCTATCATCAGGTTGGTCAGCATTCTCATGTTTTTCTACTCCACCTTTAAGGACTTTTCCGTCATCAGTATTTGAATGACTTTCATCTGTTGAAGTGTTTGATGAGTTATTCATTTCTGTATTATCAATATTTGCTGCGCCACCTGTTATACCATCATTTCCTGCTGAATCTTTTACTAGTCTCCAATGTTTCGCACCACAGCGGAATTTGG
>Ga0302285_10001701_pt1 | contig 12316 bp, 5 predicted proteins | sample III_Fen_E2_2_FD_200455 | JGI IMG/M metagenome (GOLD analysis project Ga0302285, IMG submission 200455) | Peat permafrost microbial communities from Stordalen Mire near Abisko, Sweden - III_Fen_E2_2 | ecosystem: Environmental > Terrestrial > Soil > Wetlands > Permafrost | place: Sweden: Abisko...
ACATTTCTTCAGGTGTCTGGAGAGTTGCTGCAATGAGTTCTTTTCTCTAAAGTTCGTTGATTTCAGAGGGTGTTCCAGTGATCACGCAAAGCTCAGGGATAAAGTAGAGGTATTTCTTGAGTTTCTTTTCAAGAACAAGGAAGAGTGGTTGCTTCTCAAACTTGATTTTAAGTCCATATCTGCTGAGATAGTAGTCGTAGATAGACATGTTGTCATTCTTTAGTTATTGTTCATCTTTGGGTTAATCACGGGAGTTTTAGTTGTTGTTGTGATGCTGATGTCTACCCTCAGAAGGACCAACTGGATCAGAAATTTTCACCTCTTTCAGGTTCTTATCGAAGATCACTTCCAAGATTCGATATTACTTGAAGTTACCGTAGTTTGCCATGACTGAGCATCCATAGAGTTTACTCTTGACGATTCTACGTCTCTCATCACGATCTAGTCCTTCGTTGTTCTTGTACACCAAGTTAATGTAGTTTAAGGCATTTTCACTGCGAGCTAATCTATGGGTTTATTCTAGCTTCATGAGTACACCTTCCTTGCAATTTTCGAAGGGAGTATTCCAGCCTTTGTAAACGACTAGATTTGTGCCTGCGATCTTCTAGTGATATTCTGCATCAGGTTCGAAATATCTCGTGTTCTTACCGAACTCAAAGAAATTTAAATTCTTGAGCATATTCTTAGCCATGACATTGAAGAACTAGAGTGGCAGAGTGCTCTTCCTTTGGTTCTCATTCTCTAAATCGAAGATATTAAAGATCTAGAGCAAGTATTCAAAAAAGTATGATTAAACAAGTATGTTTAAGAGAGATAACTGCATACCTTTGCCATTCTGAGACAAACAGTGTATTCGATTTTTTAAAATGTAGTTGAGAACTTTGTTTCTTTGAAGAAATTTGGTTTTTCAACTGAGAATATCTGCATGCCGTTCATAAGATAGTGATTTCCGATTAATGAAACTAGCTAAGGTCTGCAGGTTTCATGTAGTTTATCTCTGAGGGCACGATTGTCGGCTTCGATTCTTGGATTGAAATCAATACGGAGTAAATAGATATTGCGGATAGTTTTCTTCAAGTCAACTTTCAAGTAATTAGTTGTGAGTAAAATGGGTCTACTCTCCTGTTTGTACTCAAGCATTGGTCTCTTAGCCATCGCAAGGAAAGGAGTCTGTCAAAAAAATAAAAAATCAAAAAATTAGTTTTTTCATTTTTAATTCAAATTTTTTTTAAATTTTCTTCTTTACCTTGTCATAACCTCCTCTCGATCCACCTCCAAATCCACCACCGTACCCACCTCTTGAAGGGGCACCTTAACGAAGAGGAGCACTTGAGCCTTCACGGTTACGATCATTATCACGATCACGATCACGGTCACTTCCTTGATTTCTATCATTTCCACTACTTCTTCCAGAACTACTTCTATGTTCACTTCTGTCTTAATTATCACGATCAGATCGATAAGAGTCTCTTCTATCTCTGTCAGATCTATCATCACGATCTCCTCTGTCTCTATCATGTCGATCGCGACTTCCTTCTGGTCTGCTGAAGGTTCCTCTATCCGATCTGCTATCTCTGTCAGATCGCTCTCGGTTTCTGTTTTCTTAGCTCATTAGATGCTTTTTTTGTATGTTTTTTTCTTAGTTTCGTTCAAAAAGATTTTTTTTTATAATTTTAACGATTTCTAATTTTTCAATTTATTTCCTCTATTATTTAATGTGCTTTCAAGCTACAACGGATATTTTCCCTCTCAGTTGTATCTTTTTGTTTTATCTTTTGAGTTTGAGCTACTCCAATTTAAAAAAAGCTATTTGAAATTTATTTTCTTTGATTAGCCTAAAGTTAATTTGAAGATAAGAGAGTTAGTTGTAGCCTGACGCAGGAGTATCTTAGTTAGATTCATATATTAGAAAAAAAGATTCTAGTTTTTTCCATTCTTTTTGCTTGCAAACCCTTCCAAAAGCTCCTAATTTTTTGAAATTTCTAACGGCCATTCTCATCTTTTTAATTTAGCTGTATTTATTTTTACCAATCTAAAAAAGCTTCAAAAATCCGCTGAATCTTAGCTTGATTGAATTCATTTTTTTAAAATCAATTTGTTTTTTCTCTCAAAGAACAGCCTATTCTTTTTTCAAATTTTCTCAGTTGAATAAGAATAAAAAGTGAATTTTTTTTTGATTTCCCTTTGTTAATTTTTTTTGAATAATTGGGGAAAAGTGAATCTCTGTTGGAACACAACAAACATAGTTTTGAATATAATTTGTAGTTTGAAATCTTCTTTTCAATAACATCTTTTTCATTTTATATCTTAGAATCGCTTGCTGCCACTTCCAAAAAATGATTTGAAATAAATATCAGGTTTCGAAGCAGCTGCCATTCTTTTCCGATATGTGTCTTCGAAATTTTCATAGTAATATCCTGGCCCTGGAAAATTTGAAACCGTCGAAAAAAGACAAGTTTTCTTCCCAGATCCAAAGGAACTCGTTTTTTAGAATTGTTGCGAGCTACTCGAGTGATGTCTTTTAGATTTATGATTCTACATAAAAGTTGTGGATGTTCGGGCAGAAGGAAGGATATTGTGGCTTTTAAGCATCGTTGATTGTGTTTATAAAGGAGTTAGTAATCTTTATGGTTCGGAGAATTAACTTGGATTTGCATGGATAGCAGTCATATATTGTTGTTTTTTCCATTCAAGATGTATCTCTGACGGTGATCGAGGGTTCTCTGCACCCTCCGGTTCATGGGATGCATTCCCGAAAGAAAGAATTCGTTGTTCTGTGGAATTAAAATGAATATTCGCTGACGATGATTTTTAGAGTTTGAAGGAACTAAATTTTTCTTCATCGAAATAATGTCCTGGAGGAGGTACTTCATTAGGTCCTAATTATCTATGAAATATGATGAATACAACAAAAATTAGATCAAACAAAAGTTACTTTTATCTCAGGAGAAACAGCTCAATGCTGGAAGCTTCTGGAGAAGGGTCGAAGGAGTCTTCTCTAGCAAGATCGTAGATGTTCTTGGCAAGTTTTGCTTTTCTTAATACTCCATGCTTTGGTGGTTAGATTACAAAGGCTTTTCCATTTCTGTATGCTTGTTCTTCGAGGTCAGGAAGTGGTTGGGTTTTATAGTAAAGATTTTTATTTTCAAATGGCTCAGAGTTGAGTTGTTGAAGGTTTTTTCCTGCAAGACCTTAAGAAGAAGACAGCAGAGAACTTGCAAGCCCTTTACTTATTGAGGAGAATTGCTACTACTACTGTTGTTATTACTACCTAGATGTTTAGCTTAGGCCGATTTGAGGAGTCCTATCACTTTGTTTGCCTTTGACACCAAGAAACTTGAAATCTTTGAAACTAGATGAATAAACAATAGGTCCGCCGTTAACAAGCATATCGAAGTTATCCCTTTTTATCATGTTTACGAATTCTTTTTTATTTAGCAACCCTGAAAGAATAAATCATTAAGTGGTGAGAATGGTATTGAAAAACTTAAAACCTACAAATACTTGAGAGAGAAGTTGGTTGGTTTGAATCTAAAATATTGAAACTGTGTTATTCTTGATGGCTCAACTAAAAGGGGAAAAGTTAGACTGGAATGCTCTTTATTTGAAGATTCTATTCTTAAATAATAAAAAAAAGAGATGTTAATCTCTGCGAGTGTGCAAGTAAGTTTAATAAATCAATCAAATTTAGGTGGACGGGTTTGTTACAAAGTGAGAAACTTTGAGTTAGTACTATTAAGAGAAGGAAGAGAAACTAAGAATAATGAACATGAAAAGGTAGATAAGGGAAGTGGATTAAAAGAACCCTGATATTCTGGATTGCCTGGGACATAGCCAGCGACAAATAATGAACAGAATTTAGTTAGCCTTTCTGTCTGACAAAATGGCATCAATAAATATATTTTCCTTGGAATGCGCTCTTGTATTAAAGAAGAAAAGAAGTAGAAATTATATGAAAGTGTCTTGTAAACAAATTTTCTCAAAATTGATTCTAATTTCTTCGCAAAAGTGATTTGCAATCGAAGACAGTAATTTTAAGTCCCCAGAAAGAGCCTTAACAAAAAATATTTAAGGATCAAAAAAAGAAATCAATACCGAATGAGTGAATATGGTTGGTTAGCCGAGAGTACAATTATTCCATAGAAGGCCAGCAGAAAAATAGAAGTCGATGATTCTTCAGTAAAAATAACTCAAATTGTTGATGCTAAAGAAAATATTAACTGAACCATATTGTTGTTGTAGAGGGTTAATTTGATGAACTAACATATCAATTTGTTGATGTTCTCTTTTTGTGTCTTTTAGCTTGTAGCTTTGCAAGTGGCATTGATGCAGAAAAAAGAAGAAGTAGAAAGCGGCAAGTTCGTTGGGAAGAAAGCAAGCAAAGCACAGGAATTATTCTTAAAGAAGAACAAAGGCATAGAAGAGCGCATGAAAAATGATCTCAAAACTGAAATATCTGAAAAAACTTCACAGAATATGCTCATCAAAAAAGAAAAAATCTATGAAAATCTATGTAAACAGGGGGTGAATTTAGATTAGCTTTACTGTTACAAATGTTAGGGAGAGAGATTCAAAGAAGAAATTCCTTTTTCTTACAAGTACTTTTAACAATTTGATTACTTTTTATTGGCAGAGAAGAGTGGAAAGAACATATCGAAGTTGTTGGTGGACTTCGAGTAGAAGAAATTCGATGGCTTAGATGAAAATGAATCAAAGGATTTTCAACTTGAAAGGGAACAATTCTATACTATGAAGAAACGAGAGTTAGAGCTTAGGGATAAAGAAATAGAACTTAAAAAGCATTCCTTAGCAAATCTAACAATGACTTCTTAGTTTGTTCAAGAAGAAATCGATAGACATGAATGGGAGAAAGAAATGATAAAAGTAATTCTTGTTTTTATGTTGGATTTGAGAGCAAACAAAAGTTGATATTTTAGTGATTTTATGATTTATTTTTTCGCAGGAATTAGAAGACGGAGTAACAGAAGAGATGAAAGAGTTAGGATAAAAGAACCTTATCAAGCAAAGCTATGATAATCATGCCTCAAAAGATGAAAAGATGTACAATTTCAACATTTCAAAAGGGATTGAATTATTTTAACAAGAATATTCATAAATTCTCTCGTTTATGATTACAATTCCTATGCATTTCTTAAGATACTTTTGTAATTTGCTTTAAGTCAATTATAATAAGTTCTCAAAGATGAAGACAATGAACAACAGCTGCTAGATTAGATTAAGAAAAAGAGAAACATCGCATAAGAGCAACGAAAAAATAGACTTAAGTAGCTCGATCTTTGATAAAAGACTTTCAATTTTTTTTTTATAATGATTTGCAATTGGTGAGTTTTTTTTGAATAAAAATGTGTAAATATAAGCAGAATTATATACAACTTAATATGCAATATTACAACATAATTAAAGGGGAATGTGATTTGCAGAAATTGTGGTATAATTAATATAAATATTAACTTCATCCCTTTTATTTTATTTTTCATTTCACAGCAAATGCATTGATATTCATCTGGTTGGTTGCAAGAGGTTGTTGCTGATTGATATTTCTTGAATAAGGCGATAGACTCTCTATATTCATTGTCCTTTTTGGTTAAGAATAAGCTGATTTTAATATTCTCTAATCAATGTTCTCACAATTCTTCTTAGGAGTTACGCGCTGCGAACCGCATCCATGTGGAACGGATAAATCCTGTAAGATGCCGTTGAAACAAGTTCGCTTTTAAGGTGTAACTCGGATAGAATATGTACCACATAAGCTTTGCTACTGCTGTGAAAGGAGTTATTATGGGGAAACTAATTGAGATTGCAATTATGTAAGTTGTTATGGCGGTTATTGATTGGATTGTGAGCTTAAGATAAATGATCGTGAAGGTTAGTTTTGAACTCCAGCTGGAACTCGATTAGAAGTCAGATTATTTAGATTATTTAAGGTTTAAATTCCCATAAAGTTCGGAGCATTGTTTGAGATGTTTTAAACACTGTTATTTCCGATGTTTTAGCCTGCAAAATCAAAAGAAGAATGCTTGTTTTTAGATAAATTGCATCTGAGAACATTCGTCGAAATTGAATTAGAACATAAAGGTTAAGGTGCGTCTGAATTGGTTAAACATGACGACTACGTAATCGGCTGTTTCTGTTTGAGAATATCACCAAGTTAAATAGCATCTATCTTATGGAGAAGTGCTTCAGAAGGTAGTTTAAGATTCTCGATTTAAGTATTATTTGTAGGTTTATTTTCTGGATTTCCACGAGGGAAAGTTTATTATACCCATTGCTACTGCTAAGCGATCCTAGCTGCATTGATACTTTACCGCTAGTGATATAAGCCTCTAGAGGATGTCTAGTGATTAGGTAAATGTAATTGCAAGCTGCTCTAGCAAGGATAATTATTCTCCGTATGAATATTCCTGTTTATTTCGTTTGACGGAACAGGTGCAGATGGCTGATAAACTGCTGGGGTGTCTTCCTTCAAGGGTTCGAGTAAATTTTCACAAGTCTATAACTATGCAGCATTAGCAATCTTAGAAGACAGCAATACAGGTTAAAAAGGCACGCTGCTCATTGATTATTTTAGATTTGCTTATTATTCTAGCTGCTAAATTGATTTCCTGAGGGAATATTATTATTGTTATTCTTATTATTATGATTATTGCAAACTACTTTGAGTTTACGTGTCATTTGATTGAGGAGGCTGCTCTTGTGCTTAGACCTTGCTGTTACTGCAGTACTAATGGGAATTAATATTATGTTTGTTATCTTAAGAATTGTAATTTTGCAATTATCTCATTTTGACAAGTTCTTAGACAGTGTAAATCTACAAAAACTCCTCCATTGGCATGAACCCTCCACCAACTCTGCATACCAATCGACCTTTCAGCAATCTTACGACGATTCTCTTGCTTCCGAATTCATAGATTCCTTCATCCACACGAATGAAAGGGATAATACATCCAGTTGATTTTTCAAATTCTTTGAGTTTTTGATCGACTTCATCAAAATGATTCAAGAGATGGAAAGGTTAAAGGAGCTCTGCAGTGATGGGTGTATTGTTTGCAGTTGTGTTCTAATTGGTATTGTTCCCACATTGGTTTGATAACACATTGGAAGAATCTTGATAATTGAATTTGTTTTATTCAGGTGCTAAAAATTATGATATTTTTGATTATTACACTAATCTCTCTAGTCTTCTAACTTCCTAAGACATTGCAGCGATTAATTGCTGTTGAGAAATGCTTTCTGCTGTTTTTCTTAGCAAATCTTCTGTCACTGCATAAAGATCAGAATTTGATTTATCTCTTTCTTCATTTGCGTTTCGTGCTCCTACTCGAAGTTAATCTACTTCCTTAACATTGAATTCCTAGTTAATACCCAATCAGAACAGATAAATACATTAAGGAATGTTTAGAATAATTCAAATTGATTGTTTTTTACGAGAATATTGTATTTCTCTTAGAGTAAAGAATATTGCATTTTTAGTTAATTGTTCTCATATGTCAATGATCTTATTGAGTCTCCTAATTGTTTTTCTTTATTTGCCATCTGTTTTTTGATTTCGTTCATTGAAATGGCCTCTTGTTATTCTGTTTTCATCTCATTTTCCTAATTTAACAAAACAAAACAAAAAAATATTAAAATTTTGGTTTATTTTCTTTGAATGTAATGGGGAGGAGAAAGAATAATATATTTTACTTGTTTATTTCTATTGGCACATTCCTCAAGCCTCTTCTGGAAGCTTTACTTGGTCTTAAGGAGGTGATCTTCCAGGGTGATTCTAAGTTATTCGGATTCTTGAATTTGATTCTTAAGAGCTTGATTTTCACTCTCAAGTTCTCGCACTTTCCCTTCAATATTATTGTTAATTTTATCATTAACACCTTCTGAATTTACATTATTATTATTATTTTTGCTCTTATCCTCTGCTGCTTATTTCATAGCTGCAAGATCTAGCTTCAACTATTAAATTATTTTCTCAGAATTTTACACATTCTTATCTTACTTTTGCAACATGAAATCTAATTATGCTTTTTCTCCTTCTAACTAAGTGATTTTTACAACTTTCTCCTTCAACAACTTTTCAAAATACTACTAGTCATCTGCACTTAATTTACTACTACTATTACTCTTTAAACAATTTGCTTCACCTGCACCTTCTTTTATTTCCTTATCACTCTCATTTCGTTTGTTATTATTATCTTATTATGCTTTCATGATCTCTTACAATTTAGCTTAAAGTTCAACAGATTCATTTTACGCTTCAACAAGCATCTTACTATACTGCTAAATCTCCTATCGATGTCTACTAAGCATGGACTATTCGTCACCTTCTTAGAAAACTTAAGTGCTGGTACCTTTAATGCATTTGCAAGCTTAGCAAAGTGAAGAATCACTATTTTAACTGCTTTGCTTTGTTTCCTGATTCTCTTCACTTAGATTCCCTTCATCATTCTTGACATCGCTATTGCTACTTATTGTCTTCTCCAAGTTAGCAACCCTATTCAATAAAATAATTATTTTTGATTTAAAGCAAATCAAATCATTCTAAAATATTGTAATCTATTATTACTTCTTTTTCAGCTCAAGATTCTCGTCGTTGATTTCCGTGAAATACTTCTAATAGTTATCAACAGCTTTGTTGTATCTGCAAACACACACAAAGACATCATTAATTTCAATATTTATTTGTCTAAAATCAAAATCTTTTTACTAATTAAGAAGTGCTTCATTATTCCTCTCGGCATTAAAAACCTACACTTTCATCTCCTTCGCTTACTTTTCAAACTCATTCTTCCTATCCAGCTCTAATCGTAACGCTGCGATCTCACTTTCTAAATCAACTTTTCTTCTTATTCGATTATTATTTTCCTATGGACTGCCTTGAAGATTCCTCTTACTCATCTGCTAAATCCCACTCAACGAAAGATTTATTCCATCTGCTCTAGCTTAAGCTTCCTCATCATCTTCTTCCCCATCCATGAGATAATTCTAACTTTCATTTAATCTTTTCAATATTTCTGTCAGATTATTCTTCTCTAAATCTTTCCTTTAGCTCTCATTGAGCTACCTCGTCACACCTAAAATCAGTGATTGATTGCGAGTCTCCATGAGTTTATCGATGAGTTCATGAAATTTATTTTAAAACATCGTGGAGTTCTCCACGAGCTTTTGTCGCTCCGGTGTGAGAACTAATCTACTTTCAATGTTCACAATTGGTGTTTGTTGATCTAATTCTTCGCTCGTTAGAATGGGTGTGTACTCTTCTTACAAAACCTATCGCTTTTTGTGTGTTTTTTCAACAACTTAGAAATTCACGCATGGCTAAATTGTTGTGTGATCTTAGCTTCTTGCAGATTCCATTTCCAACCTTAATCCATCGGTTTCCAAGCGATCTTAGTATCCTGATTATTTTGATACTTGGTTTGCATCGTTTTCTCTAGGTTTATTTTTATCCTTCTTTTGATCATTTTCACTAATCCCAAAACGGAGCTTAATCCGTGCACTGCCCTCATTCTAGCAATCACTGTTTTCTACAGTCAAATTCACCCTAAAAACAAATAAATACCATTATTATTTCAGATTTTATTATCTTTCCATCCTCCAAAATATGCTTTAGTTACCACTGATCAACTGATAACCCACGAGAGTCTGCAAAAACAGATAGATTCAAGGTAACACTTCCAATGAGTCTTTATTTTGAGAGGGTTTTCAGCTAAACTTTAAGAAACTACCTTTCTTATTCGAGCAGTCTAAATCGTGCTTCATTTTATGGGTCAGTTAAAATCAGAAGATCAAAGCATTTATTCGATCTCACTTGGCTATTTTAATCCTCAGTGAACGCAGTTAAATAGCAAGAAATATCATTCAAAGGTGGCTTGTCGAGTATTTCAGTAAGTTCTAAATCTCTAACAGAAACAGTTATGAATCTGAGTTTAGGAATGATATTCGATTCCTTTATCTTATCGTTCTCCATCATAAAAATTGCTTAAATGTACCTAAAAAGATTGAAATTGTTGCTTTTTACTATTTAATAATGAGAAAACTAATTATCGCGCTTAAATCCTCCCCTTCTCCCTTCAACCTATTTTAACAGCTAGATCTCCTTAATTTTTATTAGTAAAATTATTATCTACTTTATCTGACACACTATTAAATTAAATTCGTTGATTCCCTTTAGTTATTTTACATAAACAGAATTCTGAATTTAATAAAAGTCTTTTGTTTCTCAACTTTATTCATTTTGCAGCTAAAGTAAGGAGACTATCATAATTTCTCATTTTTTCAGTTAGTTAAAGAGCAAAAGTGAAAATAAGTGACTTTTACATCATCCAATCAAAAGTCTTTTTTTTGTTGTTGGAAAAAATGAATGATGATTTGATTGCTAAAAAAGAATCAAAGAAAAAGAAGACATACTTAACATAAATATTATTACCACCGAAATCACTCACGAATTAACACTCACTCAAGCTGAGTTGAGATCAAGTAATTTCTCCTCCATGACAATGAGTGTAAGGATCAAACGCAGATACTTTTCGATTTCTTCATCAGTGAGGAAATCTAAAATCTCACGGTATTTCGATTATCCATATTTGTTCTCCAATTCATTCAATCCAGTTACATTCTTCAGCTGAACAGTAATAATAGAGTTAATACAAATTTTGTGAATTGCCTTTTGAAATCTAATTTTACTTCATCCTTCATGATGTTGTATGCGTGCTTGAATTTATCTCCTAGTTCCTGCTCTAATCGTAAGTACAATTACTAAAAAAAAGCAAATAATAAATCGGAGTTAGCTTCAATTTATGCAAGCAATAAACAAAGCTTATTCAATTACTTCCAATCCTTCATATCCAGATGAAATAACATCTATCGATTCTTCTTCATCTTTGGCTAATTTTTTAGGTTATAATTAAGGTGGTTCTGGGAAATCCTATAAAAATTATCCAGTTTGATTTGCTAAAGCTAATTCTTCTGGATCATCTTCCCTTTCACCCATATCATCATCTTTTTATTCAATTAATTCCTTTGGAGCTAATGGCGTCAATTTCTTTTATGTTTTCATCGTCTTAGTGAAATCGAATGCATTATTTCTAATGAATTTATCATCTATCTACATATTTTCTGCTTTTTCTGCTACATCAGCGACAATATTCTACAAATCATTGATGTAATTCATAAACTTAGGATCATTAATATCAACTTCCATTTGAAATGTTGTGTCATCGCTGCTTTGAATATCAGTATCAACATTTTCCTTATTCAAATTATTTTTGACATTTTCCTCATCAAATTCATTTAAATATGCATTATCATTGATCTCCTGAAGCTTCTGCTCTTCTTTATCAATTCCCTCTGCGATTTCCTTAGATAATTCCTCATTTTCCGAAAAATATTCTTCTATTTTGTTGTTTTTTTACTGTTCTGCTTTTTCATCTGATTTTTTAGTATTTTTCTCTTTGTCATTATTCTCTGGCTGGTTGTTTTCAGAATCACTGTTGTATTCAGCTAATTGCTCCTTTGAATTCTAAGCAATATTTTTGCTCATAGGTTTCTTCACAGATTCAAATATCTCCACATTCCACTCTCCCTTCTTTTGATTTGGTTTCATATCCCACTTTTTAGGTTTCTCTCTCTCCACTGCGGGTGGTGCTTTTTATGCAGATTATTACTCACTTGAAGCTGCCGTTGTAGCATCATCTAAATCATTTTAGCTGGAACTTTCAATATTTCTTTGAACAAACTCAAATTTCGCTCCACCTTTGTCCCATTTCTAATCAACAAAAAAAACATAAGGAATTATTATCTTCATTCCAAATCACAAATAATCTAAAAATAATTCTTAAAACCCGTTACCTTTCTCTCTCTATCTTATTTCATTTACTCCCTTTACTACTCGATTTTTTTGTTCTACTCTTCTTTCTTTTTCTCTCTATCTTCATCCTTTTCTTTTTAAATCTTCGCTTCTGCTTCCTTTTTCTCAGATTCACTCTTCTATCTCAGTAGTTTTAGTTCTTGTATTTTTTACTTGTCTTCTTCAGCTTTTTTCTGAGCTTATTACTATTGCTGTGATGATCGAGCACTTACACTTCCCGATCTCTATCCATTCCCTTTATTTCCATTATTCTACACAACTGATTTCTTAACAATATTACTCTATGCAGAAGTAGGAGGTTTTCCACCTGCAGCTCCTTTCATCGGTTACGGTTTGAAATTTGGATTGCCATAAACACCTGCTCCTCCAGCTCCAAATTCCTCTTTCTTGAACGCAGCTGGAGGTTTCTATTAGTAAAGTACTTACTCTCTCTAT
>Ga0302285_10001707_pt1 | contig 12296 bp, 4 predicted proteins | sample III_Fen_E2_2_FD_200455 | JGI IMG/M metagenome (GOLD analysis project Ga0302285, IMG submission 200455) | Peat permafrost microbial communities from Stordalen Mire near Abisko, Sweden - III_Fen_E2_2 | ecosystem: Environmental > Terrestrial > Soil > Wetlands > Permafrost | place: Sweden: Abisko...
ATTATATAACAGCTGAAGAAATTCAAAGAAATTTTTGAAATTTAGTATCTAAAAATCAATTAAAGTAATTTTAATTTAGCAAATCCATTACGATTTTAAATGTCTCATGCCTCTAATAGTACAGATAATGTTTTAGATAACTTTTTTTATATTTATTATTTAATTTTTCATTAATTCTAGGTATTTACAATTGCACCTTGCAATTATTATTTATTATTGTAATTATTGCTTTTGGAGAATTTTCCATGGTAATTAGGCAGAACTTCTAAATTCAGCTTAGGAATCGGTTTCTTAACAGACGAATGATTATAATCACTAAGATTCAAGAACTAATTTGCTACTTAATCATATGTAGCCATGTCTTTACTGCTCATAGTAGTGATATAATTCCCTTGAATAGGTTGAATAATATTATTTCTCTGTAAAATATTTCCTTTTGAATTGGTAGGTTCATAACTCTAACTTCTTTTTCCATATCCTCCTCCACCTTCTATGTTTCTCTCCTGGTCATTACTAATACTAGGATTATTATAATTAATTTAAACTCTTGTATCACTTACATTTCCAACTAAGTAGTTATTAATCCCATGATTATCTCCTTTGGATGTCTCTTGGCTATCTAATAAAAGTGATTTCAAAATCTTATTCTCTTCTAATAGTAACTTTAGTTTTTTCTCTAGATTTTCATTCTTTTGTCTTTCTCGCTCCAAATCTTCTTTATGCTAGCAGCTACTGTTGTTAATACATCCCAAAACAGAAGATTAATGTCCTGATAGGTTTCCTGAGATCTAGCAAGTTGACGAAAAACCATTTAGAAATTAATTCTTGGAATTGATTTATCCACTAGTTAGAGTGCTTGCAAGAGCTTATTTGTTGTTATCAATATAAATGATCTAATTTGAACTGATGGCATTTTCCTTGTTCGCGAACTATTAAGAAACATAATTAGCATTTGCTTCTTATTGCAGATTCTTTATGATTTACTGATTATTTTTCATATTAAGATTAATATTACTAGATGATTTCTTATTAACTGGAAGGAAAGCTGTGTCATTCAGTTACTAATTAACAGCTGGAGCTACTGATTGGCCATGATTATTATAATGGTTATTAAGTGCAGAAGAAGCATATCTTTTTCTTGGTGGAGTTTACATATCTCCCTCGAATTCATTTTCGTTTTTTCTTGTTTTTGTGAATATTTGCTATTTTCCATCTTGGAATTACCCAAATGAAGGCTATCCCTGACGATTATTCAGCTTAGATTTAGAAGATTACAGCCTATTTTACAGCTACTACTGTTGCTATTGATACTATATTTGCAGTTATTCCATTTAGTAGATTTAGAATTATGTAAGAGGAGGCTACTGCAGAGATGAAGAAGATGAAGTCATTGTAGTTGGTGAGTGATTTACAATCTATTATTGATTACTTTTCTGATTTTTTTTGAATATATTTATATTTTATTCATCAGCAAAGACGATCTTCTGCAGCATTTCATCAATGTCTAAGTGTGAATTGTTAATATTATTGCAAGTATTCTAACTTGGGGGAAGATTTCCAGGATTTATCACTGAAATATTCCCTATTTTCATCTAAAGCTCATCATGCCCACTGACACAAAGCGATTAATTATTCGTAGTTTCATCCAAACCAGCTAAACTACTTGACATCAGCAACAGAGAAGTGTTATCCTCAGATAAAACTGCTTCGGAGGGGATATTAGAGGATTTTTGTTTTTGTGCATTTTATTACTGATTTTATTCATTCTCAATATTCCTTTTTTAGCTCCTTCTTCCACTCAAAATAGGCTTTTCTTGCTAGGAATAATATTATTATTCATCTTATCCTTGTAATTCTACCATTCCTGTTGTTATCGGCCCTTGCTATTATGTTTTCATTTCCTTGAAGCAATCTTTAACCAAATACAGATACTTTTCTTCCAGGAGAATCACTTCAAAGAAATCTTTCACAGATAATGCCAACGCTTCTTCTTGAGATCTTCCGAATCCACAACCTATCTTTCCATCGAGTTCTAACTTGCTTTCAAAGCATTTATACTGCACCATCTTGCATGCGCAATTGACTGGTTGAGATTACTTGAAGGTATCCAGCAAGAGAAGTAATTCAGCAGAACTAAGACCTTAGATAAATCCTTTCACCTACTGTTGTACTAACTTTATAGATGAGGAAGCAGTGGTAATTTACATAGTCCGTTAGATGTAGCTTATAGTTGTGGGTTTTAGTTTTTTAATAATTTCAAAACAAACAAACAAACAAACAAACTAACTAACAAACAAACAAGACGAAAGATTCTAATATTATTTTTGAGATTTTTTGGACTATTTTTGAATGATCTCATTGATAATGAGAAGTGAATTTTCCCATCGAATTAAGGAGAAAAGGTATTATCCCACATGCACACACTTTTTGATATTGAAATTCATAGTTATTCATTTTTTTATTTCTTAATGATAAAAACAATAACAAAAAAAAAATCAATTTTATCTTCCTCCTTAATAGGAAGTTAGAATTAAGAACACTTTCTTGATTATTTTAATCAAAACTAATAGATTTTATAAATATTCTGTTACTTTTGAATTTTTAGAGAAACTAAAGCAATCTTCAAAGAGGAGGAGAAGCTAGAAAGAGGATTCAAGAAGAAGAAGAAAATGAATAGCTCTTTGTGAAGAAGAGAATCTTAAAAAACAACTCTGTTGGCTTTAGAAAAATATTTTACCCCAGTAGTAGTAATAATAATATGTCACTAAATAAATCTTAAAAAAAATTCTGAATTGTTAGTTCAAAAGACTAACATGAATTAAGCTCTTTCTTAGAATATTACCATTTTTTTTATTAGATGATTTGATAAGAATAATCAGATATTTTCATTACAAAGCAGAAACACAAAATAGAACAAATTAATTTCTAAACATAAAGCAAAGATTATTGTTGTTTTCTTAAAAATTAATAAATCGCATTTTAATGGGAAATACTCAAGATGAAGGGGGTAGCAAGAAATAACTGAATTCCAAGACCACCGACATCATTTCAGACTCTACTCAATTAAATTTCTTCCAAGAAGCCTCTAATGCTCTTAACTCTTAAAGAATGAAGCGAGCTTATTAAGTGCTCTAGGCTAAAGGATTTATAATAACTAATATCCTTGGAAAAGGTGGGTTTGGTGTTGTATTGGAAGGTATTGATAGAAATTCTGAAAAAGTAGCAATCAAGCTGATAAATATTCAGCAATAAGAAACCCTCAAACTTTGCAAGAAAGAAGTCGAGAATCTCAAAAGATCAAATGGAACCCGTGTCATCAAGCATTACGATCATTTTTAAGATGAAGAATGCAAAATCTACTTTTTGATTACAGAGTTCTGTTCTGGAGGAAATTTAGAAACGTATCTAGAAAAAAATCCCAAACTCTCTGAAGAAAAAATTATCCAAATAACATATGAAATTCTTCTTGGAGTAAAGGAGCTTCATGAGAAGAATATCATTCATTCTGATATCAAACCTTAGAACGTGTTATTTACTGAAAATGGCTCTATCAAACTATGTGACCTAGGGTTTGCTGTACTCAAATTGAATTCTGACCAATCACGAGTTCTCGCAGAAGGCTTAACGTTTGGGTTCTGCGCTCCAGAGTAATTTAACCACTAAGTAGGCTTTGCCTCAGATGTGTTTGCAACAGGTTTGATTCTTCTATGCATGTGTTATCCTACCAAACGCTCTGAAGAACTTAAATTTCTCCAGTCTAATAAGAATGATTCACAATTTCCTAGGTTAGTTGATATTGGTTTGAAAATGATTGTTTTTGAAACAAAAGAAAGGCCCAAAATACATGAAGTATTATCAATATTGAAACCAATGATTAGTTAGGATAGAAATAATGATGAAGAATTTAATCAAAATAAAGATTTTCTTGAATAGATGGATTAATTCATAGAATAAGAATTTGTCAATTTTGATAAAGAAATTGACAAGATTTTTGGATAATCGTGAAAAGCTTTATTGCGAGGAATGTTTTCATTTGGAAGTTCCTGAATATACAAAATACAATAATAAAAAAGATCTCCTCTATAGTCATAAAAGATTAATTTATTGAAAACTCAAAATCAAGCACAGCTCAATTTTGGTTTTCATATGTTTATCTGTATTCCTTAGATCAATCAACAAGGTATTTTCATCACTTTAAGAATGATAAAGCAACAAATGAAGTCACATAAAATAAAACAAATATAAATTAAGGAATTCTAAAGATTCCCTCTAATTATCACTACAAAAATATTTTGATTATCTCTTTACCTCTTTTTTTGTATTTATTATTTAAGTATTTCACCTTGGGGATACAAAAACAAAGATATTTCATAAAATTAATAAGGAATCACTCCTTTTTGATGTTTTAACAGCGTATCTCATTTGTATTTTTGGTATTCCTAATCATTCTAGCTTTTAGAATCAAACAGCCATCTCTTTCTAAGATAACTTTTAAAATTTACCTGCAACTAGTAATAATGATATGTTTTAAATATTAAATATGAACAGAGGCTTGAAGGGATAAAAGACTAAAGGTAATTATAAATATTGAACTGCAAGGAGTTTATTAGAGTAAAAAAGAAGTATTACAATCTTCTTTTAAAAGGTAATTAATAGTGATTAAAGTGATAAGGCTTGTATTTAGATAGTCATAGCCTACAAGCTAGTAATCATTGAATAATTTGTTATGATATCTTGCATATTTTTCTAAAAATAACACAATTAATACGCAGTTACCCGATCAGAGTATTCTCATTATTTTATCAGAGTCTAATTCAATTACTTCCTGACCATCAGTCAAATCGACAGATTAAAATAGAGAGAGAGGGAGTTCTACTTTTAAATTCCCACATGATTTAAACTCATTACGAATTTAGCTTATTCATGAAACTGCTTATTATAAGCGTGAAAAGTTGAAGCTTTTTTGTCTAAAAAAGCCAATTATTTTAGCAGTTTTATCAAAGATAAAAATAACTTTACTGGTCTATTTATCTCTTAATTTAAATAGCAACATCATAAAATTCAAATAACTAAACCTCTAAACCTTCCTTTTTTATGTTGTCTAGGCATATCTTGCACTTACACATTAAATATTTTTATCAAATAATATTTGTATTTGTGGGAATTTTATGTTTAGTATTTCAAAGTTCTAATAAACAATCTTTTATTGGTTATTATTTCACTCAGTCCTTGGCAAGCAAGCAAACAAAGATTAATTTATTTTTAAATCTTCCTTCTTTCACTTGTATTGTTGTATTTCTCTGAGAACTGTAACGAAGTAAAAACAATCAGAAGTTTCCTTTTTCATCCTTGAATTGGATTGGGTTTGGATAATTTGACTGCAAAGAAAGATCCAGTTTTTATTTCTAACACTTAAGATTAATTATTCATGATTGGGAAAGAAATTAAATTTTATTCCCTTTGTTGATCTTTGAAAAATAATTCAGTGAAATTTAAAAAAAGAAGAAAATTGCTGATTATTTAAAATGAACCATATGATCATATGATGAGTGCGATTTAAAAACAGAAAATTTGAATAGAATTAGACAGAAAAAAACACAAAAATATAGAGGAGTTTTAAATAATATTACAAGAGATTTATGTCTAAAATAATATTTTCTGCTGAGACGAAGAATCCATTTGCTTTTTTGAAAAATCAGTGAGACTGCAGAGATTGAGAGGGAAGAAAAAAAGTAATGATAATAGTAGTGATATTCAAATGATCTCTGCCAAAGGAAAGTTCATTTTTGTAGTTTGGTTTTTTTTCATAAAGCAGCAAGGTTCTCATAGAAAGTGTAAGTTAAATTGATGTAGTAGAAGTGATATTTTGATTCAGTATTTTTGTAGTCAAATCCTCTTGATATGTGTGTTCTCTTCACTAGCAGTCAAGAACCAAAGGAGACACAGGACTGCCAAATGGAGAATGTTGATTTTATGGTGGAGCTGTCGGGACAAGATTAGATTGTTTAAGCGCAGCATCTGATATTGGTACAGGTGTAAGTTTATTTCCTGTCTAAGGCAGAGTATTATTGGTATTGATTTTATTCGTATCAGGTGAAGGATTGGTGTTGGTATTGCAAGGCAAAAAAATCTAATGTTAGCATTTTGTTTCTGGAGCAAGTATTTCAAGTTCGGGATCATTCACTGGTTCTTCTTCTTGCTCCGGGGAGTGTTATGGATGAGAAGGTGAAGTGTAGTGTTATGTTGAGATATGGTTTTTCTCTGTGGGGATTGGGTAAAGCTGTAGTAATTGAGGTTGTTTTGGAATTTCAACTTCTACTTTCAACTAAGGATCTGATAATTATTACAGTTAGTTCTCAGATGGAGGTTATTGACTTTACGCTCTTAGAAGATGTTTATGGTTTTATCTAATAGGAGAGTCAGGAGGAAGAGCCATTGCGACGTCACGTTGAAAATCCAGAAGACAATCTATTTAGAGCATTTTTGCAGCATATTCTAGACTTGCAAGGGCATCTTAAACTTCGATATCATGTGGGTCTTCCCAGAGTCGTTGTGATTTTTCTTGAACGAAATCAGCTAATTTGATGATTGTAGCAAAGCAGCGAGCATCATTGTCACTGAAAAATCCTTGACTTTACCCAAATTAATGATGTGAAGATGGTTTTGGTTTTGATTTAGCTATTTATTTTAATTTTTCTTTTTCTAATCTAGATTTCAATCTTATGCAAGCTTCTTCAAGTCTCACGATCCTTGCTATGGGATCATCTGCTTTGTAATCACTTGTTTTCAAGAATACACTCTTATGTTAGATGCTCTTTGTTTCAGATAATTCAGCTGATGCAGCTGCAGCAGCTAATTCATTATTTTGAGAATTTAAATTAGTTGCAGTTTTATTTTGATTTTCATCTAGAATTACTTTCGGTAAATGTTCCTCAGCACAATCAACGCCTACAGAACCAGCAGCAGCTAACGATGGAATGTTAGATCTAGAAGCTCCAGCAGTTGTTATTGTGATTGTATGGATCTTTCTCCCAGTTGGAGAAGAAAGTTCTTATCCTTCATTTTTCAATGTGGATATACTCAGAGGGGATATACCTGAAGGACGAGATGTAGATCCTGTGTGCTTCTTGGATTCCGACCGAGTCACAATAACTTTTTATTATTTATGTGGGTGTTTAGTAACGCAAGTGCCCATTTGAATCAATAGAAAATCTTCAAGATGCGCTTCTTGCAGATTAAGATTTTTTTAGAAATATTAATAATTATAAGAATTTTTCCAATCATAACTCAGCGGATAACAGTTCCAATGATTTTCTCCCTTCCTCCCCAGGTCAATAATTCTATCATTCAAATAGGGTTTTCGTGGGTTTAGGTGATTTATTGGTTTTCTCTTTCGGTGAAAAAAATCTTGGGAGAAAAAATGAGCTTACTGATATTTTCGACTGAAAGAAATAAAATAAAAATAAAGTAATTATTTCGTAAGGACACAAAAGATTACTAGTTCGTATGCTGTGAGTTTCGAGTATTTTCTGTTAATTTCTCTAAGGGAATTTAAATTTCAAGCAAGAAATGATTCAAATAGAATCATTATTGCTCAAATAGCAAGTATCTTGTGATTATTCTTCTAGCCAATTGCTCTTTCCTTCTTACTCAGTTTAAGTATTTATTGACATTCTTTAGAATACTTTGAGGTCTAAAATGAATGTTTTAAACATTTTTATTTTATTTTTGTTGTAGTCTATTTTTTATTAGATTATCCCCTACCCACACGGATGATTTCTGTTGTTCAAATTCCTTTCTCATCAAAAGTATAAAAAGTGAGATTAGGATAATGAGACTTACAACAAGCAGAACTACAATAAGTTGATGTAGTGAAGTGACTTGGCTAGAATTTTACAAGAATCCAAGCATAAGACATCAGGATCACTCAAGAAAAAGACATAATAAAGGAAAAGTTTTTTTAAGTGAAAATGAATTAGAACAGAAGATAGAAAAATACCAATAAGTAAATAATGGGTGGTAAGAAGTGAAAGAGATTACCATCATCTCTTATGAGATAATAGAATACCAGAGAATAGTATGCACTTTTGAAAGAACCTTTTTTGTGTGGGGAGGAACGAATTTGAATTTAGTTCTTTAAGGGTTCCAAAATTCTTTTGATTCATGCTAATTTAGGCAATCTACTAAATAAACAAAACAAGAAAATGCAGTAAATTTGATTTGCGGTGATGCTGGCTTTTATCCTCGATGAATTAGGTTTTTATTTAATTAATGCGTGCCCCTCCCGTTCTTGAGAACTTGTGGCAGATATTGAGACGTTGAGAAAATCAAAAATGCTCAAATTTGTTTGTTATCTAAAGGTTTCGATAAAGATCAGAAACTGATGATCTTTGAGGACTAGAACCAGAAGTAGCAGCTCAATCGAAGTGATGTTCAATTCTGATAGAAATGAGAATAGTTTTATAATAAAAAAGACAAATTCTAATATGATAGGAGAGTAGTAGAAAATATTGATTTTGAGCGTAGTTGGATAGAGATGGGAGTTGCTTTTGTCCTCTTCTTTAAATTTATTAGGTTAATAGAAGCTCAAAACTACTTTAGAAAATGAAGGTCTACAGATCTCCCATGGTTAATGAAGTAGAGGTAAATACCTAATGGAATTTCTTCAGGCAATCGATGATTTATGAACGTTCCATGTATGCTACAAGCTGATATTTCTCAGAATTCTTCATAAAATGTCCTAATCTTATCTTGGCTGCATGTTAGTTCGATTAATCTAATGTATTAAGCGATCAAGAATACCACAAATCGATGAAAATGAGAGCTGAAACAATTAATTATTTAAATAACCACAAGTTATTTAAATTCGAAAGGGGAGGGAGGTTCTATGTTAGGTAGTAAAAATAGCTGAAATCCAGATTAGTTTTAGGAGAAAAAAAGAAGAGCAAATCAATGAGGCTCAAATAAGCGCTCATGAAAATAGAAAGTCTTCTCAGATTTCAATTTCAAACTTTAAAACAACAACATTCTTAATATTTCTCCTAATTTGATAGAATTATTGTTTTGATATTTCTTACAGCAGCTCAAAAATAAATCACAGAAGTTGTAGATTGGTTTCGTTCTTTAGCAGCATGCGCTTTTATTTATTAAAGTTCTAAATTACCTTTTCACACAAGAGTCTAACATCAAAGTTAGCTATGCGATTATCTTCTTTGATTGTTTTTTCACGATTCAACAAAAATACAATTTGTAAGTGCTTTAAACTGTATTACTTATGCGCTATTTTGTCTACTAACTTCAGAAACTTCAGAAATTATTATTGTTTTACTTTAATTCTTCCAAGTTAATGAAACTCACTAATAAAGTGGTTTTGTTCATAGTTTTGAATGCATACAAAGGGATTCCTGGCACATTATGAAGTCTCACATTTCAGCAGTGGATGCTAAAAGTGGATAATTTTTTTGTTAAAAAATAATCATATTCCTTTTTTCCTTTGGATAGACATAATAAACAGCTATTCAAAAATGTGATATCTTCTTTATCTTCAATTCTCAACTCTTTTTGAAACAGTAATAATAGAAAATCTTAAATCCTTAAACAAATCCTGTGATTACATACACATATCGAATTCAATATCTTTTTACTCCTTTCTTATCACTATTTTTAAACAATCTTACTTGTATTCCCTCACAAATCAAACAAAAATAAATCACTTTTCCATAACATGTACTACACCCGCTCAATGTTCAATGACTACTCTTCCATGAACAAAATACTCGATGAAAATAAATAAAAAGGAGCCCTGTGGCTTGGGGACTTTAGTGCAGCTAGTGATAAGCAATTACTAAACGAAAAAAACATCAAAACAGTGCTGACCACAGCAAGTGGATTAGGGATCACATATCAGCCTTAAGACTGCATCATCCACCATTAATACAATCTCTTAGACAATCCATCTTAGGACATCAGTCATTGTTTCGATGCGACATACAAAGATATAGATGAAGGACTAAAACGTGGAGGAGTATTAGTTCATTGTGCTGCAGGAATATCTCGTAGTGCTACTTGTTTGATAGCGTATTTGATGAGAAAAAACAGCACAAGCTTTCAAGAAACTCTAGCGTTTGTTAGGGATAAAAGACGAGTTGTATGTCCTAACTTAGGATTTGAGAAATAGCTTAAGAACTTTGAGATATATCTTAACAAAGAAATGCATAAAAGTGGAACTAGTTAAATAGGAAAAAATGCAAATCATAAAAAGAATAGATAATAACAATCGTTAGTGAGCCGAAAATCTAGCGGAAATCCAAAAAGTATGGGAATTATTGACTCAATGGCAGGTAACCAATTTGGTTAAATCGGAGTCTCTTAAACTCCAAAAAAGCCTATGACAGCAGGCTCGTAAGAGAAATAATTGTTTTTAAGTGTTTAAAAAGAAACTGATAACTTTCTTAACTGGGAAAGGAATGAAACAGCCAAAAAAAAGGCAGCATCTCTTGTGGAAATGGTTGAGAATTAATCTGAAAAGAAAATGCCTAAATTAAATTAATTCCCTCGAGGCACGACTTAGCAACCTAAAGTACGATTACTGTCGATGGAAAACTCTAATATGGCATAACTTTTAGCTTTGAAACTCTCTCAAAACGATCCTGATTTGAAAATAATTAGCCTAAATAAGAGATTAGTGTCTCCTTAGGCTGACACCAACTCGAATTACAACAACTTCAATGCTAAAAAAGGAAGAATTCTTTAATCTTTGCTAGAAACAAAATTTAATTGTGTAGGGCCGAATATCGTGACATACAGTGCGCAAGGAGAACTCAGGGCTTCCTCTCGAGGACCTGCTTAAACCCATAATAGAAAGAATAATCAGAATCCTAGTAAAGGATAAAGTTTCGCGACTATGACTAATTTCAGAAAAAAAGCATTTTGAAGGCACCAAAAATAGAAAAAATAAATAATAAAATCACAGATAATTAATAATTTTTTTGACGTTTTTCAAAAAGCAGTATCATATTTCTCTGTGCTCGCAGACTTTAATAATGTTAACTAAAAAGAGACAAAGAATAAATAACTATTTGTATGTTCGTGCTATTGCAGTAAGAATTATTCCATTGTAATTGCCATTGTGCTTGAATGATTGATCATTTGAATTTTGATTTAATTAAATAAGTGATTGAATTCACTTTTTTTTGGGAGGGGGGGAGGGGGGTATTTTCCACCCTCCAACTGACAAAATTAACAGTCCTATTATTTGAGTGGGGATTCATATTATGTTGAATTGAAAATGCACAAAATTGAAAATTTGGGGGGACTGCTATTTGTGTTTGAATTTTTAAATTCAAGTTTTTTTTCCATTTGAAATTCATGAATTTGTTTTTAATATTGGATGCATTGTTTGTTTGTTTTTTGTTTTTTTTTGTTTTTCTTTGATTTTAATAGCTTTTTTTCAGAGAGATTTGAATTGAAATATGAATGCCAAAATTACAAGCATTATTGATTGAATGGGGGGTTTGAATGAACGAATGGATATTTGAATGAATGAATGGATATTTTTGGTGACAAAAAAAGTGTCGACATATATGGATTTGTGAAAACTGAAGCAGAGAGAGGCAGGCAGACTGAAGGGGGCCTTCTAACCAGTTTTTGTTTTTTGATAAGAAGATGGATCTATCCTTTGGGCAAGCAGTTGAATCGATGGTAGCCGAGGTGAAATGGCTCAGCCTATTGGCGTATTGTTAAGTTAGGCTTTTATATAAGAGCTAAATCATCTACAATGCATACACATCTACTTTGTTGTCCTTGTTAAAGGGTCCTCAAAAAACTGCCAATTTGCTTGTCAAGCTCTCTGCAGAGAGCATAGATATTTCTATGGTTGTTCTTATCATTTTTTTACACACATATTAAAAGCTAATGTGGTTGTGTATGTCCATAATTAAAGCTGTCTTTCTCTCTCTAGTTCTATTTTTTTGATAATTAAGACTTTAAGGGGGAGTGGGGGATTTGGCTGGATTGAATTACATGAAAGAAAAAATTCAAAAAAAAGAAATCCAAAAAATTAAAAAGATTATTAACGAATTTATCTTGTTTTAAATAACTAGGCACCAAAGGCATGAGGAAGTAGAAAAAGGGAAAGGAGTACTTCATTTTTATCAGAATATTTAATAATAGGTAAATGTGTGGTGTCAAGGACTAAATAGGGGATATGAAGAAAAAAAAAGGAAGGATAGACAGGGAATAAATGAGCTGTTTTGATAGGGATGGATTTATTTTGAAGAGGCAAGACTAAGTCTTTT
>Ga0302285_10001708_pt1 | contig 12295 bp, 7 predicted proteins | sample III_Fen_E2_2_FD_200455 | JGI IMG/M metagenome (GOLD analysis project Ga0302285, IMG submission 200455) | Peat permafrost microbial communities from Stordalen Mire near Abisko, Sweden - III_Fen_E2_2 | ecosystem: Environmental > Terrestrial > Soil > Wetlands > Permafrost | place: Sweden: Abisko...
TTCAACGAATAACGCTGCACCGTTACTCTTGAGACTGCTAATGCTAGCAAGATTTCCACTAAGTACACTAGAACTCATCAAGAATATGCCACTTCCTAGTGCTTACCAGTATAGCGCTCCAGATTACGCCTTGGAATCACTAAAAACACATTCGGAAATACTTAATGAAGTTGATTTCACAAAAAGCAAGCCGCCAAGAAGTTCATTGGAAACATCACTTTCAGAAACATACGTATTTCCTTTCTGGAAAGTAACACCCGAAATTGTCGCAGAGTTGCTTTCAATGGCGATTCCATTTCTGCTCTTCATCGCCATAACATTGGTCACTAAGCCGTTCATGATAGTCACACTTGAGAGATATGAATTTATGAATATTCCACTCGCAGAATCACCATAGATTTTCTTAGAAAAAGTAAAATTCAAAAATTATTTAATATTATTTGGTCATTTTTGGTATTTCTGTGTTTGTGTAGATGATGATTATGGAGATGCTTACTTTTCCTAAAGAATCGAGCGTGGTATTGGAAACGAGAATGTTACTCAAAACAACTGGTTAAGCCGATGAACTTTAGTAGTTTAATCCAGCAATATTCTAAAATGGCAGTTCTTGTATCAGCATGATCATTTCCAAAGTTAAATTTTCAATATATATCCCAGTTGCTCCAGTCGGTGCTGTTTCTATTGTCATAGAAATATCCACTGGTGACGTCGATGTCTGCAAGTTAACCAAGTTAATATTTCTCAGAATCGCAGAATAATGATAGTCTGTGAGGGATAAGCATCCGTTGATAAGACTAGGAGAGGAACCTGTGCCAATGCACTGCAAAGAATTGATCATCAGCGCGTAAATTGAAGATACCTAAAGTGCTTGTGTGTTGAGAATATCTTCAAAGAGTAAATGTGTGATTGTGGCTTAATTGAAAGTGCTCAGACTTATAAGATTTGTGCTGGATGTTGTTGTATCAAAAGTATTCGAAAAAACATGAATATCTCGAATTATAACGGAGCGCTTCGTGAGGGAGTATCCTTGAAGATACAGAAGTAATGTACTGGATAGGGATATCTTTGCAGAGTTACTCACAGTGACTTGATAGACTTTGAATAATTCGTCTTTAGCGTATAAATTCGTTGAAGATATTACTGAAGGTGTTCGCAGAAGGCAGTAATTCGTGATGGAAGTTTTTGTAACTGTCAAGGAGTTCAAATTCGCGCCGTTCACAACAAACAATGCTGAGCGGTATTTAGTATCTGTTAGCGTTGATGAGTCAACGGAAATATTGGAAATATCAAATTAGATTAGCTAATTCAGTGAAAAGAGTGAAGAAGCAGATTCTAAGGAGAGATCAGTTATTTTTAGAGTTGTGACAACAAGGCTGACTGTGGCCGTTAACGATGCGATGTTGTAATTGAAAATCGAAGAACTTTCTGTAAGACTGCAGCTAGTTAGGGTGAGTTAATTGATCACAACAGTCATCGTCTAGAGATCGAGTGACATTACGTTGCTTGTTTCGAGATCTATTTGGAAAAGTGTAACTTGATTCATCGTGATTGTCAAGGAATTAGCGAGTGGTACTGAACTGCTCGTGTAGGAGGTTTAGATTAGATTTTACTCACTTAGATAAACGCCATTGAAGACTACATTGTTCAGAGTGAGAACATCAATGAGATTAGCTATGCTGATTGTAAGCGCATTTGACAGTGAAGGGGTTCGAAGTTTGTCTCGTTGATCTAGAAAATGGTTTAGCAATGGGTTTTTAAAAACAAATAATGGCAATTAATCACGGATTTGGAGGAGAAAATTAATTAAAATCTTGAAGGTATTGATGAATCATGTTGTTTTGATGGTTGGTTACCTCTGGTGAATTGAATGTTTGAGAAGATTATGGAAGTTATTGTAGAAGAAGCGAACGACAATCCGTATTGCTTCGTTGTGGAATCATAAGTCGATTTGACTTGAAAATCATTGAATTCTATCTTGTAAAACCCTGAGAAAACAAGCATGTTACTGAGTTCTAAGACCGTCTCGGTGTTGCCACCTGTGATTGCTCCTTGGATGATAATTTTATAATTTTCCAGAGATTTTATCTTATCGCTGAGAGTAGATGTGATGGATATCTTCTGGCTGAGGGAACAAATGTTACTTTGGAATTAGAAATTCACAAGTATTTCTCGCACACCCAGTTCGTTGTAGTACACATAGGCTGAATTGACATCACTTTCATTGAGAATCTATGAATCCCAATCGACTTCGTTACCTCGTTGAAGGTTTATCACACCGTTGTCGATAACCGAATCGGATACTTGCAAGCAATCTACTTTCAAATTGACTATTTTTCTGTAATGACAGCGATCAACTGAAGGTGTTAAAGCTGTCGATAGATCTTTTTCGCAGAGATAGCATCGTTAGCGTTGCTAATCGAAAACAATCTTTGCAGTGATTTTTTACCAATCCGGACCGAATTAGCTAACAGACTTACAGCTGTAGCATTTAGCTTAATAAAGTGCATAAGTATCTTGTGTTAAGTCAGTCTCCTTGCAACTATTGCAGCTTTTTTAAGAGAAAAGATATTCGAAAAAGTATTCATAAATAATAAAAATCTTTTGAATTACAGAATTGGGCAGGCATATGCTCCGGTTTTATCCGAATCGAATGAAGCAAAGAGCGAGTAATCATAGTTGACTTTCCCGAAGTAGAACTGTCCGATGTCACCGAGAATTCCAGAAATCGGTGCAGTTATCGCTGTGATGTTTGGAATGAGACATTAAGGTCCAGAAATACTGTAATTGCATAACGCACAACTGGCATCACAATCCTTGTACGTGCATGTCTTCTCGTTAACATCCAGGACATATCCGATATCGCAGGCGGTACACATGAACTTAGTGTCGTAAATGGACGAGTAGAATAGCCGCTAATCTAAAGTCAATGATTGTCGCAGATCCGGTCGATCGTACAACAGAAAGTTTGTAAAATTCAACGAAGCATTTCCTTCATAGCAGGAACTGCATCCTGTCGGGCAATCAACGCATCCGTTAATCGAAGGGATCTACGAAGTTGAGGCACATTCGAGACATTAGTAGATATTTATGGTAGTTCCAGTAGTCGTGACATCATCGTAATAGGAATAGCATCGATTGCAGTTGTAGACAAGTTCAGAGCATGGCGTGGCAATGCAAGTTGGTGTGGGATAGACTTGCAAGTAGTTTTAAGTATTGCATTACTTGCAAACTCCATCAGCGAAGACTTCACAATTTGGCTAAAGTGCGTTAGTTATGGTATTACATGTTTTACTTGTTGAATCGTAGTTAATTTGAACGCCTAGTTTACGAGTGCACAGCATGCATTCGAAATCAATCGCTTTAGCAGAATTAAACCAAGGATGAATTGTGATTCCTACAGTATAAGTTAACCCCCCTGGCAACCCTGTTGGAGGATACACATAAGCAGACATTTAGCAACCACTGATTCCACGAATACAAGTTGAATTGTCGTTTTCAAATGTAAAGTATTCCTTGCAGAAGAGGCATTTCTTAATCAAGCCTAATTTACTTAAGTAATCCGAGCTGTAAATGGTGTTTTTGCTCGTTAGATTAAAGGAAGAATTACCTAATCAAATAGTAAGTTAAAAATATTTAGAAAAATATAAAAAAATTTATGAATCTAAATTGCCTACCCCAGTAGCAAGTTTCACAGTTCGTATCGCATGATTCACATTGCGAGAAATCCTACGCAAGCGTCATCGTTGTACTTGTACAGCTCGAACACAGCAGAAGATAACTGGACGCATCAACTGTAGCTTGATCTGTATCCGCTAATTCATCCGGGGGATTCGACCATTTATCCGCTAATAATTCCTCCATAATAGCAAGCAGAACAAGTAGTAGGGCAAGACACGCAGGATTGTATTTTCTTGTTGAGAGCATATCCATCATAACAAGCTACACACTCCGCAGTGGTCATTGATGTGGCTAGGAATGTTTTGCAGTTTGTCAAGCTAGAACTAGTCACTGATTGCTAGCTGACGGTTTTAGCTGGGGAAGGATCTTTTTTGAATGCACTGTAATATTGCAGCAGCGAGGTTACCTGTGGCATACCGTAGTATTGCACAATGTAGGATTTACAATTGAAGACATCTTAGGTCTTCCCCCAGTCGTTGAGATTCAGGATACACTCGCGACACGAAAATTATATTGTGTTTGTGACAGCAATAGGTTTAACGTAATTGAAGATATTTTAGTATTTCACGACGTAGCTTGTGCTGTAATATGCTAAAACAGTGTTACTGTTGATGGAGGTATCGTAAAGAATAGCTAATTCGATAGGAGTTAGTTTGGTAACGTAACTCGGGCAGGAATAGCAATCATTTCCTTATTTGAAATATCCAAGTTGGCAGATTACACAATTGTTAGTGGTTTTGTCAGCTACAAAGCAGTTAGAAGATCTAAGGGAAAAAGGACAAAAAATGATTAAATAAGTAAATAGGTTTTTCATCAAGCTAATCACAGATGTATTTGTCTATTAGTTTACTAGGAATAAATGAGATTATTATCGACATCGTAGTTAACGAGCTCTTCGATTAACTGCAGACCGAATGGAAGAAGAGCTGAGACTGTTGAGGTACTTTAAGAGTAGCACATTTTGTTTCCAGGGTTGATGTACGAGTTTGGACAACGAAGACACAAAGCGTTCAGGAGAAATGGAGCTGTATTTGGAGTCTAGGCGTAGATTCGTGTGCAGAAGTTTTATTTATCAGCGCAGTAAAGATCGTACTGCAATTATTCTTCTTTGCGCTTGTCCATATCGGTTTCCACGCAAGCCACGTGTCCAAACTTTCTCTCCAGACAGATATTGCTGGAAACTGTGATATCTTCAGCAGGAACGCATTCTGTATTGAAAGAAGAAAAAAAATAAAACAGCAATTTTAAAAAATATAAAATGGGGATTTACTTTTATCTGTCCTGCTGAGGACATAGCAGAAGTTTGGAGGGCACGAAACGCATGTGAGATCAGAGTTCACTTTGCATAGATCGTCTGTTATTTCAATAACAAAAATTGAATAGATATGAAAAATAGAACGGAAATTTTACACTAAGAAATTTATTTTATTTTTCCGTGCTTTTTAAACAAAAAAAAGAAATCAAGATATTACCATCAGCGGATTGACACATGTTTGGAGCCATTGAATTCATTGCAACGCATGTGCCACTTGCATCTTTGCAGCTATCATAGTTGCATGAAGAGCACGCAGTCCCAGTTGTGTTGTTGCAGTATCCAGAGCTGTCACTGCAGAAATTATGGATCATGTCAACTCTTTAGCATTCGTTCAAGGTGGCTGCAGTTATTGAAATGCAGTGTGACTTCGAAGCACAAGCTTCCTGGTTCAGGTTGTACAAAAGAAAAAAAATGATTGCATATTTTTGATTCAAATTGAATCAAGATAGATCTATCTTGCATATTAAAAACAAATAGTTTTATCTTCTTTTCTTATAATAACGGCTAATTGTTTGTTGATTTTGGATTACTGCAGGAAGCGAATCGATGGTTGAGAAATAGTTTCCAACATTCAGGTAGAATGTCGAAGGCTCAGGAAGTGGATTGACTTTTTGGAATATACATTTCTAGAAGTAATCAGTAGGATCGCTAGATATTCCCAATGATGAACCTGTAAATTTTAAGGTCAGTCACTTAAAATAACTCTCTCTCTGATTAAGAGTGATTTTTTTTAATTTTTGTTACCAATCGCAAGAGCCTTTGTGACGGTTCCTGTAACAGGATTAACTAATTTAATTTCAGAATCGATCGCAAGTGGCAAGCATGTTTTGTTTTCATAAAGGCAATACCTTAAGAACAAGAAAAAATAAATTATTATTGAGGGTCGAAATGAGAGCTTTTGATAATCTAAGTTGTTAGAATAATGGACTTTTTATGAATTCATGAAGCTGTTGCATTAAGCTTACTGTAATGAGCATGAGCTAGCTGTTCTTGAAGTATCTGTTACTTCTAAGCAGAGTGTGGTATCTGCTTCTCTTCCTACATATTTCAGAGTAGATAATCGTGTACAATATGACGTGGACAGCAAGCAAAAATCTTTTGAACATCTCAGCGCCTGAGAAATGGAAATGTCTCCTTCTGCAAAACATTTTCCATCTGCCAACAAAAATAAAATAAACAATTCTCAAAATCCAATCACTGAAAAAATATTAATTAAGATTCCCGAATCAATTCTTAAAAAGTATCAAAAACAATGAGAATGCGTGTAGTTTTATTTATTTCTCAAGAATCAAACCTAATCTTCTTCCAACGTTCGAATCTAATCTATTAGTTGTAATAAACGGTGTGCAAAATGAGGTTGCTTGATCTAAGCACATGTCTCCAAGAGCACAACTCACTGCGAGTGTTCCTCTAATTGTACAATATCCATCGCTCTTTGTAGCTTCGTAATTCGTGTCTATTGTGAGTAGCTTGCATGTGTAGGAAGTAGGAGTTGTGGATGTATCAGGGAGTTTACAAAATCCCGTGCTAAAACATGATGCATCAGTAACGAACACATCTGTAGGCAGCAGACACTAAGTATTCGTTCGCTATCCAGTGAACGTAGAATCTGTCGATAAGTCTATGCAAGCGTTCTTGTTGGTGTCGAAGCAATAACCAGTGTAGCAGCGAATCAAGTTCAATGGGTTTTCAATTGTTTAGCAATATCCATTGGAATCTTTAGAAATATATTTTTAACTCAAAGCTAAAATCGTAGATGTGCCAGTACTGTCGTCAATGCAGCAGACATTGTCTAAGTCACTTTGTCCTGCTGGACACACGCAAAGAGCTTCTCTGAGAAATAGCAGCGCTGAGATTATCAGCAGGTTAAAGTATTTCATTTTATAATTTTTAACACAAAATCTCATTTTTGTTTTCGATATTTGATTATTAGATTTTTCTTTCTATGAATAATAATCTCATTAAATGATTATTTCAGCTAAAAATATTGAGAAAAGTGTTATGTTTGGAGTCATTGATGGTGGGGTGCGTAGAATACACTCCATCGATACCATTAATTTCATTAATTTAGAACAATATCCGAATTGCTTCAAAATAAATGTGTCCTTTTTGTTGCCTTGAAAATTACAGAGCTAGATATATTTTTTCGGGTTTTAGACCAATTATAAGATTATTTGCTATTTTAACAATAATCAAAACTTAAAGATATTCTAGCCAGCCCTGCTTTCAGTAACATTTTTTTAAAATTTAGCTTAGAAAATAGGTTGTTTTTAATTATTTAATAAAAAAGTATTGTTCGTTTGTAAATTAACAAAAAAGTTTAATCAAAAGCAAAAGAAATCCCTCTTGTGAATTGGGATATCTAATTTAAACGAAAATGCAGGGATTGGTTGTAAAATTAGCTGAAAAAAATAAGAAGGAAAGGAAAGAGATTGATTCATTTGTTTACCCTTCAAAAAAGCTTTAATTACTTTAATTTTAAACTAAACAAAAAGGAAAGAGGAAAAAAGAAGGGAAACAATCGTTTTGATGAGGGGTGCTGAAACTGGATGATCAAGTTTTCTTAGAAATTAGAAACAATTTTATAATTAATAATAAATCTCACAAGCAAACCCCATAGTTTTAATCAACCCACTGATAAAAAAAGAATATGAATTCCTAAACCTAAAAGAATCATTAGTTTTTCTAGCATCATATACCTACATATCCCTCATTACTTTCATCGTCCTCATCGTCATCGTCTACAAGTGCATTCATTAAGCAAGAAAATGGCAACAATAATAATCTCTCATATAAGGATTCCGAAGAAAACGATCCAAAAAAAGAAGTGAAATTTAATGTAATTGCTAAAACTAACCCACGTAATTACGATATCGCAGATCGTGTGAGCTTCTTGCTTCCTGATGATATCATTATAAACCAGTATCTTTATCAGCAAGGTAGTTAAACAGATACAGTCGATGTCACTTGCTGTCCTCTCATGCAATTTCGCCCAATTTTAATGGTAGTTAAACTCCCAAATGCTTGTATCGGCATGCTAGATACTTCCCATCCACATTTAGAAAACGTTGAATTGCCTTGTTAAATGCTGAATACATTACAGAGTTCTTTTGCTAGAAGGACACAAAACGCATTGCAACTATATTAGCAACAAATCAATGATAAGAAAGATCTTCAAAGAGAGATTTATGCCACATGGAAAGACTTTCATTTTTTAGAATCTAAAGTTCAACAAGCACACAAAGAATCTCAAAAACTATTTGAGTAAATCATTTCTTCGTTTCCTATACAGAAGAAAAAGGAATAATATAATCATAAAAATGATGTTATTAACAACAATACACCAGCTTCAACAGCAACAACATGGGTGGACTAGTTAAATGACTGTGACTCTAGTATAATTCAAGAAATTTAGAACCATTCAAGTGAGGAAACGCTTAAGGACGACGATAATTCCAATGATATATTTTATTTTCATTATAAAAAATTCGATGTACGCTCACTCAGTCATAAGCTGTATGCAGTTGGACACAGTGCTGGTTTCTCCGAGCTATTCGCTGGAGAAAACAACTAAAACCTCGCCAGCTAATATATGAAGAAAAAAGGATTTCCAACTTATCTCGATGCTAGGGGGTTTGTGGAATTTTCTCTTTCTCTATTTGAACGAACATACACTTACAATACAACCTTGATAACTCTAGATGGGTTTAGAGTACCTATTTAGGGCACATACACACCATATTTACTTTCGCAAACTGAACTCTTACCGAGGAAATACTCCGATGGTGATATTCTTGAAATTATGCATTTTAAAATAAATCCTAAAATCATCCAGCATATTCGATAATCTCGCAAGGAATCACCGCATATCCTTTAAAATAACATAATAAACTTTGAATAAGACATCTAAGCAGAGATGTTTGTGTAATAATACTATGAAGATCGGCTGAACTAAATTAATCATTAACGAAAGTTGTTCGAGTAGCAACAATTAAAATAATCGTTTATTTCTCCGCTTTCTATGTCAGATGAAAGTGAATCTTTCAGAAGAGGATGATGAAGGGGAGAGGTATTTTGTGTACTTTTGATTAGGAGCGTTTTATTTTAGAAATAGAAGATTTGTTGGTTTCATGTTCACTTGTTGTTTTTGTAAAATAAATTGAAAAACATACATAATCTCCTAGGGAATAACGATTGGATGACAGTAAAATAGAAAAAAACAAAGAAAGTTTATGAAAAAAATAATGTATAAAAGATAAACTGCGCACATGCACACACGCAAACATGAAAAAGTCTAATATTTTCCCTAGAATAATCATTCATTCTAGCTCATCCAAGATATCATAATCGTTGTTAGAAGGTCTCACAATTGGGATATCTTTAGCCTCCTCCTCTTCTTCTTGAAGGAACTGTTTAAATATAAATCAAGGAAAACAAATTGTTAAATCATTCAGACAAAACGGGTTTATTTTGTGAAAAAAATGGATTATTTTTTAATTCACAAATTTTTTAATTTAAAATTTTACTTTAACTGCTTCCTGTGCGGTGATGTATGACTCCTTGCTTTCTGCATTGGTAATGAGGGATATGCCTTGCTAGATAATTAGCTTCCAGAATGTGCAGTTATCCTTTGACTTTAAGAATCTGTCCTTGAGAGAATATAGGTATTTGTTGAATTTGGGTGCTTCAAGTTTTTCAAACTCCGATGTACATCCTCTACGTAGGGCTTTAAGACATTTTAAGGCTTTGTCGAAGAATGATCCTCTGATGCTTGTCTCTACAAGAGTGTGAATGAGCTCTTGCATTTCTTGAATAGCATGGTTGACGAGATCTTCCTTTTTGTTTTGAAGCATTGAGAAGAAATCTTCCACTGGAGAAACTGACGATACCTTTCGGATAATATCGTCTTTAGCCTTGTCATCAAAGGCAAACTTCTTTTAAATTAAAGCAGCTTCTTCTGCTTCAGCTACGATAACGGCTTGATTGTCTTCACTGACACTTACGTCTTATCTAAGCTCAATTTTTAAACTCTAATCTTTCGCATCTGCGTCGTTCAAGAGTTGTCTCCAGAACACCTTTTTGTTTTTCTTTTCGTCTTCGTCTTCGTCAACAACTTCAAGCTAGAATGCTTCCTTAACTGTTTTAAGTTCATTCTTAGCTTGTTTCACGAGTTCCTTCTCAGGTGTGATGTAATCTTTGATGGTTGGATCCAAGGGAGGTAATTCTTCGCCTTGGTTGAAAACCCGGTGGAAAACGGTCTAGTAGAAATATTGCCTAGTCGGGTTAAAAGTATATTTCATTTCGAGTGCTTCTTCATCGTGATCTGGACCAGTTTTCATCAAATCCATTTTGTCTATCAGATTAGCTGCAGCAGTCTACTAGGCTTAGGTAGACTCTTTGAGTGCGTTAAATTGAAAGTCTCTGACACTTTCTGAAGTTGGAATCTAAATCATGTAGAAGCACTCATGATCTTTTCCGATTTAAGGAATAAGTGCACATAACTTTGGAGTTCCATTATTTCGCCACACGTATCTAACAATCGCGTATTTGTTAAGTTATAACGCTGCATGCGCCAACGCAGCTAATCCTTTCTTCGCGACTGCATTGTTTTAATTTGCTATGAGAACATCTGCACCACTGCAGAATGACTCTCGCTTGATTAGGTTCTTGTCAGCAAAACCCAAGAGCTTCATTTCCCTGGCTGATTCGTACTACATTTGTTTTCCAAGCACATCTGAAACAGGGATTAACTACCGTCCATAGTGATAAGCTTTAATCATTTTTGTTTTATCGATTGGTTCCATGTTTGGATCCTCAGCAATACACATGCCGATATCTCTTTCGATTTTCCCACTTACGATGTCACTGTCGAAATCAACAGCTAACGAATAAGGCTTCAATCCGGGAAGTTTCTCCTCAGTTGTTTTAGTATACAGTTAGATCTAAATCGACAGATTCTTTGCGAGCTACAACTCCCCAGAGAATTTAGATCTCATGTTAACCTGCCTTGAGCGGAATTTCTCATACAGCGAGATTGCAACATTCGAAGGGAAAATCTGCATTTTTTCTTTTATCTCCTTTTTCAAAACACCCAAGAATTTCTGATTCTTATTCTGAGTAGCATTTTGATTTCTATCGTCTTTTGCTAGTTTTTCAATCTCTTCTTCTTCGTTTTCATTTTCAGGCGAGTAGCGTTGGAGAAACTCAAACCCAATCACGTTTATCTTCACATCAGACTAGAAGAAATAAAGAGTAATGTAAGGAACAGAATTAAGAAATCTATTGTAAATTTATTAATTAACAAAAATAACTAAATTTTCCAAAATAGAATAAAAATCTATAAAAATGGCTTTATTATTAATAATATATTACCCTTCTAGCTAATTAAGCAAGATCTAAGATCTAAGCAGCACTGAATGAAGTCTCTCCGCATCCTGCGGTCATAAGGAAAATCTTTTTTTCTTGTTTTTTTGTTCCAACATAGTCATTTATTGTCTCGATAGTTTATTCCAACGCTTCGAAGATATCCCCACCTACTGTATCTTTTGATTCATATTTTTTAAGTTCAAGTATATTCTTGAGGAATTCTGTATCTGGTCTGCCTAATCCTCTGATGTAGATAATATTTTAGCCTTCTTCTTCTAGCCCAAAGAGAATCAGCCCAACTTCGTGCGTTTTGGAGTTGAACATTTTCTACTGAATCATCAGTTTTATGCAATTCACAGCAACATCCATTCGGTTTTAGGCAGGTTGAGCACCGAATCGCCCTTGCATGGAGCAACCCATGTCGAGTAAGATCATAGTTGATTCCTTTCCAGCCATTTTTGTACCAAACAAGGATTATTGTTTGTTTGTTTTATTATTTTCTTGTTCTTTTTTTATTCTGAATTCTGCGAAGTCTTTAAAAGATTTATTTGTTTCCTTGTTTGTCAGATATTTGATTTCGATTTCACACTTTTAAGCTATTTTCCCTAAGGTTGATCACTCTAAATTCCGAACTTTTTCATTCACCCGTTGGTAGGCGCCAAAATGAAATCAGAATCCCCTATACTAATTACATTAACTTCCAGCCACTTTAATAAAGGGAATCTAGTTCAAAATCAAAGGTAAATAGTGCTATAATTAATATCCTTTCGATATTTCCTTCGTTTTCCCTTTCAAATGAAACATTTCCAATTGATTAATATAATCAAAAAACTACAATAATTGCTCGTAAATATTAAATAAATTTTATTAATTATTCTTTTTATTTTATCAATACAAACATTGATTTCTCTGAGAAAAATCTTCAAAACAATAAAA
>Ga0302285_10001711_pt1 | contig 12287 bp, 3 predicted proteins | sample III_Fen_E2_2_FD_200455 | JGI IMG/M metagenome (GOLD analysis project Ga0302285, IMG submission 200455) | Peat permafrost microbial communities from Stordalen Mire near Abisko, Sweden - III_Fen_E2_2 | ecosystem: Environmental > Terrestrial > Soil > Wetlands > Permafrost | place: Sweden: Abisko...
GAAATCAGAAATGCATTCTCAAACGATTTATCTTCATTACCTGTATGTCAATCAATCAAGTTCAGAAACTATTCATTGATGTTCGAGTGATCTAAATCTATTTTCATTCTTTCCAAGACAATCTAAGGCAAGGCAGCAGAAGAAGGCGACAACTCTAGTTTAGAAACTGAAAATAAATAACTCAAAGAAGAGAATGCCAGACTGAATTACAGAGTCGATATCCTCACAAGGAATATTCATGAGTTCCTTGATAATAAGGTATCATTATTCAAGCAAAAAGTAGTTTATCTTGAAGCGTAATATTTGAAATATTTTATCAGGACTTTGAGAATTCAAAGAAAGAAGGAGAGAAGTTGAAATACAACATCGAGCATCTTAGAAACGTTGTTCGTGAAAATATGCAAGCATTGTAATGATGATGAACATCTTTGATAACAGCTTTTCAGATAAGACAGTTGAATCCACAAATTACATGAGTTCTATTTTTTTAGAATAAATACGATATTACAAACTGAGAAGAAATGGAAATTTTTTAGACTCATTTTTGAAACAAAACAAAACTTAGAATTCGATTATTTTTAGATTGTTGTTTTTTTATCGATTGTGGAAATATGAAAAGGAAAAAGGACAATAATTGATTTTTTTATTAAGTCTTTTTCTCTTGTGAGTTGATTAAGCGATGGTAAGACACTTCAGTTTATGGGTAAAAACTAAATTCATTTATTATGCAGCGTTCTAAAGAAACAGGATATTGAAAAAATAAAATAAAAAAATAGGAGAAGCAGTAAATTTACAGTTTTCATACTACAAAAATAAGATGTTAGGCAAAACTCTTTAAGGGATGATAAGCAGACAAACTGCCTTTATGAATAAAAGCTTCTTTTCTAGATTAGCCTCTCATCGGAATAGTCCAAATAATACTGACTCTGTTCCTTTCGACTTTACTGAATAGAGCTATAAGGAAATTGAAAAGATTCTTGCGAAATATCCTGCAAACTAGAAAAAATCTGCAGTCATGCCACTTCTCTACCTAGTTTAAGAGCAAAACAACAACTGGGTACCTCTCTCTGCAATGAAAAAGATTGCTAAATTACTGGAGATGCCAGAAATTGAAGTTTATGAAGTATCTTCATTTTACACTATGTTCAATCGAGAGCCTGTTGGGAAATTCCATCTTTAGATTTGTGGTACAACTCCTTGCTAGCTTTGTGGATCGAGAGATATTACAAAGGCCATAGAGGAATACACCAAGACTAAGTTAGGTGGTACTTCAGCTGATGGCAAATGGACTCTCGAGGAGGTTGAATGTCTAGGTAAAAATGAATGGAATATAATTCAAGAACAAAAATAACTTAACAAAAAGCTTGTCTTTTCCAAAAAAAAGAATCACAATTCTCTGAATGTCTAAAACAAAAGCGATTTGATAAGAGATAAGGAAATTTAGGATACAAAAAATCTTAATAATTAGGGGGTTGTTTTATTAGAGATTCAAGTCTTTCCATGAGTTTTAATCTTTTACTGTTCTAATTGAAAAAAGGTGCTTGCTCGAATGCTCCAATGATCCAGGTGAACAGCAAGTGGGTGTATGAAGATCTTACCCCAGAGAATGTCGTTAAGCTATTGAAAGATCTTGAAAATGGCACGGAGAAAAAAGGACCTTAAAATGGAAGAAATCAAGTTGAAGGACCTCAAGGAAGAACTTCCCTTAAAGACAAGGATTTTGTGAAAAGCGAATAAAGACACACTCGTGATTTCGCTAAGGCTAAGCAAGATTGGCTTCATTAGAAAGAGCAAGAAAAAATTGAAGCTGAAAAGAAGAAGGCCTCTGCCGCTGCTGCAGCTGCTAAGAAATGAGAAGACTCATTCACGGATAGACTGTATCCATTCCAACAGCAACAACAAAAGCATTAAGAATTACTTAAATTCAATGAAAATGAGAGGAGTATCTCTCTAAGTTTGTTTGCGTGTTCGTGGAAATAATTATCTCCTGACAACCTCTCTATATTTTTATACTTAAGTTTTTATTTTCTATCCTTTAAACTAATAAAAATGAAGTAGTTATATTGTCAATAAGAATCAAAAAATATCTTTGAAAACGTATCCTCTTTTGATAGTCTTTTTATCCAAAGCAACATTTGTAACAATCTTTATTTCATTTGGATTCTTTTTTTGGATCTTCTTGAGAGGTAAAACGTGCATACACTGGCCGTTCATTTGAGTAAAAACATAAATAAAGAAGAAAAGAAAGAATAAACGCAGAAATATTAGAAATACATATTTTATTCTAAATTCAAAAACAACAACGCAAAGCAAAAGAAATATGACCGATCCAAACAACAGGAATAACAATACTAATCAAGGTGGCTACTCTAGTCTTAATTACCCATTCACTTAAGATGGATAGTACTCCACTCTGCAAGCAACAGGAATTCCAAATTTTTCTGTAAATAATGGATCATCAGTTAATACTTCTCCATATTATCCTCAAACTGCATACACTTCACACAGCATACCTGCATATGGTATTTCAACTGATACAGCATATCAATTACCTCTATCAGGAGCTTCTTATATATCTCCATCAAGTACAATATTATTTTTGAATTAGTTAAACCTTCAAAGTATTAAAATAAGATAGAAAAGTTAAAGGTTTATTTTCAAGTAAGAAAAACGGAAAAACAATGGTTTAAGCACTTTGCATAAATGCTAAAAGAAGAACTAAAAACACTACATTTAATAGTTTTGAGATTCCAAATTAATTCATTTTTGAGGCTCTATTTTCATAATCTTTATTGCACTTGCTTTATAATATATTCTCCTTCCTCAGTGCTTTTAACTCAAAATTTATGATTGCCTATTAATTACAGAACAACAATACCCAGAAACGATTTCGAATCTAAATCAATAGATGAGATAGAATGATCCAGTTTCTTCAAATCTTTATGGATCTCAATATGCAAATCCGATATTGGCAAGTAATCTAACTACTTCAACACTCGAGAAATCACCTATGAGATTAACTAACTCTATGTCGGCTACTCAACGTACAACATAAATTTAAAATAATCTTCAAATGTTTATTATTGTTTTGTTTTTTTTTTTGATTAATCAAAATAGGAAGTCAAAGAATTGAGATTAAAGCTCGTTTAGGTTATCTCGTTCATCTCAAAGACGATTTACTTGCTAAGTAGTAGGAATATTAGAGTGATGTATCTGGACTCATGACAAATATGAAGAATGATATGGAAGGCCAGTTCTAGAAAGTTTTGCAAGAAACACAAGCAAATTAAACACAAGACACTACTAAAGAATCAAGTATTTAGTTTTAAAATGAAATAAAAGTGCTTTCTGATAAGCTATCTGAAGCGCGATAATCGAATGATCTTTATGAAATCAAGATTAAGAATCTCGACGGTGCGCTTGAAGATGCGAATTAAAAAAAAGTAGAATTCCAATCTATTGCATAAGACTTTCAAGGAGAGCTGAACAATTTGAAGGATTCTAATGAAACATTAAAGCAAGAATAATTTAGCTAACATCAGCTGATTTTAAGGATGGAGTAGAATATTGAAAAAGAGAGATTAGCAGTAGCTATGAAGTAATAAGATGTTTAAGATTTGCAAAAGGCTTTAGAATAAGTGAAAAATGAGTTTTAGGAATATAAAAGGAAGATTCAATAGGAAAAAGTTGAAAACGAGAATGAAATGGCTTAGAAATAATAAGAAATTCACAGACTTAGACAAGAGTTAGTAGCTGCTTAGAATGAGATCCAGGAGAGAGAGGAAATCGAAACAGTCAAGGTAAATATTAATACAAATTGATTTCCTTTTTTTGTTTTTTTAACTTTAGTTTATTGTAAATAATATTGTATTTTGTGTGAACAGAAAGGAAGATTCCATTCTTAAAATCAAGCAGTAGAGAAATAATCTGACATCTCCGAGGATGGAGTATCTTATAAAGCTTTATTTGAAGAACTGTAAAAAAATAGTCAGCTTGAAAAAGACACAAACGAGAAACAGCTTTAAGAAAAATAAGATTTTATTGAGAAATAAATTGCAGAGCTACTGAATCTCACTAATTAGCTGCAAATGGCATCGATTAGTAAGCCTCACGGAGAAACATAAGAGATGAATTTAGAGTTTGAAGGATCAAATCCAGGAAGAGTAGAAAAAGAAGCTGAATCTGGAAAGAAAATCGAAGAAGGAGAAGAAGAGATTTTTGAATATAATTTTGGTGCATCTAGTCATTAAAATTAGAGAAAAGAAGCAGATAAGTAAGGTTTCTTCGATTAGGCTAACAATTTAAGACAAGAATTAGCTGATGAATCGAAAAAATAACTGGAATCCTTGACGAATGAGAGAAATACTGCAACCAAATAGGTTTAAGATATTAGCGAGAAGTATCTTGAAACTGAGAAGCACAATAAGGAGCTCAAGGCGTAATATGTCGCGAAAGAAAATGAGCTGATGTTGTAGCTAAAGAAAGCAAACGAAGAATTGCATGAGTTACAAGAATCAAGTAAATCATAGATTGCAGCAATTGAGAGAAGACAAATTGAATCAAATGATTAAGCTAAAGCTAAGGAGTAAACTGCTTAAACTGCATTCGAGAAGCATCTTGGGGAATTGGAAGAATAAAAAGAGAAATTATCAAAAGAGATAAATGATTTAACTGGTAAACTTGAAGATGCTAAAAGGGAATTATAAGCGGAGAGGTAATTAAGAGAAGAATCAGAGAGAAGCTTAGCAGCTGAGAGACAGCATGCAAGTAGTGAGACTGAGATATTGAGAAACGAACTGTCAAGTAAATTGACTGAAGAATCTGAAAAGGTTAAAAATTTACTTGATTAGCTAAGTTAAGCTAAGAAATCTTTAGAAGATGAGAGGAATAGCCATGCTCAAGCTGGAGGAGATTTAAATTAGTAGCTGAGAAGTGTTAGTTGTGAAAAAGAAGAATTGGAAAGAAGGATTTAAGCGGAGAGTATTCGATATTAGGAATTAAGTAATTAACTTCAAAATGAGAAAGAAGAAAGAAAGGAAGATAATTCTGCTAGTTAAGCGAAGTTGAAGGAGAATTAATCTGAATTGGAGAGATTGCAAAGCAGTGAAGGGTCGTTAAGGGAAATTTAGAAGATAACTGAGGATAGAATTTAATAACTTTAAATGTAAATTGAGTTGTTAAAGCAAAATGAAAATTCAATGAGCTAGAGCTTGCAAAAGGAGAATGAATCATATAGGTAATTACAAGCCTAAGTCTAAGAGTTGAGATAATAGATTCAAGCAGAATAATCTGAAAAAGTTTAGCTTGAGTAGGATAAAATACAACTGGAATACAGTAAGAATCAACTAATGAAAACAATGGCTGAAGAAACCAATTAGAAGAATCAGGTATTGCAGGAATTGCAGGAATTGCAGAAATTCAAAGAATCACTTGCAGCATCAAATTAATCAGCCGATTCAGAAATAGCAGCATTGAAGGCAAGATTGGATTCAGTTTTAGGATCAGAAAAACATTTGCAGAAAGAACTGGGAGAACTTAAAGTTCAGAATTAAACATTGGCTTCGTAGAAAGAGCAACATTAGTAGCTGCAAAATGAGGATTCTGAAGCGAAATCTAATTTGGTAGCATAGATAACCAGTCTAAAGGAAGTTAAGAATTAATTAGAGAGTGAGCTTCATAACCAAAAAGTTTTGATTGATCAACTCTCTGAAAAAAACACTTCTGAATCAAATAAATTGTAAGAAGAGATTGCAGAGAATTAGAGGCTTTCTAGTCAGATTTCAGCTCTTTAACATGAAGCATCTAAGCTGGAAGTGAAACTTAGTGAAGAAAGACAAAAAGTAGATAATGTTTTGTCATAAACACATTCAAGTAATTCTGAGTTGATTGAACAAAACGAGCATAAAGTTAGAGAGTTAGAAAAGATCCACAAGGAGGAAATTAACTAATTAAATGAGTAGATATTGAAATTAAATGATAACCTGAGAGATTAATTGGCAACGCTACATCATGAGAATGAAGAGATAGTTAAGGCATTGAAGAGTGATTAGACTCATGCTTTAGAGGAAACTAAAGCTGAAGCTCATAAACAAACAGAATCTCTTCATGCGTAGATAGCATAGATTGAAGGTAAACTCAATCAAGAGAAAGAACAACATAAGAACAAAATAGCTGAACTTAACTAATAATAATAGACAGCAATTAGTTAGCTTGAATCCACTAGAAAGAATCAACTCTAAAGCCTCTAGACAGCTCTTGACGAAGCTAACAATCAAACTAAAAAGGCAACAGAAGAAATATCTGTGATTTAAGCTGAAAGATAAGCTAAGATTAATTCACTTAACTAAAAAATTGCTTAGCTGGAATAGGATCTATCTTCAGTACACTAGAAATCAGAACACTTTAGTTAACAGTAAAACAGTACCTTTTCTGCTCTTGAGGAAGAATCTAAAAAGAAAATTTTAGAAATTGAAGAAGCATCTAAGAAAAAGGAATAACAAGCAATTAATCAGCTTAAATAAAAAACATCTGAATCGGAATAACAGAAGGCTCTAGCGGAATCACTCCATCATGAGAAAAATGTATTAGCTTCTTAGAATGCTTCTTTAGTGAAATCACATTAAGAAAAAGAGTCACTATTGCAAAGGGAAATTGGTGAGCTGAAAGTCAAGCTTGAGAGTGATGCTGTAGCACATCAAAGAGAACTTATTAGTCAAGAAAAACGCATTAAAGAGCTCAAAGCTAGCTTGACAAGTTAAAATAGTGCAAACAGTGCTAATTTACCAATTTTGTCATAATAAAATGTTGCTCAATAGATTCAGAAAGATACTGGGAATGCTGCTGCTGTTTCAAGAGAAGAGTACAATGCTCTGAATATTGAGTTTAGAGATTTATTGGAAGTGAACAAAGAGAATGTAAGAAAGATTTAAGAAGAAAGAAGATTATATGGAATATTACAAGAAGATTGCAATAGATTTGAATAGCAGTTGGCTTAGCTTAGAAATGAAAAAGGATCGAAAATATCTGATAAAAAACAGTAATAAGGAGAAACAACTGAAAATGCAGGTAATTCTAGTTAAAATAGCAGTATTAATGCTTCAAAGAAAAGAGAAAACAAAGCATTACAAGGTGCAGAAGAAAGAAAAACCAAGGATTTAGAAGCATCGTTACTATCGTTAAAAGAAGAAAACGCAATCATCCGAGATTAGCTGAAAGAAAAGTATGAAAACCAAATCAATTCTTTGTAGAGAAGACTTAAAGAATTAGAAAGTAAATCTGAGGAGTTATAGAAGATTTAAGAGGAACTTAAGGAGTTAAAAGACAAACAGGAAGAGGAAGAATGGAACAAGGCTTTGAAAAATAACTCCTTGAATAGCAGTAGTTCAGCTGCTAATAAGAATGCAACTGAAAATTCTACCAAAAAGACAGGACTGGAGAAGGAAAAAGAAGATCTCTTAAAGGTGTTAGAGAAAAAGAATGAAGAACTCCGTAAGATGAAGAAAACACTGAACTAAACTAATTCTAGTTTATAAAAACTCGAAAAACTCTAGCTAGCAACAACTCCAACTGCAGTGGAAGCTAAAATAGAATCAACTCCTTCGCTTAATTCTGAAGAAAATGAAGTAGTCAAAAAAAGTAAAAAGAAAAACGACAATTACACAGATGATGCTCTCTAACAAATTCTCAAATTGTCAGAGATTATCTATCTCCTGAATGAGAATTGATACAGAATAAATGAGATTGTATGAGTTTATCTGTGTGTGAACGTATTTGTTAGTAATAATCTCTGTATTTGTTTGCGATCTTTATTGAATTTTGTTAACTATTTTTGAAAATACTTCAATCGGGGAGTTCAATTCACATTTAGATACAGCTGAAGAGTCTAACTTTTTGTATTTGCTTGTTTAACATTTTAAAATCATTTGATACTTGGGATAAAAAGGGGATTATTTCAGAGAACAAAATTGAAAAAGTAGCATATCTCTCAGATTATTAACAAGAATAAGACGAACACAAAATTCTACATCTTTCATTGAAATTGTAATTTCAGTAAATTTTCAGCAAGTGAAACATCACCTCCTGCAGCATTCAAAGCTTAGCTTGCTTGCTAGCGAGTGATTTTCAATTTATTTACCAACAAAGTTACTTTATCTTCAAACTATGAGCTTCCTCCAATTTGAACTCCTTAGCTAGGTTATGAGCCACTAGATGCTGGTTTATTCTACGCTTCTTATTTTTTTTGTTCTTCATCAAAAAGCGCTTATTCTTAAGCAATACAGACTGTTTTCTTGATTTCTTATTCTTATAGGAACGGCACTTTGAGTTCTTCTCCGTTGACAAGTAAATTCAAGCTATTATCTCGAAGACTGACAACTCCCTGTTCAAAATGTTCATGTTTTTAATTTAGATTAAACTCAAAACAAAATGAAATCGCTTACTTAGAATCGTCTGAGACTGTCAAGTCCAAGCAAGAAATCAATATTGATAGACTCCAACACAGTAAACGAGCAAGGAATTTTCTACACCAATCAAAGCAAAACATCTTAATTCTTGGAAACCTAATTTAAATTATTTTTTTGTTTTTTTTTACTTTGTCAAGCATTTATATTGGATAACTGTGAATTTTCCCAATAATCTTCCCAGTGCCTACTCCACTAGCCACTCCAGAGAATCGCTTATCAACGAGTCGCAGAATCCTAAATTACAACAACAAAATATTCAATAAGCGTTATGATTTGCTGTAAATTGAGATTTATTTTACCCGCATCTTTCAGCACAAGCTTTAGACATGATTGTACTTTCTGCACCTGTGTCTACAAATGCTTAGATAGGACAGTTGTTCACGGTAATATCAACATACAACATAGCTATCTTTCCGAAGACTTCAGGCTGATATTCTTAAGCCATTTAACTGTAATTAACAAATAAAAAATGAAACATATTCAAGTATTTTATTTAAAACCTTTTAAAATTAAGCATAATTGTGAATATATTTACAGATTATCATCGATTTATTGTTGATAGATAATATCTTGAATCTTTCTCTGATTCTCTGGATTCATTGGATCTTTTTCAAGTTCTTCCTAAATGATTTTAGCAATGTTAGAAATATAAAAATAATAAGAAAAACTAACAAAGATCTTTAATCTAATTTATGTATTGATTGTGTTACTAATTCTCTCTGTTCTTTCATGCGTTTTTGTAGCTTTTCTTGATCCTGAAAGAAAAAAACATTTATTAGATTCATTTCCTTTTCTTAACTAAAAATGAAATAGTATTTTTACCATTTTTTAAATGTACGTAGCGATGTCTTCAATCGAAGAATTAGTTAATAACTAAGCGAATTCAGGTTGATAGACCTTAATATCATCAAGAACCCTTGGATTCTTTCTTATCTCATCTTTGAATGCGTTTGCTCTTTGGATATAAAGGTCTCGTTAAGAAGGGAATAGTGAGTTTCCTCCAAGCAAGTTTCCAAGGGCATTGGCAATCGCTGAGGGATCGTTTTAGAAATTATTTTATCGCTAATTTTGAGCTCCTTAAGCATTGTTAAAGTTAAAGCCACTAAAACAAATCCAAAAAAATGTTATTTTTCTGTAATAAAAGTTCGCTTTGAGGTATATGTTACGGGAATTGAGGGACACTCTTGACTAATCTGATCATGTCCATGTCTTTGCAATAATCTTTAAGCTGCTTATTGTCTATCATCAGTACGTTGTTTGCAAATAAATTTTATTCTCTTATGCCGACACCAAACTGACATTCAAAAAATGGATAAAGATATTTTTAATTTTTAATATTTTTTAGAATTTCCTAAAAATCCAAGCTGTTTACTTCGATTTCTAGAACTTGCTTGACATCAATAACAAGAGCATCATCGAATAAGTCTATTTCTCTAAACACATCGTCATTTGAAATCACTGTTATTTTCATTTTTAACTGTTTTTGGTTTTGATCTTGTTTCTATGTTCAAATTCACTCTTTTTTTAATCTTTTTATAAATCGTCTACTACAAATGATTAAGATTAAACGGAACTTTGAATTTTAACACCCCACAGCAGAGAAGAGATCGGAGAAGGCTGATTCCTTTCTCACTTTTATAAAGAGAATTTCTGAAATTTAATAGGATTAGTACTGATAAAAATTGGTATTGTTAGTAATTAAAAGAAAGATCATACCCTTAAAACTATTAACACTTTGATTTTATATTGATGTGTTTAGGGTTGCTTCTACTTTGAGGAGATTTAATTCTATTGAATTTTAGCAGATTTTCTTGAATCCTTTTGAATGACTTTATTCATTTTTTCAAAAGCAAATTTCAAGGCTATTTACCTTTTTTTTTTCAATTAAATATGAATTGCAAGTAACAATGATGTTAGAAAATGGCATAAAAGAGTTGCTTTATGAGAAATAAACAATCATTTATTTGTTTTAAGTAGTTTCTACGTTCACATATAAGCTCATAAATTTTCTAGAAATTTAGTGTATTCTTCATTCCTGATCACCATTGGAACATTAAACAATTTCGTTCGCGTAAATGCCGTTGGATTAAGCAAGGCAGTCGACTATTGAAGGTTCTTAGTTGGAGTTGGTGCAAGTGGTAAAGTCATTCTTGCAAGCTATGTCGTTCATGCAGGCTAGGATTTGTTTGGAGCAATGTTTCTGGAGAAGTTCTAGCTCATTTTTCTTTGCTTGGGTGATGTTAGCATGAGATGTTGCTAGAATGGAGAGAAGCACGATAGTTAAGAGGAGGATAGCTTTCATTGAGGGTATTTTATTTATTTTTTGTTTTTTTCTTCTTGAAATAGTTAAAAAATCTTTTATAAAAAATATTCTTGCAAGTTGAAGATCAGAAGAAATTTTTTTTCAGGGGACATAAATTCGTTTTAGCCAAGAAGAAGAGAAAGATACCTAAAGCAGGGAAGTTGATCTTGTTTTCGTTGGTTAGTCATTCACTTGAGAAATCGTCATCATATTTATCAATCTGTTCTGAAAATAACTCATAATTTTCAAACACTGAGCAAAATCTAGTTCAACAAAACTTAGGACTTGTGCTCATGACAATTAAAGAAGAAGTTTAGACATTTTGATTGTTATTTAATCAAATAAAAAAGGATTTACTTATTATTTTGAATTGCGTTTCTATTTTTTCCACAAAAGTTGTCTCTAATAAAGGTTAATATGTTTTGCTTGGTTTAGTCAAATTTTTGATAAGATTGCTTTCAAAATTAAGAAAAAAGGAAAATTTAATTAAAAAAGTATCATAAAGTGTCGAATTGAGCTAGGTGGCGTTGAAAAAAGAGAGGAAAGAAATAGAAAGCCACTTAAAAAAATAGTAATTAAAAGCAAAAAAAAAAAACAATTCTTTGAAAAATACCACAAATAGGACTAGATCCAAGAAAAATCAATGAAACTGCTGAGCAAGGTGTTTAACTTCGTAAAAAACAATGATGATGAGCAAGCTTATCAAGCCATAGTCAAAAAAGGACTTCTTCCATAGCATGAGTACTTAATCTCTTAAGGATTCACGAGTCCTTTGAGAAATCTTAAAGCTCTTCTCAAATCGAAAGGAGAACCTCAGCAAGCGATAATGTTCCTGGTTAATAGGGAAGAGAAACATAATGAAAGAATGGCATCGAAGTTAGAAAAAATAGAGAATTTCAAATCAAGAAGAGAAAACCGGTAACTAAATAAACTCGAAAGCAAAAAGGAAAAGTACGAGAGGAAACTTCCGAACGTGCAGCAATAGATTGTAGCTTACAATTGGAACACACAAATGGATATTCTGGAGAAGCAAGGATTCAATCATAGAGTGAAGGTGTTTAAAGTGCTTAACAAGTGCAAAGGTGATGTAAACTCTGCTTTTGTTGTGATTTAGCAGAAATCTAGAAAGAATCCTAACATATTTAAACTACCAAACTGGGATGAAGCTGGAAAAGGCTCGGTGATTATGTAGAGTAATATCTCTTCTTCGTTTCCTCTTCAACAAGTTCCTTATCAGCAAGGAAATTAGTAAATATAATTTAGTCAACCTTTGTAGAAGGAAGGATAACTAAATAGCAATATCAAGAAAGAAGACAAAGTTATGATTATCCCTGAAGGAATGGACGCAGATGCATTTATGTAGATGGTGAGATCGTAAGAAGAAAGGAAAGAAGATAAAGAAGAATAGCCTTCTAGAGAACAGGAGTTTTCTGATTAAAACTTGGAGCAGTATATCAAAAAGAATCAATTCTTGATTGCAAATGGGTTCACTAATGCGAAAACTAACATCAAAACATTAGTGA